>Ga0070740_10001889_pt1 | contig 26763 bp, 25 predicted proteins | sample Coa_R2_FD_67286 | JGI IMG/M metagenome (GOLD analysis project Ga0070740, IMG submission 67286) | Surface soil microbial communities from Centralia Pennsylvania, which are recovering from an underground coalmine fire - Coalmine... | ecosystem: Environmental > Terrestrial > Soil > Unclassified ...
CGACGTTCCGCGCGAGATACTCGTCCGGCAGCAGGATGACGCGCGGCGCGCCCAGCGATTCCACCACCCGCTTCGCATTGCCCGAGGTGCAGCAGATGTCGCTCTCGGCCTTCACCGCCGCCGCGGTGTTGACGTAGCTCACCACCGGCACGCCGGGATAGCGCTCGCGCAGCAGGCGCACGTCGGCGGCGGTGATCGACGCGGCGAGCGAGCAGCCGGCACCCGCGTCGGGGATCAGCACGGTCTTCCCGGGATTGAGCAGCTTCGCGGTCTCGGCCATGAAATGCACGCCCGCGAGCACGATGACCTCGGCGTCGGCGCGCATCGCCTGACGCGCGAGCGCGAGGCTGTCGCCGGTCACGTCGGCGACGCAGTGGAAGATCTCCGGGGTCTGGTAGTTGTGCGCGAGCACCACCGCGTTGCGCGCCCGCTTCAGTGCGAGGATCGCGTCGATGTCGGCGGCGAACACCGGCCATTCCATCGGCGGGATCACGCGGGCGACGCGGTCGTAGAGCGGCCGCGTCCGGGCGAGGAGGCCGTCCATCACGCCGTCCGGCACGCTTCCCTCTTTATACTCAATTTGAGCATTTTAGAGACCAAGGAAAACGCCCTCGCGGGCTCCCCCTTATGCTAGTGATGAGTATAAGGATGTCAAGGCAAACGACCGGGCCCGGCATGCGCGTGCCGCATGGGTGCTTCCCCGGCCGGGCCGCTCCCCCCGGCGGCCGGGCGGTCAGGCAATCTTTACCGGGACGGGCGCAGCATGGGCGGCCCGGCAACGGATACGGGAACGGTGCGCATGGAGGGATCGCGGCTTCGGCCGGCCGCGCTCGGGTTCGCGGCGGCCATGATCCTCGCCGTCATCGCGGCGGCGGCGCTGGGCCTCGGCCAAAGCACCGCCGCCTTCCGCGCCGACATCCTGCTGCCTGACGCCCGCGCGGCGCTGGCGCGGAACGCGGCGCTGTCGCTGCGCGCGGCGGTCACCAGCGAGAAGGATGCGATGGTGATGGTCGGCCAGTCCGGGCTCGACGACCAGGCGGCCGCGTGGATGACCGCGATCCAGCACCTCCGGGCGGCGAGCGCGGGCCTGGGGCTCCTCGCCGACACGCCGGAGGAGCGCGCGGCGCTTGGCCAGATCGACGCCGCGATCGACGCCTATGTCGCCGCCGGCGAGGCGATGTACCGGCTCAAGCGCGGCAGCGAATCGGCCGACGCCATCGCGATCTCGAACGGTGCCGCCGAGCGGGCGCGGACGCGCATCGAGACCCTGTTGCGGGCCCGGCTCGACGCGGCGGCCGGTGCGGCGGACGCGCGCGCCGCCCGCTATGAGCGCGCCGTGGGCGAATGGCTCGCGACCGCGCTCGGGCTCTCCGCCGCGATCGCCGCCGCGGCCTGGCTCGGCACGCGCCGCCGCCCCGGGGGCGCGCCCGCGCTCGCCGGCGAGTGAGGCTCAGCCGGAGCGGGTGAGCGGCAGCTTGGTGCCGGTGAAGCGGCGCTCGAGCAGCACCTCGCGGCGGAAGCGCACGAGCTTCGCCGGGCGGCCGCCGGTCGCGGTCGAGACGCCGCGCGTCTCCTCGACGAGGCCCTGCTGCTCGACGAGGCGGCGGAAGTTCTGCTTGTGCAGCCGCCGCCCGGCCAGCGCCTCGACCGCGCGCTGCAGCTGCAGGAGCGTGAAGCTCTCGGGCATCAGCTCGAACACCACCGGGCGGTACTTGATCTTGGCCCGGAGGCGGGCGATGCCGGTGGCGAGGATGCGGCGATGGTCGTGCATCATCGGCGCGCCCGGCAGCGGGTCGGCCACCGGACGGCCGCGCCCCGCCTCCGGCACCAGCCCCGCCTCGTACAGCAGCTCGTAGCGCTGCAGCACGAACTCCTCGTTCCAGTCGCGCTCGGCGGCGGCGAAGCTCACGGCGATGCGCTCGCGCCGGTCGCGCTTCAGTGCCGGCGCCGACGCGGCCCAATGCCTGAGGCGCCGCAGGATCTCCGGCATCGCCGCGGGCGGCCCGGCGCGCCAGTCCTCCCACGGGAAGTAGCGGTACCAGTTCTGCCAGCCGGCGCCTTCCGGCAGCGCCGCCTGCGCCTCGCGGGTGAGGCCGAGATACGAGATCGACACCGCGCGCGCGCCGTCGCTCTGCCGGTCGCGGTCGGCGAAGGTGTAGAGCTGCTCGACATAGCCCAGGGGATAGTGGGTCTGCGCCTCGACCCAGGAGCGGACGCCCATCTGCAGCGTGCGATGGCGCGATTCGAACGGCCCCGAGGGCAGCGCCGCGCCGTTGGCGATCGCCAGCACCCGCGGCTCTTCCGCGGTCGCCGCGACGATCACCGCGGTCAGCTCGATCGCGACCGCCTCTTGCGCGGCCGGGGCGGGCCGTCCGTTGCTGGCCGAAACCTCGCTCAACGCCAGGAAAGCAGCGCCTTCTCGATCATCGTCAGGATTGCCCCGAGGGCGAGACCGAGAATCGACAGCATGACCACGCCGGCCATCAGATCGTCGGTCTGCATCAGGTTGCCGGCGGTGAGCAGGAACGCGCCGATGCCGAACTGCGCGCCGATCATCTCGGCCGACACCACCAGCAGCAGCGCGATCGCCATCGAGATGCGGAACCCCGCCAGGATGCCGGGCAGCGCCGAGGGCAGGATGATCTTCCAGATGATGCCGCTCGTCGGCATGTTGAAGCTCTGCGCCATGCGGATGAGGTTGCGCGGCACGCTGTCCACGCCGCTGAACGTGGCGATCACGGTGGGGAAGAACACGCCCGAGGCGATGGTGGTGATCTTCGGCGCCTCGCCGATGCCGAGCCACAGGATGAGCAGCGGCAGCAGCGCGATCTTCGGGATCGGGAAGATCGCCGAGATCATCGGCATGCCGACCGCGCGGGTCACCGAGCTGAGGCCCATGCCGATGCCGATGACGAGCCCGAGCGCCGAGCCGATCACCCAGCCCGAGCCGATACGCACCAGCGAGACCGACACGTGCTTCCAGAGATCGCCGCTCTGCGCGAGGCCCCACAGCGCCTCGCAGATCGCCGCCGGCGACGGCAGGAACACCGGGTCGATCCAGCGCAGGCTGACCGCCACCTGCCACAGCGCGAGGACGCCGGCGAACGCGACCCAGGAGTGATAGCGCTTCGGCTCCGGCAGGAAGCCGCCGCCACGGAACGCGACCTCGCGCCGGCCGGCCGGCTCGCGCGGCAGGCGTGCCGCCGGCGCCGCCATGGTGTCTTCAAGCATCCACCACCTCCCGTTCCGCGCTCGAGGCTTCGTCGCGGATCAGCGACCAGAGCCGGTTGCCAAGCTCCGTGAGCTCGAGCTGTGCGGACTTCCGGCTTCGCTCGCGCTGCGGGATCGGCACCGCGACCATTTCCTTGATCCGTCCCGGCCGGCGCGACAATACCATGATCCGGTCGGCGAGGCGCAGCGCCTCGCCGAAATTGTGCGTGACATAGACGCCGGCCACGCGCTCGCGCAGCCAGAGATCGAGGAAATCCTCCATCAGCAGGTCGCGCGTCTGCGCGTCCAAGGCGGAGAGCGGCTCGTCCATCAGCAGCACCGCCGGCCGCACCACCAGCGCGCGGGCGATGCCGACGCGCTGCCGCATGCCGCCCGAGAGCTGCTTCGGCAGCGCGTTGGCGAAATCGTCGAGCTTGGTGCGCTGCAAGGCGTCCTTGACGCGCCGCTCGCGCTCGCCCGGCGGCAGCTTGTGGTGCTCCAGGGGCAGCGCCACGTTCTGCGCCACGGTGCGCCACGGCAGCAGCGCGAAGTCCTGGAAGATGTAGGTGAGCGGGTTGAGGCAGTCGGCCGCGGGCTCACCCTCCATGAGGACGCGGCCCTCGGTCGCCTTGAGGATGCCGCCCATGATGCCGAGCAGCGTCGACTTGCCGCAGCCCGACGGGCCGATCACCGAGACGATCTCGCCGGGCCGGAGATGCAGGTCGATGTCCTGCAGCACCACCAGGTCGCCATAGGAATGCAGCTTGACGTCGACCACCAATTCCATGCGGATACCCTGTCGAGCGCCCCCGCCCCGGAACACCGGGCGGGCGGCGCGGCCGGCGGAGCGTCCCACATTTCGGGGTCCCTGCTCAAGCGGCTGGTCGGGCGGTTGCGGGCGCGGCGGCGAGCGCCTAGACGTTGCCGCCGGGAGGGGCGGGTCCATGTCGGAAGCGAGGCGGCCGAATTTCCTCTTCATCATCGCGGATCAGCTCCGCGCCGACCATCTCGGCTGCTACGGCAACGCGGTGGTGCGGACCCCCCATATCGACCGGCTCGCGGCGGAGGGGTTCGTCGCCGACCGGTTCTTCGTCGCCTCGCCGATCTGCATGCCGAACCGCGCGAGCCTCATGACCGGGCGGATGCCGTCGCTGCACGGGGTGCGGCACAACGGCATCCCGCTGTCGCTGCGCGCCGCCAATTTCGTCGAGCGGCTCCGGCAGCAGGGCTGGCTGACCGCGCTCGTCGGCAAGTCGCATCTGCAGAACATGACGGGCAATCCGGCCTTCTGGCCGCGCGACCCGGCCGAGCGGGCGAACGGCGAGGCGCTCCTGCCCGACGGCGGGCGCTACGACCAGGAATGGAAGCCGCATTGGCGCGCGCGGCCCGACTACGCGCTCGACCTGCCGTTCTACGGCTTCGCCACGGTGCATCTCACCATCGACCACGGCGACGACATCGAGGGCCATTACCGCCGCTGGCTGCGCGCGCAGCACAAGGAGGCGGACCGGCTGATCGGGCCGGAGAACGCGATCCCGACGCCCGGCCTCGCGCTCGCCGCGGCACGCCAGGCGTGGCGCACCCGGCTCCCGCCCGAGCTCCATCCGACCTGGTACTGCGCGCGGATGAGCGAGGCGGTGATGGAAGAGGCGGCGGCGCAAGGCGCGCCGTTCTTCCTGATGTGCTCGTTCGCCGACCCGCACCATCCCTTCACCCCGCCGGGCGAGTTCTGGGACCTGTACCGGCCGGAGGACATCGCGCTCCCCGCCTCGTTCCGCGCCAACGCCGCGCCGCCGCCGCACGTGGCGCGGCTCCTCGCCGAGCGCGACGCCGGCCGCGCGGTGAAGCACACGCCGCAGCTCTTCGCCTGCACCGAACAGGAGGCGCGCGAGGCGATCGCGCTCAATTACGGCTCGATCAGCTTCATCGACCTCGCGGTGGGGCGCATGCTCGCGAAGCTCGAGGCGCTGGGCCTCGCCGAGAACACGGTGGTGATCTTCACCGCCGACCACGGCGACTACATGGGCGACCACCAGCTCCTGCTGAAAGGCCCGATCCATTACCGCGGCCTGATCCGCGCGCCGCTGATCTGGCGCGATCCGGCCGCGAAGCCGCGGCGCTCCGACGCGCTGCTCTCCGCGATCGACGTGGCGCCCACCATCCTGGGCCGCGCCGGACTGCCGTGCTTCAACGGCGTGCAGGGCCGCTCCTTCGCGCCGGTGATGGCGGGCGCGGCGGCGGCGCACCATGCGGCGCTGGTGGTCGAGGAGGAGGGACAGCGGCCGCAGGTCGGGTTCGAGGGCCGCGTGCGCATGCGCTCGCTGGTGACGCCGCGCCACCGCCTGAGCCTCTATGACGGCGTGCCCTGGGGCGAGCTTTACGATCTCGAGCGCGACCCCGACGAAATGGTCAATCTGTGGGACGATCCCGCGAGCGGCGCGACGCGCGCGGCGCTGGTGCTGGAGCTGGCGCGCCGCATGATCGCCCTCGCCGAGACGAGCCCGCACCCGACCGCCGCGGCATAAGGTTGCAGTCAAGCAATCGTTAACCGTCCCGGGCGGATGATGCTTGGGCAAGCAAGAACGATCGCCTCGGGAAAGACAGGTGGGCGGAAACGTTGCCATCGGCGACCAGCGGCTGGCGCTCCTCTACCAGTATTGGCGGAGCAAGCGCGGCGCGCGCGCCATGCCCGCCCCCGAGGACATCCATCCGGCGGAGCTGCCGCGCGCGGTGCAGCCCAATCTGATGCTGCTCGAGGTAGTGCGCGGCGGCGCCGAGCCGCGCTTCCGCTACTCGCACGTGGGCGGGCTGTTCTGGCGCGCCGGGGGCAGCGATCCGGTCGGCACCTTCGTCGACGAGATCCTGCCCACGACCGCCGGCTACCGCGACTATGTCGTCGGCATCTACCGCGAGATGGAGGCGACGGGCCGGCCGATGTACACCGAGAACGCCTTCATCCTGCAGCACGGGCAGAGCGACCCGATGTCGACCAAGCGGGTGAGCCTGCCGCTGTCCAGCGACGGCAGGACCGTGTCGCTGGTGCTGGCGGCGCATGTGTTCGACTACGGCGCGAACGGCGACAGCGACGCCTTCGCCCTCGTCACCGGCCTGCGCGAAGAGGTGCGCGCCTTCCTCGCCTGAGCGCGCATCGGCGAAGCGCGGCCCACGCGCCTCAGATCGGCGCGGCGAGGCGGCGGAACGTGTCGGTCATCAGGTCGAGATGCGCCTGGATCGGGATCGCCGGGTCCTTCTCCATCTCTCCGAGCCGCACCGCGGTCTCGACCACGAGGCGGCAGCGCTCGAAGCGCCGCGCCATGAAGCGCGCCAGCGCCTCGTCCGTGTCGAGCCCCGCGCCCAAGAGCTCGGCCAGCACCACCGCGTCCTCGATGGCGATGCCGGCGCCGGTCGCGAGATGCGGCGTCGTGGTGTGCGCGGCGTCGCCCAGCACGACGATGCGCCCGCGATGCCACGGCGCCGGCAGCAGGAACGCATCCATCGGGCGGTAGTCCACCTGGCGCGGATCGGTGATCGAGCGGCGCACATGCTGCATCACCGCGCCGTCGAAATCGGCGAGCTGCTCCTGGAGCACGAGATGCAGGCGCTCGGGCGGCAGGCGCGCCGCGTCGGCGATCGGCTGTACCAGGAACAGGAACATCGCGTCCGGCGCATGCGGGTTGACCCCGGCCTTGGTGCGCGGCCCGAAGAACATCTGCATCGACGTGACCTCGGGCGGCCGCGCCATCGCGGCGCGCCACACCGCGAGCCCGGTGAAGCGCGCCGGCGGCACGCTGTCGAACGCCATCGCGCGCACCGCCGAGTGGATGCCGTCGCAGCCCGCGACCAGCCGATAGCGGCCGCGCGTGCCGTCGGAGAAGGCGGCCTCGATCCCGTCCCCCTGCTCGACGAGCGCCGTGACGGTGACGCCGAGCCGCACCCGCGCGCCCGCCGCCTCGGCCGCGCGCAGCAGCACCTCGTGCAGCGCCGGCCGGCCGATCGCCACGGTGGCGGGATGGTCCGGCCCGCAGAGCCGCGGCAGGGCGAGCGCGCCGCTGGGGACGCCATGCGCGTCGGCGAACACGATGCGGTCGAAGCCGAAGGCGACCGCGACGCAGGCGTCGAGGAGCCCGATCGACTGGAGCGCGCGCAGCGTCGGCCCGGTAAGGCTGATGCCGACGCCGAGGATGTTCCAGGCCGGCTCGCGCTCGACGACATCGGCCGCGATGCCCTGGCGCCGGAGCGCCGCCGCAAGCGTGAGCCCGGCGATGCCGCCGCCGACGATGAGAACGGGGTGCGCCATGCCCGGACGATGCGGCAAAGGGGCGTCCCCGGCAAGCCGCGAGGGCGGCCGGGACGGGTAGGGAAAATGTTAACGCTCCTGGGGTCCTATAGGGGGCTTTGGGACCGGGGCGCGGATGAAGGATGACGGCTTCAGGCCGATGATCGACGCCGGCTCGGCGCGCGTCTTCGACTGCAACGGCATCACGCGCAAGCTGCTCGAAGAGGGCGCGGCGGGCGAGGGCCTGTTCTTCCGCCATCCGCGGCTCAACCATGTCGTGGTGATCAAGCACAGCGTGCTGCCGTCGGAGCGCCGCTCGCGCCGCGACCCGCCGGTCGGCACCAAGCTTTACTTTCCCTTCAACCAACGCGAGCCCGCGGACGGCGGCAGCACCATCTTCCTTCACGACCGCCGGCTCGAGGACGCGCTCAACGACCAGTGCGGCGTCAACCGGCTCGCCGACAAGGAGGCGTTCGAGGAGGACCTCAGGCTCCTGCGTCTCCTCGGGCGGCTGCCGACGCTCGATCCCTTCCTGCTGCGCGACGTGCTCGAGGCCGAGGGCATCCCGGTCAACGACCGCTATCTCGACATCACCGACGACCACTGGACCGAGATCCAGGGCCTCATCCAGCAGCGCTTCGTGCCGATCGTGCGCGCCGCCTATCCCGAGGCGAAATCCTCGCGCGCCAAGGCGAAGCGACTGATCGAGAAATTGTGGGAGGCGAAGGACGAGGACGCGCTCGGCCCGATCATCCGCACCTTCAAGCTGCCCGAGGACGGCGCGCTCGACATCCTCTATTCGTGGAAGGTCATCACCTTCTATTCCTACCAGTACCAGCGATTGCGGCCGGCGCTCCTCGAGCTCGCGCAGTGGCTCAAGGACGGCGACCCGATCGCCGCGATCAGCACCGGCTCGCCGCGCGGCATGACCGCGCGCATGAACCAGTCGGTGCGGAGCGAGCTGCGCATCCAGTGGCACCGCATCGAGTCGATCCTCGCCGACTACGAGGACGGCTACGACAAGATGTTCGTCAAGAAGACCGAGGCCGGGCCGTTCCTCGCCTTCCTCAGGAACTGCCGCGCGACCTTCTGGGAGATCGGCGACGCGCTCGGCAAGATCGACCAGGCGGTGGTGTGCTGGGACCGCGTCACCGGCCGCTATCCGCACCGCCGGGTGCATCCGCGCGAGGCCTTGGAGGACGTGTTCTCGATCCTCGAGGAGATCCTCGGCGCCGACCTCGAGATCGAGGTGCTGGGCGAGCGCTAGCCGCGCCGCGGCGGCGTCACGGCGCGGCCTGCCAGGCGCGCACGAACGCCTCGAGCCGGTCGGGCTCGAGGTCGGAGACGGCCCAGAGCGCCATGCCCTCGGCGCGCCAATGGATTACATTGTAGCCGTCGCGCGCGGTGCGCTCCGGCGCAGCGCCGTCCGCCGCGGCCGGCCAGACGAAGAGATTGATCGGATGCTTGCCGCCCGCATAGGCGAGCGCCGCGACGCGGCGGCCGGCGAGATAATCGAGCCGCCCGCCCAGGAGCGGGAACCCCGCCGCCGCCAGGTCCTTCACCGGCGGCGCGAAATCGAGCTTGCCGTCGAACCACGGCTTCACCGTGTGCTGGTCGGTCGAGACCACGTCGGTGAGATGCCCGGGCTCGAGCGCGCGCACATGGTCGTCGACCAGCGCCGCGACGAGGCCGGGCTCGCTCGCCGGCAGCAGCGCCAGCACGAGGCTCGCGGCAACCGCGGCGCCGGCGGCGAAGCTCAGCGCCTCGCGCCACCAGCGCGCGCCGGGGCGCGTGCGTGGCGCGGCGGCGGGCGCGAGGCGCCGCTCCAGCGCCTGCCTGAGGGCGGGGCTCGCGCGGTGGTAGGTGGCGTCCTCGCGCAGCGCGCGACGCGCGGCGGCGAGCGTCTCCCACGCGCCCTGGCAGAGCGCGCAGTGCGCGCGGTGGGTCGCGCTCCGGGCGGCCTCGGCGGCATCGAGCTCGCCATCGAACTCCGCCTGGACCAGCAAGGTGCGGTCGCATTCGGTCATCGCGTCTCTCCTTGCGCCGCGCGGGCGAGCATGCGGCGCGCGCGCCACAGCCGTGACATCACCGTGCCGATCGGCGCCTCCGTCACCTGCGCGATCTCGCGGTAGCTCAGCTCCTCGAGCTCGCGCAGCACCAGCGTCTCGCGCAGCTCCGGCGGCAGCGCCTCGAGCAGCCGGTCGAGCGCCCGCCGCTCGCGCACCCGCAAGAGCGCGGTCTCGGGGTCGTCGCCCGGCTCGACCGGCTCGAACCCCGGCGCGTCGTCGGCGGGATCGGCGAGCGGCACCTGGCGCAGCCCGCGCTTCACGCCGAGCGCCGCATAGGCGGTGTTGCGCACGATCTGCAGCACCCAGGCGCGGGCATTGCCGCCGCGGAAGCTCGGGAAATAGGTGAGGGCGCGCAGCATCGCCTCCTGCACCACGTCCTCCGCCTCCTCGCGGCTGCCGGTGAGCCAGCGGGCGAGATTCATGGCCGCGTCGAGATGCGGCAGCGCCACCGAGGCGAAGGAAGCGGGATCGGGCATCGCAAGCGAGTGTAGATCGCCGGGACCCCGATCCTATTCCCGAAATTCTTTCGCCGTGAGCGGCGAATAAGCGGCCGCGCCGCCCGATCTTTGCCCGCGGTCGAACCACCAGGAGAAGGACCATGCCGCACGATGTGACAGGACCGAGCCGCCGCAGCCTGCTCGGCTGCGCGCTCATGGGGAGCGCCGGGGTGCTGTGGACGGTGGCGGGCGGCGTGCCCCGCGCGCTCCGGCTCGATGGCAGCGCGCACGCGGCGGAGGCCCGAGGGTTCCGCTTCGCGCAGATCAGCGACACGCATATCGGCTTCAAGGGCGCGGCCAATCCCGAGCCGGGCGCGACGCTCGCCGCGGCGCTCGCGCGTGTCGGCGGGACGCGGCCCGCCTTCCTCATCCATACTGGCGATGTCAGCCATCTGAGCAAGCCCGCCGAGCTCGACGACGCGGCCGAGCTGATGAAGGCGGCGAAGCTCGACACGGTCTATGTGCCGGGCGAGCACGATGTGATCGGCGACGGTGGCGCCGCGTTCTTCGCGCGCTTCGGCCGCGGCCCGGGACCGCGCTGGTACAGCTTCGACGCGGGCGGGGTGCATTTCGTCGGGCTCGTCAACGTGCTCGACCTCAAGGCGGGCGGCCTCGGCTATCTCGGGCCGGCGCAGATCGCATGGCTCGCCTCCGACCTCGAGGGGCGAAGCCCGAGCACGCCCGTCGTGGTGTTCGCGCACATGCCGCTCTGGCCGGTCTATCCGGAATGGGGCTGGGGCACCGACGATGCCGCGGCGGCGCTCGCGCCGCTCAAGCGGTTCGGCTCGGTCACCGTGCTCAACGGCCACATCCACCAGGTGATCCAGAAGGTCGAGGGGAGCGTCACGTTCCACACCGCGTATTCGACCGCCTACCCGCAGGCCGCGCCCGGCACGCCCGGCGCGAGCCCCGGGCCGCTGAAGGTCGCCGCCGACCGGCTCCGCGCGGTGCTGGGGCTGCGCGATGTCGCGATCGTGCCGGAGCAGGCCGCCGCGATCCACGACGCAACCCTCGCCGCGTGAGGCGCGCCATGCTGTTCTTCTGGCTTGGCCGCCGCTGCGTCCGGCGCGTGATTCTCGCCGCGGTGCTGCTGCTCGGCGCGGCGGCGTGGTTCGGCTGGCCGAGCCGGGCCGCGGCGCCGGCCGGCGTCACCATCTCGGGCTTCGCGTTCGCGCCGGCGACGCTCACCGTGCCACGCGGCACGACCGTGACCTGGACCAACGAGGACGACGAGCCGCACACGGTGGCGAGCGCCGACGACCCGCGGCGCTTCAAGTCCGGCGCGCTCGACACCGGCGACCGCTTCTCCTTCACCTTCGACACACCGGGCACCTACAAGTACTTCTGCACCATCCACCCGCACATGCAGGGGGTTGTGGTGGTGCGGTAGCCGCGGCCGCGCCGCGCCGGCGCTGCGGCTGCTTGGCCGCGGCGCCGCTTTCGGTCTAGGATCGGGCAAATCCTACGACCCTGGGAGGGGGCGCAATGAACGGCACGCCATTCAAGCTCGCGACCTTTGCCGCCGCGGGCGGCGGCAGTTTTCCGGCGATCGTGCTCGGCGACGACGTGATCGGCATCGAGGGCGCCTATCGCGCCTTCCGGGATTCGCCGCATCGCAAGGCGGGCGCGCTGGGCGCCACCGCCGGGCTCTACGAGATCCTGCAGGACTGGGACGCGAACTTCGCGGTGCTGCAGGAGATGGTGGCGTTCATCGAGAAGGAGGGCGTGAAGAGCGAGCGCTTCAAGGGCGCCACCGCGAAATTCGCCGATCTCCGCCCGCTCGCGCCGGTGCTGCGGCCGGGCAAGATCCTCAACGCCGCGCAGAACTTCCAGGAACATGTCGACGAGATGATCCGCGCCGGCATGTCGCCGCAGGGCAAGACCTTCACCGGCGAGAAATCGACCTCGCACCCCTATCTCTTCCTCAAGGCCGGCACATGTCTCGCCGGCGCGTTCGACGACATCGCCATTCCGCACGGGATGCAGAAGATCGACTGGGAGTCCGAGCTCTGCTTCGCGATCGGCCGCCAGGGCAAGCGCATCAAGGCGGAGCGCGCGCTCGAGCACATCGCGGGCTTCCTCACCGGCAACGACGTCTCCTGCCGCGACCTGCAGATCCGGCCCGACCGGCCGGGGCTGCGCTCCGACTGGTTCGGCGGCAAGTGTTTCGACAACTTCGCGCCGATGGGGCCGTACCTGGTGCCGCGCGCCTTCGTGCCCGACCATATGAAGCTCAAGATCCGGCTCTGGGTGAACGGCACGCTCGAGCAGGACGGCAGCTCGTCGCAATTCATCTACACGCCCGAGGAGCAGATCGAGTTCATCACCGGCATCCTGCGCGTCGAGCCGGGCGACCTGTTCTATGGCGGCACCTGCGGCGGCGTGGGCCAGGGCAAGAACCGCTTCCTCAAGGTCGGCGACGTGATGGAGACCGAGGTCGAAGGCCTCGGCCGCATGAAGAACCGCTTCGTCGCCGAGACGGTCGAGGGCTAGCGGCGCGCCCGCAAGCGCCGGCAAGAGAACAACAGGGAGGTCGCGGGTATGAATATCGGGAAATTCGTGCTCGGCGCCGCGGCAGCGGCGGCGATGGCCGGCGGCGCCAGCGCGGCGGAGCCGGTGAAGATCGGCTGCAGCATGGCGATGACCGGCGGCGTCGCGCCGATCGGCAAGCAGATCCAGATCGCGCTCGAGATCTGGCGCGACCAGATCAACAAGAAGGGCGGGCTGCTGGGCCGCCCCGTGGAGCTCGACTGCTACGACGACCAGAGCAACCCGGCGAACGTGCCGGGCATCTACACGAAGCTCATCGAGATCGACAAGGCCGACCTGCTGATCGGCCCCTATGCCACCAACATGGTGGCGCCGGTCATCCCGATCCTGATGCAGAAGAACAAGATGACGGTCGGCATCCTCGCCAATGCCGCCAACCATGAGTTCCACTATCCGCGCTATTTCTCGATGAACGCCACGGGCCCCGATCCCGAGCGCTCCTATTCGACCGGGTTCTTCGCCGTCGCCGGCGCGCAGACGCCGAAGCCCAAGACCATCGCGCTGATCGGCGCCGACGCCGAGTACGGCCGCAACGCCATGGAGGGCACGCGCAAGAACGCCAAGGAGCTCGGCTACAAGGTCGTCTATGACCGGAACTATCCGCCGACGATCACCGACTGCGCGCCGATCCTGCGCGCGGTGCAGGCGACCGATCCCGACATCGTGTTCGTCGCGGCCTATCCGCCGGACACGGTCTGCATCGTGCGCGCGGCGGCGGAGGTCGGGCTCAAGACCAAGATCTTCGGCGGCGCGCTCGTCGGGCTCGGCATCACCGCGGTGAAGCTGCAGCTCGGGCCGCTGATGGACGGGATGATCAACAACACCGTGTTCGCCCCGGCGAAGACCCTGCTCACGCCGGAGTCGGAGGCGCTGATCGCCGCCTACCAGGCGCGCGCGGCGAAGGAGAAGGGCGTCGATCCGCTGGGCTACGTGTTCCCGCCGTTCGGCTACGCGGCGGGCCAGGTGCTGGCCGCGGCGGTCGAGGCGACCAAGAGCTTCGACGCCGACAAGATGGCGAAGTGGCTGCACAGCCACCCGGTGAAGACCATCCTGCGCGAGATCACCTACAATGCCGACGGCGAGTGGAGCGAGTCGGGCCGCCTGTTCACCCAGTTCCGCCACGTCAAGGCCGACGATCTCGACCAGTTCCGCAGCACCGACCACGAGGCGATCGTGTGGCCGGCGAAGTACAAGACCGCGGACTTCATCTATCCCTATGACAAGGCGAAGCAGCCATAACGAACAGAGGATGACGGACATGAAGACGATACTCGCAGCGGCGCTGGGCGTCGGCGTCGCGCTCGGCGTCGGCACCGCGGCACAGGCGGCGGAGCCGATCAAGATCGGCTGCAGCGCCTCCTTGACCGGCGGCGTCGCGGTCAACGGCAAGCAGGTGATGATGGGGTTCGAGATCTGGCGCGACGACACCAACAAGAAGGGCGGGCTGTTCGGCCGCCAGGTCGAGCTCGACTGCTATGACGACCAGAGCAACCCGGCGCTCGTTCCGGGCATCTACACGAAGCTCATCGAGGTGGACAAGGTCGACCTCACGGTCGGCCCCTATGCCACCAACATGGCGGTGCCGGCGATCCCGGTGCTGATGGCGCACAAGCGCGCGACGGTGGCGGTGACGGCGCTCGCCGCCAACAGCTCGATCCATTATCCCGGCTACTTCGTGATGCTGCCGAGCGGGCCCAATCCGAAGCCCGCGCTCTCCGCGCCGTTCTTCGACATCGCCATGACGATGAACCCCAAGCCCAAGACGGTGGCCTTGACCGGCGCCGACGCCGAGTTCGCCAAGAACTCGGTCGATGGCGCGCGCGAGAACGCCAAGGCCAAGGGGCTGCAGATCGTGTACGACAAGGCCTATCCGCCCAACACCACCGACTACTCGCCGATCATCCGCGCGATCCAGGCGACCAGCCCCGACATCGTGTTCGACGCGGGCTACAATCCCGACACCATCGGCATGATCCATGCCGCGCACGAGGTCGGGCTCAAGGCGAAGATGTTCGGCGGCAACATGGTGGGGCTCGCCTCGACCACCGGCCGGATGCAGCTCGGGCCGCTGGTCAACGGCATCGTCTATGACGACGCGTTCTCGCCGACCTTCCAGTATCCCGGGCTGCAGGCGGTGCTCGCGGAGTACCAGAAGCGCGCGGTGTCGGCCGGCACCGACCCGATCGGCTACAACTACGTGCCGTTCGCCTACGGCGCGCTGCAGGTGCTGGCCGCCGCGGCGACCGCGGTGGGGAGTTTCGACCAGGAGAAGATGATCCAGTACATCCACAGCCACACCTTCTCCACCGTCGCCGGCGAGATCGCCTTCGGGCCGGACGGCGAATGGACCAAGCCGCGCATGACCGGCATCCAGTTCCAGAACATCACCGCCGGCACGCTCGAGCAGTTCAAGGACCCGAAGAAGGTGGTGGTGCTCGAGCCCGCCGAGCTCAAGACCGGCACGCTGCAATACCCGTACGACGCCAGCAAGTAGCCGGTTCCGAACCGAAGGACGGGGGACGCGGGTGCGGGGCGTCCTCCGCCGCAGTCTGGCAGGGAGGCAAGCGATGGGACGCAGCATGGCATGGCGCGGCGCGGCCGCTCTGGCGGCGGCGCTCTTGGCGGCGGCGGCGGCGCGGGCGGCGGAGCCGATCAAGCTCGGGTGCAGCATGGCCTTGACTGGCGGCGTCGCGGCGATCGGCAAGCAGGTGCTGGCGGCGCTGCAGATCTGGAAGGACGACGTCAACGCCAAGGGCGGGCTTCTGGGCCGCCCGGTCGAGCTCGACTGCTACGACGACCAGAGCAATCCCTCGCTGGTGCCGGGCATCTACACGAAGCTCATCGAGGTGGACAAGGTCGACCTCGTGATCGGCCCCTATGCCACCAACATGACGGCGCCCGCCATCCCCGTGCTGATGGCGCACAACATGACGACGATCTCGATCCTCGCCAACGCCGCCAACAGCAAGTTCCACTACAAGCGCTATTTCTCGATGATCCCGTCCGGGCCGGAGCCGGAGAAGTCGTTCTCCACCGGCTTCTTCGACATCGCGATGCAGCACAAGAACGAGCTCAAGACGGTGGCGATCATCGGCGCCGACGCCGAGTTCTCGCAGAACGCCATCGCGGGGGCGCGCGCCAACCTCAAGAAGCTGCCCTTCCGCGTCATTTTCGACCGCAACTATCCGCCGCAGACCACCGACTACGCGCCGATCATGCGCGCGGTCCAGGCGCAGAACCCCGACATCGTCTATGTCGCCGCATATCCGCCCGACACGGTCGGCATCATCCGCGCCGCCAACGAGATCGGCATGACGCCGAAGATGTTCGGCGGCACCTTCATCGGCCTCATCATCACCGCGGTGAAGATGCAACTGGGCCCGCTCGCCAACGGCATCGTCACCAACGAGGGGTTCGTCAAGAACCCGAAGCTCGACTTCCCCGGCCTCGACGCGATGCTGGCGAAGTACCAGCCGATCGCGGCGAAGGAGGGGCTCGATCCGCTGGGCTATGCCTTTCCGCCCTATGGCTATGCCGCGGGCCAGGTGCTGCAGCAGGCGGTCGAAGGCACCAAGAGCCTCGACCAGGACCAGATCGCGCAATACATCCACAGCCACACCTTCTCCACCGTCGCCGGCGATCTCTCGTTCGGGCCGGACGGCGAATGGACGAAGGAGCGCACGTTCTTCGTGCAGTACCAGCACGTCAAAGGCCACGGCCTCGACCAGTTCCGCGACGGCAAGGTGGAGCCGATCCTCTGGCCGCCCGACTACAAGAACGGCGACCTCATCTTCCCCTACGCCAAGGCGAAGCAGTAGGCACCCCGCGCCTCACTCCGCGGAGAGCGGCGCGGCGATCTCCTCGAGCGGGCGGCGCTCGGCATCGACGCCGATCAGCCATTCGACGAGCGCCGCCGCCGCCATCAGGATCGCCGCCGCGGCATAGCCCGCGAAGATGTACCAGCGCGAGCCTACGCCGATGAGGCGCCCGAACAGCCACGGCGCGACGATCCCGCCCGCCGCGGTGCCGAGCGCGTAGTAGCAGGCGATCGCCAGCGCGCGCACCTCGAGCGGAAAGATCTCGCTCGCGGTGAGATAGGCGGCGCTCGCGGCGGCCGAGGCGAAGAAGAAGATCGCGCACCAGGCGAGCGTCTGCGTCGCCGCGTCGAGCGCGCCCACCGCGAAGAGCCAGCCGGTCAGCACCAGCAGCGCCGCCGAGAGCGTGTAGGTCGCGGCGATCATCACCCGCCGTCCGATCGTGTCGAAGAACCGCCCGAGCAGCAGCGGCCCGAGGAAGTTCCCCGCGGCCAGCGGCAGGAGATAGATGCCGGTCGCCTCCGGCGCCACGCCGTGGAACCGCGTCAGCACGAGGCCATAGGTGAAGAACAGCGCGTTGTAGAGAAACGCCTGCGCCAGCATCAGCGCCAGCGCCAGCAGCGAGCGCGCGCGATAGCGGCCGAACATCGCGCTCATGACCAGCACGAAGCCGAAGCTGTGGCGCGGATGGACGCGGAGCGCGCCCGCGGCCGGCGCGAGCGGGCCCGCATCGGCGGCGACACGGCGCTCGATCGCCGCCACCGCCGCCTCCGCTTCCGCCGGACGCCCGTGCGTGACGAGCCAGCGCGGGCTCTCCGGCACGAAGCGGCGGAGCGCCATGATGAGGAGTCCCAGCGCCGCGCCGATCGCGAAGGCTATGCGCCAGCCGACATCGACGGCGAGCACGGCGGGATCGAGCAGCAGCACGGTCGCCGCCGCGCCCGCCGCCGCGCCCAGCCAATAGCTGCCGTTGATGATGAGGTCGATCCGGCCGCGCAGGCGCCCCGGCATCAGCTCGTCGATCGCCGAGTTGATCGCCGCATATTCGCCGCCGATGCCCGCGCCGGTGAGCGCGCGGAAGACAGCGAAGCTCCAGAAATCCCAGGCCAGCGCCGAGAGCGCCACCCCCGCGAGATAGGTGGCGAGCGTGATGTAGAACATGCGCTTCCGCCCGAGCCGGTCGGTGAGCCATCCGAACAGCAGCGCCCCCAGGACCGCGCCCGCGAGATAGAAGGACGCGACAGCGCCGATCTCCTCGGGCGAGAGGCCGAGCGTGCGCTTGTCCTCGAGCACCGCGCTCACCGCGCCGACGATCGTCACCTCGAGCCCGTCCAGCACCCAGGTGATGCCGAGCGCCACCGCCACCAGCAGATGGAAACGGCTCCAGGGCAGCCGGTCGAGCCGCGCCGGGATCTGCGTCGTGACGGGCGGCAGCGGGGCGGCGGCGGAGCTCATGCGCCCGGGAAACGCGCCCGAGCCGGTTTCGTTGCGCCGCCGCGGGCTCAGGCGCGGGGCGGCGGCGCCTCGAGCTCGGCCAAAAGCTCCGCCGTGTGCTCGCCGAGGAGCGGCGGCGCCGCGGAGCGCGGCCGCGCCCGCGCGCCATCGACCAGCACCGGGCTCGCGATCGTGACGACCGCGCCCTCCTTCGGATGCTCGAGCGGCAGGACGGTGCCGAGCGCCCGGACCTGCGGGTCCTCGAGCGCATCGGGCAGGCGATGGATCGGCGCGAACGGCACGTCGGTCGCTTCGAGCCGCTGGATCCAGTCCGCGCGCGGCCGCGTGGCGAAGCGCGCGCCGAGCGCCGTCTCGAGCGCGCGGAAATTGGCGACGCGCGCCTGGTGGTTCTTGAAGCGCGGATCGGCGGCGAGGTCCTCGGCCGCGAGCGCGCGGCAAAGCTCGAGCCAGAATTTCTCGCGCGTCGACAATTGCAGCGCCAAGAGCGCGCCGTCGCCGCAGCGCACCGCGATCGACTGCGAGCGGCTCACCCGGCTGAACCGGTCGCCGACGATGCCCGCGCGCGTGAAGTTGGTGTAGGCATCGTGGATGAAGGCCATCGACGCCTCGAGCATGTTGACCTCGATGCGGCGGCCGCGCCCGGTGCGGCCGCGCTCGATGAGCGCCGCGAGGATGCCGGTGCAGGCATACATGCCGGTGACGTTGTCGGTGATGGTCGGGCCGAAGCAGTGCGGCTCGTCGGGATCGATGAAGAGGCCGGCGATGCCGCTCAGCGCCTGCCCCACCGCGTCGAAGGCCGGGCGGTCGCGATAGGGGCCGGTGGTGCCGAAGCCGGTGATCGAGCAATGGACGAGGCGCGGGTGGCGCCGCAGCAGCGCCGCGGAATCGAGCCCGAGCCGCGCCAGCACGCCGGGCCGGTAATTGTCCACCAGCACGTCGGCGCGCGCGACGAGGCCCGCGAGCTTCTGCTGGTCCGCCGCCGCGGCGAGATCGAGCACGAGGCTGCGCTTGTTGCGGTTGTAGGCGAGGAAGGTCGCGCCATACATCCCGCCATGGCCGCGGCGGAACGGGTCGCCGTCGGGCGGCTCGACCTTGACCACGTCGGCGCCGAGATCGGCGAGCATCATCGCGGCGAGCGGCGCGGTGATGAAGGCGCCCAGCTCGATGACGCGGACTCCCTCGAGCATCGCCCGGCTCAGTGCACGGTCTGGCCGCCGTCCGCCATCACCGTCGCGCCATGCACGAAGGAAGCGGCGTCCGACACCAGGAAGGCGGCGACCTGGGCGATCTCGCGGCACTCGGCGAGCCGCCGCAGGAGCACCTGCTCCTCGAGCGGCGCGCGGCTGGCGAGGCCGCGGTCGAGATAGGATCGGAGCCGCGGGCTCAGCGTCGGGCCGGGGCAGAGCGTGTTGACGCGCAGCCCCTTGGGCCCGTAATCGACCGCCATCTGCCGCGCCAGGTTGACGACGCCGCCCTTGGCCGCGCAATAGGCCGGCATCTCCGCATTGCCGATCACGCCGAAGCTCGAGGCGATGTTGAGGATCGCCGGCTTCGGCGCCTCCAAGAGCAGCGGGATGAAGGCTCGGCACATGAAGAACACGGCATCGAGATCGACCGCGACGATGCGGCGCCAGTCCGCGGTCGAGAGCGCGGCGATCGGGGTGCGGAAGTTGTCGCCCGCATTGTTGATGAGCGCCTTGACGCGGCCGTGCTTCTCCCGGATCGCGGCGGCGACGCGCGCCACGTCGGCCTCGCTGGTGACGTCGGCGACATGCATCTCGCAGCGTCCGCCCTTGGCCGCGAGCGCCGCCCGCGTCGCCTCGAGCTTCGCCGCGGTGCGGCCGATGATCGCCACCGTGGCGCCCAGCTCGGCGAGCGTTTCGGCGCAGGCCTCGCCGATGCCGCCGCCGCCGCCCGTCACCACCACCACCGCGCCCGCAAAGTCCAGTTCCTTCAGCATGACGCGATTCTATCACCGCGCCGGGCGAAGCAAAACCGCGCGCGGCGCAAGAGCCGCGCCCGTCCCGGCCCGCCGCCCGTCCGGGGCGTGTGACGTGGCTCACGGATTCCGCCGCAAAAAGCGGCCGCGCGCGTGACGCCCCTCACAGGCCGCGGCGGCCGATTCCTGGTCTTATTCACCAAGACATAACGCGCCCCTCGCCGGGCGCGACCGGGAGCAAGGATGAGACCGATGGAACCGGAACCGTGCGGCGCGCCTCGCCGCGATCCCGCCGACGAAGCGTCCCCCGGCGCGGTGCACCGCCGCCTGCTCGCGGCCGTGGCGGAGCGCCGCAGCACCCTGGCTTTCATCGCGCTCTTCGGCCATTTCGCCCCGCGCATCAAGGCCTACATGAAGAAGCTCGGGGCGAGCGATCCCGACGCCGAGGAGCTGGCGCAGGAGGCGATGCTGGCGGTGTGGCGCAGCGCCGCGAGCTACGATCCCGCGCGCTCGGCGGCGAGCTCGTGGATTTTCACCATTGCCCGCAATCTGCGCATCGATGCGCTGCGCCGCGAACGGCGCCACGCGCTCGACCTCGCCGATCCGCTCCTGGTGCCGCCCGACCTGCCGCCCGCGGACGACACGATCGCGCTGCAGCAGCGCCAGGCGCGCTTGCGCCTCGCGCTGCTGACGCTGGCGCCGGACCAGGCGGAGGTGATCCACCTCGCCTTCCATGATGGGCTGTCGCATGGCGCGATCGCGGCGCGGCTGGGACTGCCGCTCGGAACGGCGAAGTCGCGGCTTCGCCTCGCCACCCGGCGCCTGCGCCTCGCGCTCGGGGACCTGGACGAAGCGCCGGCCGCGCCCACCCGGCGCGCCGCCGCCTGAGGATCAGCTCGAGAGCTGTTCGAGGGCCGGGCGATCGAGAATCGCGACGGCGTTGTCGTCGATGCGGATGATGCCGCGGCGCTGCCACTCGTTGAGGCACTTGTTCACCGTCTCGCGCGCCGCGCCCACCATGTTGCCGAGCTCGCGCTGCGACAGCGCGCCGCTGCGCGTGCGGGGATCGTCCTGCATGCGCAGGAGCGCGCGGGCGAGCCGGCCCGGCAGGTGCATCAGCGCCACCTCGGCGACATGCTGGGTGTTTTCGCGGAAGCGGTCGCACAGCACCTCGACGATGCGCGGCCAGACATGCGGATGCCGCTCGAAGAAGGCCAGCACGTCGCGCCGGTCGAGCACCGCGAGCGTGCAGGCGGTATGCGCCTTGGCGTCGGCCGAGCGCTCCTTGCCGTCGAGCAGCGCGATCTCGCCGAACACCTCGCCCGGCTGCAGGATGGCGAGCAGCAGCTCCTTGCCCTCGGGCGAGGAGATGCTGATCCGCACCTCGCCGGCCAGGACCGCCATCATGCTGGTGCCGGGCGAGCCCATCAGGAAGATGGTGTCGCCGGCGCCGAACCGCCGGATATGCGCCCGGGTCGTGAGCGAGCGCCGTTCTTCTGTGCCAAGGCCTTGAAACAGAAAGCAATCCCCGAGCAGACGGCGTCCGTCCTCGACCGCTCTCTGCACGCTTTCCGCCACGCCGGACCCCGCTCGCGCCACGCCTCGCCGACCCGATTCTAGATAGGTACGGGGCGGGGATTTATCAACCGATCGGCGGGTCCGGGGCATATTGCGGGCCCGGGGGGAAAGGCCTAAACAGCGCTGCCGATCCGCCGGGGGGTGGGAGAGCAATGCCACAGGCGATGACGCTCAACGAGGCCACGCTCCGGGGGCGCGCGCGGCAGCACCTGATGCTGGGCGCGCTCGGCGTCGTCTATGGCGATATCGGCACCTCGCCGCTCTACACGATCAGGCAGTGCTTCATCGAGCTGGGCGGGCTGACGCCTTCCGCGGTGCTGGGCGTGCTGTCGCTCCTCACCTGGGCGCTGATGATCGTGGTCACGGTGAAATACGTGCTGGTGATCATGCGCGCCGACAATCGCGGCGAGGGCGGGATCCTGGCGCTCACCGCGCTGGCGCTGCGGCTCGGGACGCCCGCGGGCCGGGTGCGCACCTGGGTACTGGCAGCGGGGCTTCTGGGCGCCGCGCTGTTCTACGGCGACGGGGTGATCACGCCGGCCATCTCGATCCTGGGCGCGGTCGAGGGGCTGAAGATCGCGACCCCGGTGTTCGATCCCTTCGTGATCCCGATCGCCGTGGTGCTGCTGGCGCTGCTCTTCCTGTTCCAGCCGCAGGGCTCGGCGCGGGTCGGCGGCACGTTCGGGCCGGTGATGATCCTGTGGTTCCTGGTGATCGGCGCGCTCGGCCTCGCCGAGATCATCGAGGCGCCGGACATCCTGCGGGCGCTCAACCCCTATTACGGCATCAAGCTGCTCACCGCCGCGCCGGCCAAGGGATTCGCGCTCCTGGGCGCGGTGGTGCTGGTGTTCACCGGGGTGGAGACGCTCTATGCCGACATGGGGCATTTCGGGCGGAAGCCGATTCGGCTCGACTGGCTGAGCTTCGTGTTCCCGGCGCTGCTGCTCAATTACTACGGCCAGGGGGCGCTGCTGGTGCACGCGCCGGACGCGATCGAGAACCCGTTCTATCACCTGGCGCCGGCCTGGGGCCTTTATCCGCTGGTGGGGCTGTCGGCGGTGGCGACGGTGATCGCCTCGCAGGCGGTGATCTCCGGCGCCTTCTCGATGACGCGCCAGGCGGTGCTGCTCGGCTACCTGCCGCGCTTCGCGATCCGCCACACTTCGGAGGCGGAGATCGGGCAGATCTATGTGCCCACCGTCAATGTCTTCCTGTTCGTGGCCGTGCTGGCGCTGGTGTTCGGCTTCAAGAGCTCGGACAATCTGGGCTCGGCCTATGGCGTCGCGGTCACCGGCACGATGACGCTGACGACGCTGCTGGCGCTGGTCTACACCACGGGGGTCGCGGGCTGGAACAAGGTGGGCGCGAGCGTCCTGTTCGGCCTGTTCCTCACCATCGACGTCGCCTTCTTCGGCGCCAATCTCATGAAGATCGTCGAGGGCGGCTGGTTCCCGCTGGTGGTGGGCGCCGGGATCTTCGTCGTGATGGTGACCTGGATGCACGGGCGCGAGCAGCTCCTGGAGGAGCGCTGGCGCGGCGCGCTGCCGCTCGCCGATTTCTTGAAGACGCTGCGGCCCGACCATCCGCCGCGCGTGCCGGGAACGGCGGTGTTCATGGTGCCCAATGCCGAGATCGTGCCCTCGGCGCTGCTGCACAATCTGAAGCACAACAAGGTGCTGCACGAGCGCGTCGTGCTGATGAAGGTCGACACCGGGGACATCCCGCACGTGCCCGACTCGGAGCGCATCGAGATGCGGCATCTCGACCATAACTTCCACGCGATCACCGTGCGCTACGGCTTCATGGACGAGCCCAACATCCCGCGCACGCTGGCGCAGCTCCGGGTGATGAACTTCCGCTTCAACCTGCTGGAGACGTCGTTCTTCGTCGGGCGCGAGAAGGTGGTGATCGGCAAGCACTCGCGCTTCTGGAACTGGCGCAAGCGGCTCTTCATCTTCCTGCACCGCTCGATGCTGAGCGCCACCGAATATTTCCGCATCCCCACCAACCGCGTCGTCGAGCTCGGCGGCCAGATCGAGATCTGACCGGGGCGCCGCGCGCAGTCGAAGGACGCACCGCGCAGCGCTGCGCCTCACGCGACGTTGCGGCCGGTGGCGGTCCAGCTGTGCGCGGGATGCGGCTTGAGCACGAGGCGCAGCGTCTCGCGATGCTGCCCGGTGGCGGCAAGCTGCCGGAGGCTCGGCGGGAAGGGCTCGGTCGAGCGGAATACGAGTCCGGCGAGGGCGATCGCAGGATCGGGCCCGTCCTGCGTCAGCGGCAGGAGAAGCTGCTGCGCCTCCATGCGCCGGCCATTGCCCCAGATGAACAGGCTCTCGGCATAGACCGGCGCACGCTCGGAATAGAGCAGCCGCGCGAGCGCGCCCATGAGATCGAACCAGCCGCCCTTCTCGGCGTCGAGATACTTGCCGGTGGGATCGAATCCGAACCGCTTCACCACGAGCGTGCCGACCAGGCGGAAGCGCACGCGCGCGCCGCGCTCGAGAAGATCGCCGAGCATCAGGTGCGGCAGCAGCGCCGGCCCCATCTCCAGCGGATCGATGTCGCGCCGCGCCGGCAAGGCGCGGGCGCCGCGCTTTTCCTGCCAATAGCGATAGAGCGGCGCGAGGATGGGGTGGTCGAGCGGGGCGGACATCGGCGTTCCTCGCAGCACTCCGCGCCCGCGCGGTTAATATTTTGCTAACGCCAGGAAGGAATGTCTTAAGCCTTGGCCGGGGTCGCGAATGCCGGGGAAAACGCGGGCGCGTGCCGCGCCTCGCGCAGCGGTTGCCCGCCGCGGCCTCGCCCGATCGGAGGAGAAGGACGCCGGACGAGCGGCGAGTCGTCAGCCTTCGCCGACGGCGCTGAGCGCCGGCTCGGCGATGAGCACGATGCGCTCCGGCGGCAGCCACACCGTGGCCTTGGTGCCGACGCCCGGCGTGCTCTCGATCTCGAGGCGCCCGCCATGCAGCTCCGTCATCGACTTGGTGAGCGGCAGGCCGAGGCCGGTGCCCTGGTACTTGCGGGCGAGGCGGCTGTCGATCTGGCCGAACGGGCGCAGCGCCGTGGCGAGGTCGCGCGGCGCGATGCCGATGCCGGTGTCCTCGACGACGATGCGCAGGCCCTGCGCGCCGGCGTCGGCGCTGATCGTCACCGCGCCGCCGGGCGGCGTGAACTTCACCGCGTTCGACAGCAGGTTGAGCAGGATCTGCTTCAGCCGCAGCTCGTCCGCCTGCACCAGCGGCAGGTCGGTCGGCAGCGATTGCGACACCGTCACCGACGCGGCGTCGGCGCGGTCGCGCATCAGCCGCACGCACGCCTGCACGACGCTTGCCACATCGACCGTGTCGTCGGCGAGCGCGATCTTGCCGAACTCGATCTTCGAAACGTCGAGCACGTCGTTGATGAGCCGCAGCAGATGCAGGCCGCTGTCGCGGATGTCGCCAGCATAGTCGGCATAGCGCTTGTCGCCCAGCTTGCCGAACACCTCGCCCTTGAGGATGTCGGCGAAGCCGATGATCGCATTGAGCGGCGTCCTGAGCTCGTGGCTCATGTTGGCGAGGAACTCGCTCTTGCTGCGGCTGGCGAGCTCGGCCTCCTCCTTGGCGCGGCGCAGGTCGGCCTCGACGCGCTTCTGCTCGGTGATGTCGAGATACGTGGCGATCAAGCCGCCCTCGGGCATCGGCGTGAGGTGCATCTCCACCACCTTGTCGGTGAGATGGATCTCGCGCGAAACGGCGCGCCGCGCCGCCAGGGCCGAGCGGTAGAACTCGATCCCCTCTTCCGCACGCTCGGGCGCGTCCGGCGATGCATCGATCAGCAGCTCGGCGAGCGGCCGCCCGGTCCACAGGGCCTCCGCGCCGTGGTCGAAAAGCTGCCACAGCCGGTCGTTCCAGAGCCGCACATTGAGCGCGCCGTCCAGCACCAGCAAGCCCTGGCCCATATTGTCGAGCGTCGCGCGCAGCAGCGCCGTCTTGTCGGCGAGCTCATGCTCGCGCCGCTTGAGCGCGGTGATGTCGCTCTGCACCACCACCGCGCCGCCTTCGTGCGTGCGCCGCTCGCTCACCTGGAACCAGCGCTCGCCGACGCGGCACTCCGTCGCGGGCGCGCCGCCCGCGCCGGGCGGCACGGCGCCGCGCGCCGCGCTCTCGCGCGCGAGCTCGCTGCGCTCCGTGCCAGGTACTAGCCAGGCCGCCACCGCCTCGTTCACCTCGCGATAGCGGCTGTTGCACAGCACCAGCCGGTCCGCCGCGTCGGTCAGGAGAAATCCTTCGGAGATCGATTCGATCGCATCGACCAGGCGCCGCCGCGCGGTCTCGGCATCGGCCTCGGCGCGCACCAGCAGCGTGAGGTCGCGGCCGATGCCGCGATAGCCGGTGAAGACGCCGCCGGCGTCGAACACGGGAACGCCGGAAAGCGACAAATAGAGCGGCTCGCTGCCCGCGAACCGGCAGTTCAGCCGCACGTCGCGAAACGGCAGGCGCGCCGCCAGAAGCTCGTTGAGCGCCTGCCAGTCCGCGCCGCCGAGTTCGGGCCCCTCGGGCCCGCCGATGCGCCGGCCGATGAAGTCGGCGCCCGATGCGCCGGTCGGAAGCTGCGTGCTCGCCGACATGCGGGTGAAGCGGAGCGCCTCGTCCGTCTCCCAGAACCAGTCGGCCGCGGCCTCCGCATAGTCGCGCAGCCGCTGCGCCTCGTCGCGGATCACGGCTGCGCCGTCGTGCGCCGCAGCGCCATCCCGTTCGGCAAGCGCCGCCGCGGACCTCTGCCGCGCCGGCTGCCCGTCTCTAGCCATTCCAGCCCCGGCCCCTTCAGAGCTCCCTCACATAGGGCGATGCTAGCAGCGGGAAGGTTAAGGAATTGGGCAATGCCCGCAGCGTCAGGGCTGAGTCAGCATGCGCCCCAGCGGCCGGCCGCCGAAGATGTGCACATGGAAGTGCGGCACCTCCTGGTGGCTGTGCGGCCCGTGATTGGCGAGGATGCGGTAGCCCGGCGCCTCGAGCCCCAGCTGCCGCGCCACCGTGCCCACCGCCTTGAGGAAGCCGGCAAGCTCGGCATCGCTCGCCTGCGCCGAGAAATCGGCGAGCGAGACATAGGCGCCCTTGGGGATCACCAGCACATGTACCGGCGCCTGCGGGTTGATGTCGTGGAAGGCGAGCGCGTGCTCGTTCTCGAACACCTTCCGGCACGGCACCTCGCCGCGCAGGATGCGGGCGAAGATGTTGTTCGGATCGTAAGCCATCGCTTGCTCCGTCAGACTTAGAGCAATTGCCGTTCAGGTAGCATAGCCGGCATTGGTGAAGTAGTTGGCGCATTCGTTGGGCTCGAACGTGGTCACGAGCTCGCCGATGGCGTTCCAGAGGGCTTCGCGCGTTCGGGC
>Ga0070740_10001890_pt1 | contig 26751 bp, 32 predicted proteins | sample Coa_R2_FD_67286 | JGI IMG/M metagenome (GOLD analysis project Ga0070740, IMG submission 67286) | Surface soil microbial communities from Centralia Pennsylvania, which are recovering from an underground coalmine fire - Coalmine... | ecosystem: Environmental > Terrestrial > Soil > Unclassified ...
GTCTCGAAGGGCACCCGCGCGCCAGTACTCGCGACGGGCTTCACCGAGCTCGACAACGTCATCGGCGGGCTTCAGCCGACGCTGACGGTCATCGGTGCGGCTCCTGGGGTCGGCAAGTCGGCGCTCCTCGCGGGGTTGCTCCAGTCGCTGCTCAAGCGGGGCGTGGTGTCGGGGCTGCTGTCGCTCGAGGACGAAGGGCAGTGGGTGGTGCGGCGGCTCATCGCGCAGGCCTCCCAAGTCCCCGTCTTCGTGCTGGCTAACCGGCCGCTGGGTGCGCACCAGCTTGAGCTCTTCGGAGCCGCTGCCGAGGGCATGTACCAGTCGCTTGATGCGGTGCTGGTCGATGACCGGAGCGGCCTCACCACGGCCGAAGTCGTCGCCTCGGCTCGGGCGATGGTGGCGCGCGGGGCGAAGGCCGTCTTCGTGGACCACCTCGGCGAGATTCGGCTCACCCGCTCTGACAGGCATGATCTCGACATCGCGGAGGCACTGAGGGACTTGCGCGCGCTGGCGAAAACCTATGCGGTGCCGGTGGTGGTGCTGTGCCACCTCCGGCGAGGCATCGACGCGGAGGAGCCGAAGCTTTCGGACTTCGCCTTCTCGGCCGGTGTCGAGCGCATGGCCCGCGTGGCGTTGGCGCTGACTCGACCGAAGGACGGCGACGCGATTCGGGTGCACGTCCTGAAGCAGACGCAGGGCGTGAGTGACGCGCTGGTGCACCTCAACTTCGATGGTCCCTCCGCGATGGTGACGCCGTGAGAATCTGCACGAACTGCGGGAAGACCACGAGTGATTGGCGCATCCAGCTGCGCGAGCCACGCCGGCGCTGTGCGTGCGGGCACATGCTCTGCTCGCATTGCTTCAACATCAAGGATCACCAACTGCATCGGCAGTTCAAGCGCGTTGTGCTTGGTCCGAAGGTGATTGTGAGTCGGGGGCGCTCATGACCATCGACGCGAAGCACGCCGAGGTGTTGGAGTTCGTCATTGGCGCAGGTGACTTGCTCGGCCACCGCTGGGCAGCAGGCCACGCCGCCTACGAGAAAGCCCGCCAACTGCCGCGCTCCGTCGAGAACTGGCAGGCGCTACTCGACGAGCTTCAGACGTTGTGGCTTGAGGAGCCGTTGCGGAGGGCGGGATGACCTGGCACGAGCGCCTCATCTGCTGGATTATTCGACACCTCGGACGTGCCACAGAAATCGCGCCTAGCGAACGGAAAGGCACCGCCACGCGCGAAACGCCACCCACCCCACCCGGACCCCCACCCCGTCACGTTTGGCACTGGCAGAAGCGAAAACGGCACGGCACATGACTCACCGCGTCTTAACTGATTTACAAACGTATGTTTACAGCAGTTAAGCACTCACGTAGTCTAGAGGACACATGGCGAAGCTTCGAATCAAGGACGTCGAGGACTTGGACCCGCTCCCGAAGGCAACTCTCGTCGCTCCGCCGCGCGCAACCCTCATCGGCATCGTCGAGGACGGCTCGCCCTACCGCTTCAAGCTGGTGGAGCACTCCGCGCCGCTGGCCGACTGCAGGGTGTTGCTGTCGGGGCTCGACAGACAGCGGGCGTTGGACGCGGTGAGGCTGCGACAGAATGCGCTGTGGCGGAAGGGGAATGCGAAGTGACTTTCCTTCTCGTCTGCGCAGGCCTCGCGCTTCTCGCTGGTGCTGCCACCCTCGCCGCGTTTGCCTACAAGGTGTTTCGCGGCGTCATCCCTCCCGACACGTCCGAGGCGAAGGCGTACACCGACGAGAGGATTGCAGCTCTCGCGAAGCAAACCCACGACGCGCTGACGGAAGTCCAAGCCCGCGTGCAGAAAATCGACAACTGGCGCGGCGGTGACTCTGCCGATCGCGTCCTCGCGGCGAAGAAGAAGCCCCAACCCATCCCCAACCTCTCGGACACCTGACATGAGCAAGAAAAACGGAAGCATCAACTTCGGCGAGCTGCGGCGACTCCGCGAGGAAGTCGGCAGCGGAGCCGTGCAAATCATCCGGCCGGACCAGGCCGATGACCAGCGCGCGCAGATGTACCTCTCCGAGATGCGCGAGTTTTGGCGCAAGCGCGGCGACTGGGCCAAGCACCTCTCCGGCTGCGCGGCGCACGCTGGCGAGCCGCTCCCGTCCCCCGAAGAGACGATGAAGCTGGCCGAGGAGTATGCGACGGCCGAGTGGCGCAAGCAGCTGTCCGACGTGCTTGAGGTGCTGGAGGCCTGCGGGCGCCCGGTGCCGGAGCAGATTGCCTTCTGCGCGCGCCTCTGTGGCCTGGAGGTGAAGGCGAAGGAGACGAGCGCCAAGTCGCTGGTGCCGGCGAGCTGATGCCGCTCCCCTTCGCCAAGGGGGCAGGGGTTGACCCGCGCATCTGGCGACAGGGACGGCCACGCATCGACGACGCCCTGCGGAAGCAGTGCAAGGACTTCACGCCTGAAATCGTGAAGCGCCTTCAGCAGATTCTGATGACGGGCGAGGACGGCGACGCCATCAAAGCCGGAGCTCTCATGCTGGCCTACGGCTGGGGTAAGCCCAAGGAGCGCCCCGAAGAGGAGCCTCCCGACACGGTAGAGGGCGAGGTGGTGCTCCCTGAGGGAATGACGGTGCGCGACGCTCTTGCGCTCTTGAGGGATGCGAACAAATGACCGTGCTGCGCTTGTGGGCTGGGATTCTCGGCTCCTCCGTTGTGGCGTTCCCGCTTGTCGCGCTTGGGGTGGACTTCGAGGGTCGTACGCCGCTGGCGATCGTTGGCGCGGCCATCGCGATGCGACTGACGCAGGCATACGAAGAGCGCCGCGACGCGGAACGCCGGCTGGATCATGAAGTGCGGCAGCTGGTGGCTGAATCGAGCGCCATCGCAGAGAGTATGCGCAGCAACGCCCTGATGCGGGCCATCCGAGAGCAGCTCGAATTCGAGGCGCGATGTGCTCGACACCGCGCAGGCTGAGATACTACGCCAAAGGCTCGTAGCCGAGGCCTGGCGCTGCGGGGACCTCACCTACAAGCTGCACGACGACCAGTACGCCGTCTACCAGCAGATTCACTCCACCGACGCCGCGCGCTTTGTTGCCGAAATCGCCCGCCGCTGGGGGAAAACCTTCCTCTTCGTCGTCATCGCGGTGGAGACGTGCCTCCGCAACCCCGGTTGTCGCGTGCCCTACGGCGCACCGACGCTGAAGGACTTGGAGGAGTTCATTATTCCCACGTTCGAGGCAATCATCGCCGACGCCCCGGACGACTGCCGCCCGAAGTACAACTCCCAGCGCGCACACTGGGAGTTCCCCAACGGCAGCTGGGTGCACCTCTTTGGCTGCGACGACAAGCGCAAGGCCAACCGAGGCCGAGGCCCACCAGCTCGCCGCGCCATTCTCGACGAAGCGGGCTTCATCCCCTTCGCGCGGTACGTGGTGAAGTCCATCCTCAACCCGCAGTTGATGATGCTGCAGCCCCACGAGCGCCCAGCTTCCATGCTGCTCGCCTCGACCCCCGCAGAGGAGCCGGATCACGACTTCACGGCGATGGCGGAGAAGGCCGAGGCCCGAGGCAACTACGCCAACCGCACCATCTACGACAACCCCCGCCTCACCCAGTCACAGATTCAGACCTTCATCGAGGACGACGCGAAAGACGAAGGCCTCACCCCGGAGGCCTACGTCGAAACGGACGACTTCCGCCGCGAGTACCTGGCGCAGCGGGTGGTGAACAAGCTGTTGCTGGCCGTGCCCGAGTGGGAGTCGGCTAGAGCGACATCGTTTGTGAAAGTGCCCCGCCCGCAGTACTTCGACGCCTTCAGCATTCTGGACCCCGGAGGGCATGACCCTCACTTCGGCATCTTCGGGTACTGGCACTTCGAGCTCGCCAAGTACGTCGTCGAGGGCGAGTTCTGCCTGCGGGACGGCGAAAACTCCGCCGCTGTCGCTCAAGTCGCCAAGGCCGTCGAGACGCGGCTGTGGGGTGAGAAGAAGTGGAACGGCACACTGCGGGGGCTGGAGGAGGAGGACCCCGAGCGCCGCCGACTGCTGGAGGTGCTGCCCGACTGGATGCGCAGCCGCATCGACGAGACTGCCCCTCAACAGCCGTGGGCGCGATGGATGGACCACAACGTCATCCTCGCCCGTGACTTGTTCGACTTTCACGGCATCAGCTACCTGCCGACCTCCAAGTTCGACACCAAAGAGGCGGGAGTCAACGCGCTGCGCGTCGTCATCAACTCGCAACAGCTGTTGGTGGATCCAAGCTGCACGCACCTCGACCGGCACCTGAAGCAGACGACGTGGAAGGACCACAAGCGCAAGGACTTCGCGCGGAAGAACGGCGAGCACGGCGACGGGGTGGACTGCTGCATCTACATGACGCGCAACGCCACCAAGCGGAACCCCCGGCCCAAACTGTTGGGCGAGAGACACGCCCCAAACCCCGGCGAGGGCGCGGCCGAGGTGGCGAAGGTGCTCTTTGCGCGACCCAGGCGCATCCGAAGCGTTTGACCATATGTGACTATATGTGTATGGTCACTTCTGCTCCGTGACCGCATCCCTCGACACCGGGACGTACTTCGCCGCGAAGCCGCCCGAGGAGATTGGCGCGAGCATCTTCGACCGCATCCGCCGCAACACCGAAGTCCGTCGCGGCGGCGAGCGGTACGACGCACAGCTGGCGGGCTACAACCACTACTACGGCTACGACTTCGGGCAGGGCGTCACCTGGCGCATCGACCGAGACGGCGACGTCGGCGAGCTGGCCTCCATCCGCATCAACAAGGCTCGCACCGTCGCGCGCTCGCTGGTGGGGCTGCTGACGGCCGCTCCGCTGTCGTGGGACGTGAAGGCGCGCAACGGCACTGGGGACGCGCGCTCCCTCGTGCAGAAGGCCGCCAACATCCTCGAATACTACTGGGAGGTGCAGGGCTACCAGTCGAAGTGCAACCAGGGTGTCGAGTCGGCGGTTGTCGCGGCGGAGTGCTTCGGATTCATGCGGTGGGACCGCCAGCGGGGCAAGGCGTTGATGCCCGCTCCCCGCCAACCGCACCCCGGCGAGGACCCCGAGAAGGCACCCAAGCAAACCATGTTGCACGAGGGCGACACGGACCTGCACCTCGTGATGCCGTGGGATGCGCACTGGGACGAGGACTACCGCGCCTTCAAGGACTCGCCGTGGATTTGCGTCCGCGTGTACCTGCCCAAGTGGGACATGCTGGAGGAGTACCCCACCGACATCACCGGCCGCCCCGCGACGGATGCCATCAAGTCTGCACGGCCGCAGGTCGCGCTCCCCACCGGCTACTCGCGGCAGCTGACGGGCATTGAGGGCGACGCCATCGGCGTCTACTTCTTCTTTCACCGCGACACACTGAGTGTTCCGGGTGGGCGCGAGACCATCCTCATCAGCCCTGAGTGCGTGCTGAAAGACGGGCCTCTCGAGTACCCCGAGGTGCCCATCAAGCGCCTCGTGCTGGAAGAGCAGCTCGACTCCACCCGCGGCTATTCGTCGTGGTGGGACACGCTGGGGATTCAAGAGCTCACCGACTCGCTGCAGACTTCCATCGCGTCCAATCAGAGCGCACTGGCCACTCAGTCGATCGCGATGGAGGAGGGCAGCAAGGCGAACATCGACGCCGTCTCGGGGCTGAAAACCTTCTACTACAAGCCCGGAGGCAAGCCGCCCGCCGCGCTCCAGCTGACCTCGACGCCAAAGGAAGTCTTCGAGCACGTCGCGGAGATGGGCGCCACCCAGAAGGACATGGTGGGCCTCAACGACGTGGTGCAGGGCCAGCCCGACACCGCGCAGATGAACGCCGAGGCCTTCAACATCCTCGTGTCGATGGCGCTGCAGCGGAACTCCCCCGCCCAAAAGCAGGTGCTTCAGTGGGTGGGCGACCTCGGCAAGCTTCAGTTGAAGATTCTGGAGAAGTTCGCCACCACCGAGCGCCAGGTGGCCATCGCAGGAGACGAAGCCGAAGCGACGGTGACGGAGGTGAAGTTTCAGGGCTCGGACCTCTCCGCAATCGACTCGGTGCTCGTCACCGTGGGCAACGCGCTCGAGCAGTCCCCCGTCGGACGACTGCAGGTGCTCAACACGCTGGTGAAGGTGCCCGGCGTGATGATGAACGTCCGCGACGCCGCGCAGGTGATTGAGACGGGGCGTCTTGAGCCCGTCTTGGACCCCGCCCGCGCACTCGAGCTCGCCATCGCCAAAGAGAACTCCATGCTGCACAAGGCGCAGCCGCCGCCCGTCCTCTTCAGCGACGACCACCTGGCGCACTGCCGCGCTCACGCCATCGTCGTTGAGTACGCCGACGTGCGAGGCAATCAGCAGGTGTTGGCGGCGTGGAAAACGCACCTCAACCAGCACTACGTCGAGTTCTTCGGCCTGCCTCCGGGCATGGCTCCCGAGCAGGACCCGCAGTACCCCATCCGCCTCCGTCTGTTGCTGGGGCAGCAACCACCTCCCGTTGCTGTCCCACCCGGTGCACCAGGCCCGCAGCCCGCGAGCGCCGGTCCTTCTCCCGCCGCACATGCGCAGCCGCCCAACGCGAAGCCGGGTGGGCCGCCGCCTGCGATGCAACCCCCTTCCGGCGTGCCCCAACTGCCGAAGTCGCCAGCTGCAGGTGGACCCGTCCAAGCGCCTCCGGGTGTCCCGCATGCGGCTTAGCCTCGCGCTGTGTCTCGTCGCGGCGTCGGCCTTCGCTCTCCCGCACACGCTGCCGGATCCCCCCGCCCCACCCACGCCCGTCTACGTTGACGGCGGGCAGTTGACGGTGACGTGTACCAACTGCAGCGGCGGTAGCGGGACTTCAGCCCCCACCATCGACGGCGGCATTCTGGGCTCTCTGGGGTGGATTGACGGCGGCGAGTTGGGAGCGACCGTCAGGAACTTTCCCAGCGGCTTCAACCAGAACAACCTGCAGGCGCAGTGGGTGATTGTCGATGGTGGAGTGTCCGTGCAGAACTTCCCCGCGCAGTGGGTCATCATCGACGGCGGCACTACCATCTCCAACTCGCTCAACATCGGCTCGGGGCTGGTGACGCTCGACGGCGGCATTTCCACCGCGCTGCAGGGCGGAACATGGACCGACCGCATGGTCGGCAACGCGGGCGCGGCCTTCGACGCGCCAATCAACGGCAGCGCACCCGCCAACGTCGTCGTCGCAGGCGTGCAGTTGCAGAATGCCCAACCCTCCGCAGGCACCAACGGACAGGTGGCCGCTCCTACGGCGGCGCTCGACCATGTGCTCTACGTGCGCCAGGGCGGCCCGGTGCGCTTCAGCTGCGGGATTGAGTCGGGCTCGAGCTCCTATGCCCAGTGCCAGGCGGGTCCGGGCGCGGGCCTCAAACTCTACGTCACCGACATCACCATGACATCGATGACGATGAACGGCGGGAACTTCAACCTCGGCAGCGGCAGCGGCACCAACTGCGGCACCGGGACGACGGCCATCTTCCCTCAGGGAGCCACCGGCCAGCGCTTCCCGTACCCCGCTGGCGTCAATGACGGCGGCATAGGGGGAAACAACCTCGTGCCGCTCTCGCTGCAATTCGAAACGCCCATTGCGACGGCCGACGCAGGGGATGCGCTCTGCATCAAGTGCGTCACCACCAATACCTGCACCGGAAACATTCAAGGCTACATCGCCCCCTAGGAGAAACCATGGACGGAACCTCAGCAGCCGCAGTCGTTGCCTCCGCTCCGGCGCCCGCCGCTGCACCTTCGACGGCCCCTCCGGCAAAGTCCTCTCCGGTGTCGGCACCGTCGAGCGGAGATTTGAGCATCAAGACGCCGAAGGCTCCGACTGGTGGTGCCCCGAAGGCCGACGCCTCAACGCTCGCCCCCAAGCCGCCCGAGTTCTCGCCCATCAAGTTCAAGGCGAAGTTCAACGGCGTCGAAGAGGACGTCGAGATTGCCTCACAGGAGGAACTGCAGCGGTACTACCAGCAGGCCCGCCTCGTCGGCTCAGTGGGGAAGCAGCGCAAAGAAGCCCTCCAGCAGGCAGAGCAGGCCCGCCAGCAGTACGAGGCGCTGCAGCAACAGCTGAAGGCGGATCCGTTCGCCGCGATGAAGGCGATGGGTGTGGACCCGGAGCAGCACGTCCGCAACCTCATCATGGAGCGGGCGCGCATCGAGAAGATGACGCCCGAGGAGCGACTGGCGGAGGAGACTCGCCGCGCAGCCGAGCCGCACCAGCGTCAGGCCGAGCAGTACAAGCGCCAGCTCGAGCAGATTCAGCAGCAGCAGCATCAGGAGGCGTTGGAGCGCTGGGCCGACAACGAGTACCAGCAGGTGTATGAGCCCGCCTTCAAGAAAGCCTTCGCGGAGATGGGCATCGAGCCCGACGAAGACTTCCTCGCGGCCATCGGCACCGAAGCGTCGACGTGGCTGGAGGCGGGCGTGCAGCTGGACCCGGCCGCCATCGTTCGCAACGTCCACGCGAAGAATGAGCGCGACTTCTGGGGTCGGCTGGGCAAGCAGAAGGCTGAGGCCATCCGCAAGCGGCTGTCCCCCGAGCAGTGGAACGAGCTGCTCGCCATCGGCGTGCGCGAGTACAACGAGGCGCGCAACCCCGCCCGAAAGCCCGGTCAGCAAGTAGAAGCCGCACCGCCTCCGCAGGCGAAGAAGCGCGAGTACATCGACGAAGCGCAGTTTCGCAAACTCGTGAGCGGCCGATGACGAAGGACTGGCTCACGGACGAAGAGATCCAGTCGCTTGCCCGCTCGGGATTCATGGGGCCGCAGCGCGAACTCTTCCTGCGCTACGTCCGGCAAAATTCCGAGGTGCAGGGTTTCTGGTTTGGCGTGGCGCTGTTTGAAGCTGGCGTGATTCTCGTCGCGGTCATCGCTGCGATCATGGCGAAACTGGTGCACTGATGCCCTTCAAGTCCGAGGCCCAAAGGCGAATGATGTACGCGGAGCACCCGGCGATCGCCAAGCGCTGGGAGGCGGAGACGCCACCCGGCAAGCTTCCCGAGAAGGTGAAAGAGCCCAGCTTTCGCCGAGAGGTGAAGGCAACCGCTCACGCCATCAAGGAAGCGAAGCGGAAGCGGTAGTGGTCGGGTCGGCAGGATTCGATACCTGCAATGCTGGGCCTCTCCGCGTATCGGTCCCCAGCGCCGGCTGTCCGGTGCGTCTGTCTTGCGCCACGACCCTGCCGGCACCACAGAAGCCCACTAGACACCGAATCAAGTCTCTAGTACCTTAACTCACGTCGCTGGGCGCTGAAGTCAGGACGCTACCCGAGCGGCTGCAGCGGAAGGGCGCCGGCGCAAGCCCGCCACCCCGAGGCCAAGAGGCGTTGAGCAGTTTCAACCTCTTTTCTCTCGGGCCGCACGGCCCTCGGAGTACCCCACATGTCTGGCGAATTGACCGCAACGAATGCGAACGGTCTCTTCAAGCGCGTCTACGACCCCAAGGTCCGCGACCTCCGCCCGAAGACGGCCGTTCTTCAGAAGCTCATCGAGTTCAACGAGGCGAAGAAGCTGGGCGAGTCGTACCAGATGTCCATCGCCCTGCAGAACCCCCAGGGCATCACCTACCTCGGGTCCACGGGAGGCGTCTCGGCGCTGAACAACCCGGTGTCGATGATTTTCAAGCAGGCCACCCTGCAGGGCTCGGAAATCAACCTCCGCGAGCAGATTGCCTACAAGGCGCTCTCTTCGGCGGTTGAGGCGGGCGAGGCGGCCTTCAAGGCGCTCACCTCCGAAGTCGTGGTGGCGATGCAGAACTCGACGTCCAACCGCGTCGAGGCCGCGCTGCTTCACGGCCAGCGGGGCTACGGCACCGTCGAGTCCGTCACCGACAACACCGGCAACGCGGACATCGTTTTCACCGCGGCCACCTGGAGCCCCGGCCTCTTCTGGAGCATCGGCCCCGGAAGCTTCTGGGACAGCTTCACCGGCACCAGCATCAACAACTCCGGCACGCTGCAGTTGAACAGCGTCACCTCGGCGTCGCGGAAAATCAACGTCACCTACTCGGGCACCATCGCGTCTGACGTGGCGGCGGGCGACGTCTTTTGGCCGAAGGGCGCGGCCGTCAACGGCCAGGCCACCTGGAACGAGATGTCGGGCTTGCTGGCGCAGGCGAGCAACACCACCGGCACCTCACTGGGCCTGTCGGCGACTACCTACCCCAACTGGGCGGGCAACACGAAGTCTGTTGGTGGCCCGGCGTCGCACCAGGTCATCGAGGAGGCGGTTGCGGAGCTCCGCGACCGTGGCGCACAGGGCGCCATCACCGTCCTCGTCTCGTCGAAGCTGTACTCGCAGCTGATTGTCGAGCTCGCGCAGCTGCGGCAGCTGGACAACAGCTACTCGACGGAGAAGGCGAAGCAGGGCTTCAAGTCGGTGAGCTACTTCTCGCCCGAGGTGGACGAGGTGCAGATTACCTACCACCCGATGATGAAGTGGGGCGAGGCGCTGCTCGTTCCGCTGGACGAGTGCGAGCGCGTCGGCTCCTCGGACATCACCTTCGGCGTGCCCGGCATGAAGGAGCAGTTCTTCCAGTTCGTCCCCGGCTACAACGCCGTCGAGCTGCAGAACTACACTGACCAGGCCGTGGCGCTGAAGAAGCCGAACTTCGCCTACCTGCTCACCGGCATCACCTACACCTGAGTCTGACTGAGGCTGCGGGGCTGGTTTCGACTGGCCCCGTAGCCTCGTTTCCTTTTTCGAAGTCGCTTCACCCCCACGCAGTGCACCCGGAGCCCAAATGACGACGCGAGCCGCTTGCAGCACCCTCCACATCGAAACCACGCGGCCGAAGGATCCGCTCAACGGCTCCCGCAGCACGGGCCTGCGGATGGACCTCCAGCGCTTCATCAAGTTCCTCAAGGGGACCATCGGCGGGGAGACTTCCGCGTCCGACAGACGCACCGTCTACAAGGGCACCCAGCGCGCGACGGGCACCATCACCATCGCCTCCAGCGACACCGGCACCTACGGCAACACCATCAACGGCGTCACCGTCAACGCGACGGGCATCACCGATGACCAGCACACCGCCTTGGCCATCGCCAACGCTCTCAACGCCTCGACGGACCCGCTGGTGCAAAACTACATCGACGCCTCCAACGACTCCGCAACCATCGCCCTCGCGTCGGTGTTGCCGGGCTCGAGCATTACCATCTGCGGCTACACCCTCAACGCCATCGCGACGGCGGCGGGCGCGACGGGCTCCAACGAGTTCCTCGTCGGCACCGGCAACAACACCACCGACGCCACGGCGCTGAAGAACTGCATCAACAACCTCGAAGGCCTCCGGGAACTGGTGTTCGCCACCTCCTCAAGTGCCACCGTCACCGTCCACAGCATCCGGCCGGCGTCGGAGCTGTTCGACAAGGCCGTCCTCTCCGCGCAGAACACCTTCACCATCACCGCTTTCGCCTCGTCGAAGGTGGTCCTCGTGACAGCTCGGCGCAAGGGCCTCTTCGGCAACGCCATCACCCTCGCCGTCACCGGCACCGGCTCCACTGCTTCCGGGGCTCGACTGACGGGCGGCACTGAAGCCACCGCCGTCACCTACTGAGGCCACCATGTCAGGAATGCGAACGGCAAGCCTTCGGCAGCTGATGGGGGCGCTCAACGGTACCCCCGAGAAGCTCGGCAACATCACCACTGCCGGAGCGGGCGCGAAGGATCAGACCAGCACCGCCTCCACCTTCACCATCGACAAGGGCGATCTTCTGCTCATTCAGCCTGACGTCGACTGCTACGTGCTGCCGGTTGCAACGGGCGGAGCGGTGACGGGCGGGGCGACGGGTACGGGGGTGTTGGTTCAGGCCAACACGTCATTCTACCTACAGATGGAGGACAGCGCTCCGCTCCTTTCCGTCATCCGCAGCGGAGGGACGGACGTCAACCTCAAGGTGTGGCGGCTGCGGTGAAGCGTTTTGCCGCCATCGCCGCGTTTGCCGTCCTCTTCGCCTTCGGGGCCGAGGCTTGGCCGCGTTTCGGGAAGTGGCGAGCGAACGAGTCATCCGTCGTTAAGCCGAAGTCCATCGAGAACAACATCATCAGCGCCGACCAGGTGGGCAACTGGTGGGCGCTGAAGGCCGACGGCACGATGCTTGCGGGCTCGGCGCTGACGATGGCGGCGCAGGGCTCGCCCGGCGTCTCACCAATCACTCTCAATGGCTCGACGCAGTACTACTCGTCTGGTTCCGTCGCCTTCCCGACTGCGAGTTACTCCATTGCCACCGTTGTCAACGTCACCAGTCTGGCGTCGGCGCAGCAAATCGTGGCGGAGTTCAGCGTCGTCAACAAGTTCCTCCTCCGCGCACAGGGCAGCGGAAGCGCCTTCAACTTCACCGCTTACGACTCGGGCGGGAATGCGGCGGTCGCCACTTCCGGCGCCGAAACCGCAGGCATTTGGCTGGCCATCTGCGCGACGTGGGATTCCACTACCAACCCGAGCATCGCCACCATCCGCGTCGCGAACGTGACGACGAGCGGCGGCTCTCTCACCACCGGAACCCAGGCGGGCAGCGCTGCGCAGTTCGTCGGCGCGTACAACGCCACTCCCGCGCAGCCGCTCGCCGGACAGCTGCGCGGCATCTTCTTCACTGAGAAGAAGCTCAGCGACGCGGACTGCGACCGCATCACGTCGGGGGCGATGTGAGGCGCATCGCAGCGCTCGCGGTGGCGTTCGCAGCTGGCGCCTCGGCCGTAGCGGACGCCGGGGCGCTGGACACCCAGCCTGTGCAGTCCGACATCCGCATCAAGGCGACGGTGACTGGCAGGGAAACACCGCTCACCATTGGCAACAGTTCCGGTCTCGGCGTTGACTACGACTCCAACAGCAACATCGGCATCATCAACTGCAGATCGGCCGGTGCCGGTGACGGCGGGTGCGTGGCTTCTGGAGGCCGCCAGTCGCTCTCGCCCGAGCTCACCTTCGCCGCCGACGCCGGCTTCTCCAGCTACGTCAACGTCGGAACGGAGCTCGACGTTGGCGTGGTGAATTCCCTCCAGTCGAGCAACACGGGCGGGCAGCTGATTCTGGCCGGGCAGTTGTCGGATGTGGGCACGGCTCCGAGCGTCCTCATCAGCGCAGGCACGACACGAACTCACGGCTATCTGTTGGACATCGGCAACAACGGCTCAGTTAGGGACCACTTTGATCCGTTCGGCAACATCACTGCGAGCATCGGCGGAGGAGGAAGCATCTCGACCCCGGCATTCCTCGACGCCAACGGCCAGAGCGGACACATCAGTCTCGGGTGCCAGGGTGGTCCTACTGGTTGCTACACTTCGACGCAGGGCGGCCTGGTGCAGTGGGCCGACAACGCACAGACCGTCCCCTACGGAGGACTGCACGGCGAGGTGTCCGCTTTTCCTCTCAATCCGCGCGACGCCGGATTCATCTTTAGCGTCAACGACACTTTCTGGGTCGACTTCCGAGGCGCTACCGTCCAGAACAGCGCCAATCTTCAGGCGCTTGCCAACTTCGACAAGTGCGGCCAGCGCCTCGTCACCGTGGCAGGTGGCGACCCGGTTCCCGGCCAGCACTACATGAACGAGTTCGACTCGGCGATGCGCTGGGCCGTTGACCAGCACGCCTACTACGTCTGCGAGGACACCAACGGCGGCGTTGACGCGGGCAACTGGGGGGCCGTCTGCACCGACACCAACGGCAAGTGCCCAAGCGGGCAGACGTTCTCCAAGGGCTCCATCACCTTGAGCGGCGGAGGCTCTGGTACGGCCACGGTGCCGAGCGGCGCCACCTGTGTCTGCTCCGACTCGTCCGGCAACGCCTCGGTTGGTTGCTCGCAGGTATCCACCACTCTCACTGCGACAGGCACTGCTGCTCACGTCATCAAGTACATCTGCCTATGAACGACGACGCCACCCCCATGGAGATGCGCAAGGCCTTCACTGAAATGGAGGAGGCCTTCGAAGAGCTCGCCCAGCGGCAGGACGAGACGGACACCTCCGTGGTGAAGGTGCTGGAGATTGTGCAGCGCATCGAGCGAATGGTGCGCACGCAGCTCGAGCACGCGGGAGTCCCCTTCCATGGCTGACGGCCCTTCGCTTGTCGACGTGGTGACGCACCCGGCAACCACCGCAGGCGGAGCCTCCGCCATCGTCATGGGCTTCATGCGCTGGCTTCAGGGCAAGGAAGCCCGCGAGGCCCGGGACGAGCTGATTGCGATGCGCAAGGACATCACCGCCCTGCTGGAGTCGATGAAGAAGCACGAGGGCTACGGTGAGCGCCTGGCGCTATTGGAGGCCAGCAACCGCGCCCTTCACTCGCGCATGGACGGGTACGACGCGAAGGGACGGCGGCGATGAGAAGCGCTCAAGCCCTCGTCGAAGCCGTTGCCGCCATTGACCCGGCCCACAGCTTCTCGCTCCAGCCGCGCGACGGGGTGACGCTGTGCAACGAGGCCGCGCGCTTCATGTGCGCCGTGCTTCAAGTTCCGCTGGTGCGCGACATTGCCAACAACCAACGCGACTGGCTTGCATCGTCGCTGGAGTGGAAGACCGTCGACGTCGAGACGGCTCGCCAGCGCGCGGAGTCGGGCTTCCCAACGCTGGCCGTCTGGAAGAATCCCACCGGAGGCCACGGCCACATCGCCGTCGTCGTCCCCGCTCCACTGAAGGACCCCGGAGGCGTGTACGTCGCAGCTGCTGGCCTGAGAAACACCAATTGCGACACCCTCAACAGTCAGTTCGGCCTCTCCATTTACCCGGAGTTCTTCACCCATGATTGACAGACGAATCGTCGCCCTGCTGGCGGGACTGCTCGGCGGTTATGCGCTGGCCACCAGTGCTCTTGATGCCACCCCCATCCAGTCGGAGATTCTCATCGAGTCACGCTACCAGGGCGCGCGCAACCAGCTCGTCTTGGATCCGTCGCTCACCATCTACTACGACGGCGGTGTTGTCGGAGCCATCGGCCTCAGCAGCAGCCAGACCATCGCTGACGCGGGCTTCACCAACGTGTCTGTCGCGAGCGTCACCGTTGGCGGCGGGACTCCCGTCACCAAAATCTACTCCGGCAGCACCGACTACGACTTTCAGGCCACCAAGCTCTCCGCCTGCCACTTCTCCACTGCGTTTGCGGTGACGGGGGCGAAAATCGGCGACGCCTGCACCGTTGGGTACAAGGCGCCCATCCCCTACGACGGCGGCGCGGCCTCCAACGACTTCCAGGCGGAGTGTCAGGTGGTTTCCCCTGGCAACGCCGTCATCCAGGGCTGCTGCAACATCGGCGACGGCGGCACCTGTGACCCGGCCGACGCTGGCTACGTCTGTACGTGCATTTCGGTGCAGTGAAAGGAACCATGGACCCGACTCCTGTTACTCCGACCCCCGATGCCCCGCTGTCCGTCTCGCCCACCGGAACCCCTGTCTTCGGGTTCCTCAGCGATCCGAAGGTGGCCTTCGGCATCTACCTCGTAGGCTCCATCGCTGGAGTCATCATGGGCGCCGGCACACTCGCCCCGAAGCTGCACCTCTCCGACACCCTGACGGGCGTTGCCTGCCTCGTCTTCGCCGTCGTGACTCCCCTCGGGGCGCTGTCGCAGGGAGCGCGGAAGTGAAGGCCGCCCTCCTCGCGGCGTTGCTGTCGCTCCCGGCCTTCGCCGAGGGGTTGACGGCCGGCCCATCGCTGCCGATGGTGGCGGTGACTCCGGGCGACAAGCACCCGGTGTCGCTTGCGCCAGGCGCGGGGCTCTCGGTGGGCGGGGACCTCTTCCCGACGACGCTGGTGGGGCGCCCGGTGCACTGGCTGTCCCTCGGCGGGGATGTGTTCGGCTCCCTCGTCGGCGACGCGGTGCCCACGTACAACCTGTCCATCGCGTTTCACGCGGCGGTGCTCGAGCTGTTCACCGTGGGCGTGGGTCTGAAGCTGCTCGACTCGGGCGGCAACGGCGCACTGCAGGCCTTCTCTGGCCGAAGTGTCTTCGTTCTGCTGGGCCTCGACTACGGGCTGCTCAACGCCTTCATCTACGGCCACGCAGGCGAGCCCATCGGCTGCGATGGCGACCACCCTTGCTCTGGAGGCAAGCCTTGAAGCCGAACCCGCTCGAAGTGCAGAAGAAGATTTACGGCGACATGAAGCGCTTTGCCCACGAGTCCAAGCTGAAGAAGCTGAAGGACAAGTACGGCCCCAAGGAACCGCCTCACCCGGCGATGCACATCACCATCGCGACGGGAACGCACACCCCCGTGGGTCACCCGATGGACGACATGGCCGAAGAGGACCTGGAGAAGATGGTCGGCGGCAAGAAGACGAAGCTGCAGGAGAAGGCCGAAGAAGACGCGGAGGAGTGAGCGGTGGCGAACAGCGACTACACGGCCGACAAGTTGCTGCTCGCCATCAAGCGCCGCACCTTCATGCCCACGGCGCAAATCGCCTTCCAGGACTCCGAGCTGCTGTCGATGGCGGACGAGGAGCAGCGGACCTACGTCCTGCCCTTCATCCGGGGAATCAACGAAGAGCACCTTCTCTACAAGCAGACGTACACGCTCGACGGCTCCACGACGTCGTGGCTGCTCCCACCGGGGGCGTCGGGAGAGGCGCTGCGCAGCGTGGAAATCACCAACAGCAATGGCGACTTCATCCCTTGGGCGCGCGTCGAGCCGGGGCAGGAGCAGAAGACCCGGACGGGCTTCTACATCGACGATGAGATGTTGGTTTCCGCGTCCGTCCCGCCTCCATCAGGCTCGCTGAGGGTGCGGTACTGGCGGCGTCCGGGGAAGCTCATCACCGACACGACGCGGTTCGGCATCATCTCACCGGATCAGTTCGACGGAGACACCGCCGTCAACGGGAAGTTGAAGTTCGAAGTGTTGACGGCGAACACCACCAACATTTCAGTCGGCTCGTCGCTGCAGTTTGTCGAGGCGGGGCCGGGATTCCGCACCCTCCACGCCGCGAAGGCAACGGTTGTCGACACCGCCACCGAGGCGCCCAGCAGCCTCATCACCATCGACACTGCCTTTCCCACGGGAGTCGACTTCACCAACTGCTACGTGTGCCTGTCGGACGAGTCGCCTGTTCCTCAAGTGCCGTTGGAGTGCCACGCACTGTTGGCCCAGAGGGTCGCAGCTGTCGTCATCGAGTCGCGGAGGGCTGACGGCCTCGACACCGCGCTGCAGAGGTTGGCGCAGATGAAGGATGACATCACGGTGTTGATGGCCGACCGGACCCAGCAGGAGCAACGGCACGTGCAGAACTTCTACGGCCCCGGCTGGAAGCGGTTTCGAGCTCGGAGGCTCCTGCCGTGAGCAAGGCGCCCAGCATGAAGGTGCTGGGGCTCTACAGCGCCCCCAACCTTCTCAACGCACCCGATGGGGCACTCCTCCAGGCGGACAACTGCGTCATCCGCAACAAGGACTTGATTGAGCCTCGGCGCGGCCAAGAGCTGCTCGCCGACGCGGGCGGAGTGCTCGGCGGGACGGACTACGCCAACACCCTCGTTGCGTGGAATGGGGGGATGTACGGCCACTTCGGCACCAACCACGTTATGCACTACAGCGGTGCGGGTTGGGACTCCATCGGCTCGACGCACAACGCCCCGGACCCGACGCTGCTCCGGATGAAGTTCCTCTCCGCGCTGGAGCGGTTGTACTTCACCACCGACGCGGGAGTGTTCCGCACCACCGGCAGCGCCGCGAAAATCGCCGCTGGCAACCAAGCCGTCATCGACTGGGCCGACTCCCACGCAGCGAAGGACACCAACGGCTTTCTTGCGGTGGGGCAGTGCGTCGCCTACCGCGCGACTCTTCGCGACCTGGTGGGGACGCGCTGGGTTGTCGGCCCTGCGTCGGGACGCGCCATCATCAACAACCACGCCTCGGTGGACGTGGCGATCGGCGGCTTCGTCCGCACAGGAGGAAACCTCGTCACCGTCACGGCTGGCGCTGCGCATGGCTTGAAGTACGGCGACACCTTCGACGTAACTCCGGGAGAGGCGAATTTCGCGGCGGGGACAAAGACGGTTACCCAAATCCTCAGCAACAACGTCTTCACCTACGCGGAGGCGGGCTCAAACACCGCCAGCACTGCGCTTGAAACCGTGGTGGTGGGGAACTTCGCCAAGGCGACCATTCGGGTGCTGCTCCCGGCAAACGCCACCACCTCCACGGTTGTTGAGCTGTGGCGCTCCCAACAAGTGGCGATTGGAGACACCCCCTCGGAGGACCTCTACCAGGTGTTCCAGGGCTACCCGTCCGCCACCGACATCTCCAACGGCTTCATGGACGTGGTGGACAACACGCCTGAAGTCCTCTTGGGAGATCCGGGCTACTTCACCCCGGCCGTGGAGGGAATACTCGCCAACAACGACGCGCCTCCGCTGGCGAAGGACATCTGCCTTTTCGGCGACGTGATGGTGATGGGCAACCTCGTCGAGAAGCATTCGCTCCAGGTGCGACTGCTCTCCACCGGCACGGGGGGCAGCGCGGCCCTCGCCTCTGGCGACGTCATCACCTTCACCCGAGGCGGCTCAAACTTTGGCGTGACGATGGCCCACAACCAGACGGGCGGACAGGCCGTCGTCTACAACAACGGCAGCATCGCCGACGACATCGAGAAGACGGCGCAGGCGATTGTTGACGCGGTGAATTCGCACTCGTCCAACACCTTCATCGACGCTTTCTACATCTCGGGGGACCAGGACGCGCCGGGGTTGATGCTGTTTCGCGCTCGGGACTTCTCAACCACGCAATTCACCGTCTCCGTCTCCGCGCACTCCACCGCATTCAATCCGGACCTCTCCGCAACCAAGACGCTCGCCCGAAGCACTCAGGTTTCGATGGCACACGGGGTTGCCTGGAGCAAGCCTTCGAAGTGCGACGCCTGCCCCGGCATCAACCGCCAGCCGATTGGGGACGCACTGGAGAAGGTGCTTCGGGTTGTTGCTCTCCGGGACAAGGTGCTCATCGTCAAAGAGCGCTCCGCGTGGCTGATGACGGGCAGCTACGGAAACTTCCGCTTCTCGCTGCTGGACAACACCGTGCGCGTCGTCGGAGCAGACACGGTTGCTGTCCTCAACAACCAGGTGCACGCGCTGACGACTCAAGGCGTGGCCACCATCACCGAAGTCGGGGTGGGGTTGCTGACGCCTCCGGTGTTCGCTGACTTCGAATCGTTGGTGGTGAACAACATCGCCAACGTCCGCACCGTTGCGTGGGGCGCAGCTTACGAGACGGAGCACCAGTACCTCTTGGGCATCCCAGGCTCCTCGAAGGTGCAGTACGTCTACGTCTGGAACACCCTCACGCACGCTTGGACTCGTTGGCCGATGGCGAGGACGTGCGCGACTGTCGACGTGTCGACGGACCTGCTGTGGATGGGTGACTCCAACAACGCGACGGCACGGAGGGAGCGCAAGCAGTTCTCCGTCTTCGACTACGAGGACGAGAAGATTTCCAAGACGCTCACCTCTGCTTCGGGAACCGTCCTCAACCTCACCAGCGACGCCAGCGTGGCGGTGGGCGACTACATCGAGCTCCAGACCAACAGTTCCATTCGAAGTCGGGTGGTCTCCATTGCTGGGGACGGGCACCACGTCACTGTTGCGGACACGCTGACGTGGGGCTCGTCCGTCGCGGTGTGGCTCGACAAAGCCTTCACCTGTGACGTGAAGTGGGTACCCGTACACTTCGGATCGCCCGGCACCGACAAGACGCTTTCGCAGGTGACGCTGCACATGCGCGACGCCAGCTTCGCTACGGGAGCGCTCTACTACGCAACGGATGTGGTTCCTTCCGAGGTTGCCTCGGGCGCGCTCTCCACCAACTCCACGAGCGGGCCGGCCAACGTCCTCTCCCAGCCCTCGCGGGACATGAGCTACTCGGCTTACTTCAGCTTGCGGTGGCACATCACCGAAGCGTTGGCGACGTGGAAGCTCCAGGGACTGACGCCGGACTTCAAGGACTCGGGCAGCACGAGGACGCAGCGATGAGCCAGGCCCCTCAGCCCTTCAGCATCCGCAGCGAGGACTACCCGGACGCCCCCGAGTGGTTTTTCGACTTCGCGCGCCTGTTGAATGACCACGCCACTGACGTGCAAGCAGCGTTGAACAAGGGCCTCACCCTCCAGGACAACGGACAGGGCGAGTACATCACCCGCGAGTTCACCACCGGGGCCTCTGTCGCCGTCGACGCGGCTCCGTTTCCCCTGTCCTTCACGCCGAAGTTTCAAGCGACGGAGAAGCCCAAACTTCTCATCGTCGACGTGCAGAACGTGACGGATCCAACCGCCCACAACGCCACCGCCTGCTTCCCAACCACGACGTGGGACGGGAAGCTTCTGTCGGTGCGCTTCATCACGGGGTTGTCCGCAACCACCGCCTACCGCGTCATTTTCCGCCTGGAGCCCTGATGCCCTACGACGCCTTTGGCAGACTGTTGAATCAAGACGAGGAGCAGCCCGGCCTCTCTCAATCCCCTGTCGGCGGAGGTGTCTCCGGTGGTGGTGCCTCCCCGACGCCTTCTCAGCCGATTCAACAGGGCGCCCAGCAGCAAGCGGCCTCGGGACAGCCCGGCATCGGAGTTCAGGACTCCGGCAGCATGGGCAGCTACGTGCCCGGCTCGACGTTCGTCAACTTCGGGCAGTGGATGCAGGGGAACAAAGGCAAGGCCGCTGCTTCGGCACAGAAACTCTCCGACTCCGCCAACGCGCAAGCGAAGCAGGCCTCTGGCGACTTGGCGAACGCGCAAACGGGCTTCAACTCCGCCGTCGCCTCTGGCTCCGAGGCGTACAATCCCGGCAGCCTCACCCAGGCAGGCGGGAAGCACGGGGGAGGGACGGGGGACCCTGGCGCGGTGACTCCGCAGGAGATGCAGCGGCGAGCAAACGCGACGTACACCGGCCCCAACAGCTTCTCCGACTACATGGGGAGCAAGTACGGGGACCTCACCGGAGAAACCCAGAAGGCCGCCGACTACGCCAACAACCTCTCCACCGCTGGCGGGGTGATGGCGAACATGGGCTACACCGGCAGCACCGGAAAGTCCCGCCTCGACGCGGGGCTTGCGCAGGGCGCGGGTGGGGGTGCTTTCGCGGACCTCGCCAAGAAATACGGCGGGCTGATGGGCAACCTCACGGATCAGTCCACCGCTGCCGATGCTCGAGCCGCCGAAGCTGCGGGCGAGACTTCCGACGCGGCGAAGCTGTACCAGTCGCAACTGGACGCCTACAACAACCAGCAGGCTCCGACAAAGCAGAACCTCGGGGTGAGCCTCAACAACCAAGGGGCGGGGCTCAACTCCGTGCAGTCGTCCGGGCCGTTCGACCACCCCGGCACTGGTGGTAACGTCCAGCTGAAGGACATCCAGGGCAACCTCGACAAGTACGAGCCCGGCATTGCACAGGGCGCGAAACAGTACGGCGTTGACGACGCGACGGTTAGAAGCACGCTGCAAAACATGACGCCGCAGCAGTATGCGCAGTGGGAAGCCGACCCGGCAGGCTTCTGGACCTCCATCGCGAAACAGAAGGGCTGACCATGGAATACGGCGCTTACTTGCAGGCAATCATGTCGCTGGTTGGCTACGCGGCCAACCAGCAGCAACAGGCGAAAGCCCAAGCCCTGCTCCAACAGGCGATGGACGCCTACAAGAATCAGGACCTCCCCGCGCTGCAGCACATCGCCGCGCAGGTGTTGCCTCCGTCCGCGATGCAGGCGATTCAGGCGGACCCCCATGCCGTCACCGCTCAGTACGGGGCTCTTTCTGGCCTGCAGGACATCATCCAGGGCAACGGGCTTGCCGCAGAGGACCGCGCCGCCATCAACCGCATCGGCAACGAGGTGGACCTCGCCGGCCGTGGCGGACGTGCCGCCATCACCTCGCAGTCAGAGGCCAATGGGACGATGGGTGGCGGCCAGCAGCTCGCCGCGATGGAGGGGCTCAACGAAGGGGCGAATCAACGCCTCTCGCAAGCAGGCCTCGACGAGAAGTCCCTCGCGCTGAAGAATCGCCTTTCGGCTCTCGGGCAGTCTGGTGCTCTCGCTGGGCAGATTCGCGGGCAGGCCTTCAGCGAGGCGGCGGACAAGGCGAAGGCAGCCGACTGGATCAACGCGCAGAACGCAGCGGCGCGGACACAGGCCGACCTCGCCAACAACTCCAACGCACAAGCCCTCTACGAAGACCAGATGCAGAAGCTCGCTGGCTCCACGGGCCTCGCGACGCCGATGGTGGGACTCCTCCAGCAGAAGGGCGCCTCCATGCAGCAACTCGGCTCGGGACTGGGTGCGGCGCTCAACGACGCTTCGGCGAAGCCTCCCGGCAGCTACAACGGAGGGGGTTACGACTACCCAGGCCCGGACGGCTCAAGCTCTCAGCGTGGCGGCGCCTCGGACCTCTCCGCCTCCGACACCTCGGAGCCTCAGTCGGGCAACCCCAACGCCCTCAGCGGCGACAGCACCAAGGACACCTCCGGGAATGCAGGCGGGTACACTCAAGAAGAAATCGACGCGATGATGAAGCGGTTTCAGAAGAATCCGAGCGGCGGCAGTTACGACGCCTACGACAACTGACATGCTCGACGACTACCTCGACCCTGAAGCTTCCCGGCTCTCCTCCAACCCCTTCGCCGAGGAGAGGAAGCGCTACGCCCTGATGGAGCGCATGAAGGCCCTGGGGAAGCCGCCTGAACCCCCAGAGCCAGGCTGGGAGGGCGTGCGTCCCGAGGTGGACGCCCGGAAGCCTCCTCCTCCCCGTCTTCCCCCGCCGACGTTGCACTACCCGGACCCCGCCGTGTCAGCTAGCCGCATCCCCACCGTCGAACCCGTCGCTCCTGGGGGCGGGGCGGTCGCTGGCACCCCTCCGCCACCTGCCCCACCCCCGGGAGCACCCCAGGGAAGCCCGCTGCCTGCCCCCGTGGCGTCGAAACAGGCCCTCCCCCCACCTCCACCCCCTCCCCGCATGGGGATGCGCCCTCAGGCCCACGAGCCCACCGACGAAGACCAGCTTCGGGAGGCTCAGGACGCCGACGCGGCCGAATCGCGACGAAGGGCGGTGAGGGATGACCTCCTCTACGCCTTCGGTGGACCGATGCGCGGTGCCGCACCGAGTCATGAAAACGTGCTGGCGCTCCAGGGTCAGCAGTTGATGCGCCAGCAGGGAGAAGCGAAGCGCTACGCAGCGGCGATGGCTGACCCGACGTCGCCGGAGTCGCAGCGAGCTCGCGCCATGTTCAAGGCGCTCCGTCCTGACCTCGCCGAGAAGTTCGGCGCGGAGTGGGATGGCATCCCCGGTGCGGCGTTGCCGGGCGGTCATGACTTGTTGATGTCGGAGCCGAAGCCGAAGCAGGCGCTTCTGCCGGAGGAGTCCCGCCACCTCAATGCACAGTCCGACTTGGCCGAGGCCGAGGCCTACGCGAAGATGCACCCACAGGCGAAGCCGCCTAACCCCAACGAGATTGACCCCGAGGCCGCGCGCAAGACGATCGCCGCGACCTACGCGGAAGAGCTCCCCAAGCGCCCCGCGCTTCAGAAGCAGTTGGCGAACGCCCACACCAAGGAGGAGTTTGACACCATCGAGAAGTCGCTCGAGGCCGACCGGGGCGAGAAGCACGGGGTGGGTAAGATTTACGTCCAGGGCGCAGTTGCCGACACCAATGACATGAAGAAGGGCGCGCGGGAGCAGGCGGTCCCAGGCCTTGAGGCCCCCGGCGCAAGCGTCCGCCTGGACCCAGGCACCGTGAAAAACGTTCGCGATGCCAAGACGAAGGCGGAGCTCGTCGGCAACTTCGCCAACCAGGCGGCCGACCTGCTCGAGGACCCCAACGTCAAGTCCACGGACCTCATCAACCCCCGCACTCCCGCGGGCTCCCGCGCGCAGCAGCTCTCTGGCGCCCTCCAGCTGCACTACAACGAGCTCGAGCTCGGCTCCCACCGACTCCCCAACGGCCCTGAGGCGGACGTGCTGCACGGCGTGTTGAAAGACCCCACCAGTCTGTGGACTCTGGCCCCCGGCCAGCGACAGATGCTCGGACGCGCGATGCGGATGATCGCCAAAGACGCGCAGATGACGGCCGACGTCACCGCGAAGTCTGCCGGCTACAAGGTGCCCTCCGAGAAGACCACCACCTACGTCACGTCAGATGGAAACTTTGCCATTCCCGACGGCGACACAGAAGCCATCGCCGAGCTGAAGCGCCGCCACCCGGACTACAAGGCGGTGATTCAATGAGCGACCCGCTCGACAAGTACCGAGTTCAGAGCGCCGACCCGCTGGAAAAGTACCGACAGAAGGACCCCGAGTCACTGCCTCCACCCGAGAAGGGCTTTTGGGAGGGCGCGCAGGAGATGTTCCACAAGGCCGCCCGCTACAACCCGGCGACGATGGTGCCGACGATGGCCTACGACACCCTCACCAACCCCTCGGGCGAGGTGTCGAGGCTGCGCGCCGGACTCCACGGCATGACGCTGGGCTCTGCTCCGTACCTCGAGGCGGCCAACGCCAAACTGCTCGGACAGGGAGATCAGCTCGCTTCGACGAAACAGCGCTACCAGCAATCCGTCGAAGAGCATCCCATCGAGAACATCGCCGGGGCTGCGGTGGTCCCGGTGCCCGGCGCCGGCGCCAAAGGCCTCGGAGGCGCCGCGCTTCGTGTTGGGAGCCAGGGGGTGATGGGGGGCACGGCCGCGGCGCTCGACTCCGCTCCGGGCGATGAGTCCGAGGCGTTCAAGCGCGGCGCCGCCCTGGGGATGACCGGAGCTGCCGCAGGGGAGGCCATTCCCCCGCTCGTCAAAGCCCTTCGAAACGCCGCGGGCAAGTCCTTCGTGCGCGCGGTTGGGCCTCGGGCGGGCATCATCGACAAGCTCGACGTCGAGGGCATCCGCCCCGAAAACGTGTCGCAGCTCGGCCTCGACTTCGAGAAAGAGGGGCTCGTGCCGGTGTTCGGCAGCAAGGAGAAGGCGCTTGAGCTGGCCCTGGCGCGCAAGAAACAGTTGGGCAGTCGCTACGACGTGCTCGACGCCGCCTTCGACTCCGCTCGAGCACCGGCACCGGCAGGGCAGACGGCTGCCGCTCGGCCCGGAAACGTCGGCTACGACTTCGCCAGGACTTCGAAGGTGGCGGAGCCCACCAACCTGACGACTTCGGCGGATCGCGTTGCTGGTGAAGCCCGCGCCTTCGCTGAGGACATCGGCAAGCAGACCGGAGGCCTTCGGGACGCTCGGCAGAACATCGCCGACGCCAGCCGTAACGCCGACTTCCGAATGCGGCCGACACTTGCGAAGCAGCTGCACCGCGAATCCCTTGGCAGAGCCCGTGAGGACTACATGGCGCAAATCGGCGAGCGCCTCGGGAAGACGGCTGAGACTGGAGCTCGAGATCTCAACAAGAGCTACGCGCTCGCGTCGACCGCTGCGGACCTAGCTCACCCAGCGGCCAGCCGGGAGGTACTGCACCAGGTCATCAGCCCCACCCATGCGCTCCTGGCGTCTCACGGAGGCCCAGCGGCGATGGCGGCCGGCGCGCTCAGTCACGCCGCGATGGCCCGAATCAACGCCCCGCTCGGGTACCTGCTCAAAAACGCCTCGGAGACAGGGCCCCTGGCTCAGAAGGCGCTCGGCGCTGCTGGGCGAGAGCTCGACGAAGAGAAGCGCAAGGCCCTCGCGGACTGGATTCGCGAGAAAATGGGCCAGTGACGCCCGTTCAGTTTCGCGACTGAGGCGGCAGCGGCAGGCTGCGGGAATGCGTTGGCTGCTCCTGTTGCTGGTGGGGTGCGCGACTGAGGCCCCGAGACTTCGCCCCTGCGACTGCGGCGGCTACCTCCGTCAATGCGTCGACGAGGCCTACGCACGCCAGCGCCACGCCAACACACGAGACGAGATGTCGGGAGCGTTCGGAGCGCCACCGGGAAGACGGGCCAACCTCCAAGCAGACTTGGACGTGTGCAACATGAACACCCAGCAGTGCAGCTACGAGTGCCGGCAGTAGGTGCCGTCATCGCCGGGGTTGCTGCGGCGACAGGACACCTGAAGTAGCTAGTTTTCGAACGCGATGATCAGGCGGTACTCGTCCGGGCGGTAGTCGAGCCCCAGACACGCCCGTCGCATCGCGACGAGCCACTCCAAGAAGTCGACGCAGTTCTCTCGCTCCGGGTGGCTGCCCCAATCGAAATCCAGCAGCTCCTTGAGAGTGAACCACGTGCGCGAGTGGTAGTCGGGCTCCTCCAGCCGCTTGCGGACTTCTTCGGAGCAATCTCTCGGAAGACCGCGCGGCTCGGCAATCGGCGGACCGTCACGTCGCACCCCGGCCAAAACTCCGAACAGGGAGTAGTTGCGATGGTCAAACGTGGCCTCGTCGGAGGCGACCATTTCCCAAGGGCGCCCCTCTTCGTAACCGCGATGCTCGATGTAGATGTGAATGTCACAGCCCATGTTTCGGCTCCGTGGTCTGGGTGGTCGGCGGCGCGCCGTTCCACCACTCCGGCAGTTGCGCGCGCACTTGTTGCTCAACATCGCTCGGCAGCACCCACAGCCCCTGCGCGCCCTTCGCCTGGATTGGTGGCCGCATTCGCTGGGGCGACTCGCAATGCCAGCCAACCGGGCCGTTGTAGAACTCGACGCCGATGCCGCTGTACGCGAGCGCTTTCTCGAAGGTGGAATCATCGAGCATCCCGGCCAGCTTCACCACCGCGACAATATGGCCGGGCTTCATGAGGGTGATAAACTCAGCCCGGCGCTGAGCGAACACCTCCGGCTTGTCGGTCGCCGCGTCGGCGCCGTAGGCGATGAGCAATACCTCGTCGAGTGCATCGAGGTCTGGCTTCCGGGCGGCTGCATGGATCGCCAGTTCGCC
>Ga0070740_10001892_pt1 | contig 26729 bp, 19 predicted proteins | sample Coa_R2_FD_67286 | JGI IMG/M metagenome (GOLD analysis project Ga0070740, IMG submission 67286) | Surface soil microbial communities from Centralia Pennsylvania, which are recovering from an underground coalmine fire - Coalmine... | ecosystem: Environmental > Terrestrial > Soil > Unclassified ...
TGTACTCGTGCTCGACGATCCCCTTGCCGAAGATGATGTCGAACTCGTACTTCCTGAACGGCGGGGCGACCTTGTTCTTCTTCACCGTCATGATGACGTGGATGCCGACGATATTGCCCTGCTTGTCCTTGACCTGGGTGCCGCTCGTCAGCCGGACACGGATGCTGGCGTGGTACGGGATCGCCTTGCCACCCGGCGTCGTCTGCGGGTCACCGTGGGTCACCCCGATGGCGTCACGCAGCTGGTTGATGCACAGGAACGTGGCGTGCGTCTGGCCGATGACGCCAGTGATCTTTCGCATGCCCCTGCTGATGATGCGGGCCTGGAGACCGACGGTGTTGTCGTCGTACTCGCCCTCGAGCTCGGCCTTGGGCGAAGACGCCGCGACCGAGTCCCAGATGACGAGGATGGGCCTGTCCTTCGTTGCCGCGATGGACTTGGCCTTCATGACGACGTCTTCGACGATCTTGAAGACCTCTTCGGTGCAGTGCGTGTCGCAGTAGATGAACCGCCGTGACACGTCGACGCCCATCTGCGCCAGCTTGTCGACCGGAGTCGCGTTCTCGGTGTCGATGTAGACAACCAGACCGCCCATCTTCTGGACGATGGCTGCACATGCGTACGCCAAGTGCGACTTGCCGATCGAGGGCACGCCAGCGAGCTCGATGATGCGCCCCTCCGGGTAGCCGCCGCCTGCCGCGTTGCGGAAAGCGTAGTCCATCTGGACGCTGCTCGTCGGGATCCACCGCTTCACAACCGTGGGCGCTTCGGTCTCGCCCAGGTTGTACGCCACCCTCATGCCGAACTCTTTGTTGAGGTCCTTGATGAGAGACGACGTAAGCTCATCGAGCTCGTGGTCGTCCCTCTTCTTGGACTTCGCCTCGGAGTCGGCAGCCTTCGCCGCCTTCGCCATGGTGCTCCTTTTCAGTCGTCCTTCGTCAGCTCATCGAAGGCCTCGTCGAGCGAGGTCTTCTTGCCCGTGGGCGCTTCCGAATCGACGTCCGCGTCGGCCTTCTTGCCGCGCTTGCCCTTGCCGTTCGCTGCCTCAGCCTTGGGAGCCTCAGCCTTCGCTGCCGGCTTCACCTCGGCTTTGACCTCGTTCACCAGCTTGTCGAGCTCGTCCTGCGGCTTGTCACCGCGGCTCTCGCCCTCGCTGGAGGTGTCGGCTGCGCCGCCGCCCTGGAGCCAGTCGTTGAGGACCTTCTCGATCTCAGCGGCCGTCTTCTGCGGGTACATGTCATCGATGTTGGGCACCGAGTCCATCCACTTCTTGGCCTGCTCCGGGTCCTTCGACAGAGGGCTCGGGTTGCGAGCGGCGTCAATGACGGTGTCCATGACCTCCTTGCCGTTGAACTTCTTGCCCGACGGCTTGATGGTCACCTTGAGGTCGAACCCGCCCTGCGGGTCGAGGATGTCACCCACCTCGGCATCGGTGAAGAAGCCGAGCATGCGCTGGTAGATGAACTTGTTGAAGCTCCACACCAGGACGCCCTTCGACTCCTGGTTGTCGATGAGCTCCCACTGGTCGTTGCACTTGCCGCGGACGATGATCGCGGCGTACGCGGTCATCTTCGGCATCAGCTTCTTCGCCAGGGCACGGTCCTCAGCCTTGCCCGTGCTGAACAGCTTGCGGAGCAGGTCGTTGATCGGGTCCGGCTTCTTGAACTGGCTCGGTGCCAGGATGCGCGGGTTGTCCCCGATGTAGTAGAAGCGACGCTCGATGAACGGCGTGCCATCATCGCTCAGTACCGCAGCGGGCCAGGGAACGCAGCGGACCTTGTAAAGGCCCTGCTCCGGCTTCCACAGCTGCACATTCGAGTTCCTGCGCTGTCCGTTGAGCTCCGCGACGCGCTTGCGAATTGCCTCGAGATTCGTTGCCATGATTCTGTCCTCTTTCCTTCTTTCCTACGTCAGATCGACGTTTCCGGGCATCAGTGCCGGTGACGTTGATCTTACATCCTTTGATCCGCTTAAGTTCAAGCGGCTGCGCAGATTTCTCTGCGCAGCCGAGGTCACTTCCGATGAGGCTTGTTCTTCTTTCTACCGAGACGATCGGGATCCATGCCGAGAGGTGCCGTGTATCCTGCGATACCACCGCCGCCAACCGCTGAAAACTCGTCCATCTCCTCAGTCGCCTCTTCCGTCGAGCCTTCTTGACTTCCGTCCGACACGAGCTGGTTTGGAACCCTTGCCAGGTGACCTTCGACCACTTCCCTAATGTAACGCATGAGCAGTTTCGTGCCCATGATCTAAATAGGCGGTCGGGACGGTCTTGCCTCAGGTTTTTGCCTTCGCACAGCTGCTGTGATGGGCCAGCATGCCGCCCAGTCCGTGGGGCAACTTCTTCAGTTGTTCGCGGCGGTCGCTAGGGAACCACCAGTCAGGACACGTACACTCGACGCTGGCCTGAGCCTTGCACGCCGTGCAGTTGTTCCGCGAGGCAAGACCCTCGATCGTGTTCCAGGGCGTGCAGGTGTGGCTCATTCGATCGGCCAGATGTTGCCCGGCTTCTCTTCCATCGTCGAGATGTAGTCGGCGGTCTGGACGCCGTAGACGAGGGGCTTGATCTTCAAGCAGTAGCGCCCGTTCTCTTCGGGCTTGAAGCCGTCGTTGAGTTTGATCGCCAGGAACTCGTCGACCGACAGCTGGATGCCGTAGTGCTGCATCACGAACAGTGAGCGGTCAGGCGTCGACAAGTAGGGAAGATCGTCGTTGTACCTGTACTCCTCGCCCATCTTGTCTGCGCGCCAAGCGTCGGTCTGGGCCAGGTAGAAGTCGTTCTCCGCGCCCTTGCCGGGCAGGCCCACCTTGCCGATGTCATGGAACAGAGCCGAGATGATCATCGACTCCTTGTTCAGCTTCCAGCCGTAAGCGTTGTTGAGGATGACGAGGTTGTTGAGCACCCGAAGGCTGTGGTCGACCAACCCACCGGGGAATGCCCCGTGGTAGTCGCGCTTCGCTGATGCCGGACACAAGACCAAGCGATCCTCGAGTTCATCGAGCATCTCGCTCAGCGACTTTCCACGTGTCGGGCACTTGTCGCAAAGCCCACGGAACTTCTTCCAGTTCTGCTCGATCTCTTCCGGTGTCAACGACATGGCCCGATCGTACGGCGACGCCCGACCTTGTTCAACACACTGGCTCAAGCCGCAACGGGAAGTGCTGGACGTAGCCCTTGACCCTGACGTCGGTCACCTTCTGCACTTCTTCCAGTTCATCGAGGTGGACGTCAAGGAAGAGGGCATCATGGAGTGTTCCGACGGGAACTGTCTGGGGTGCTGTCTGTTCCAGCCGTTCAATCACCTGGGCAAAACCCATCATGGTGACGTCGACGCCCGTCGATTGAGCATAGTAGTTGATGAGGATGTGGTCCAGCGGTTCGTCCACCAGCACCCGCCGCCCATAACGGTTCTCCAGGTAGCCGGTCGCCACGAACTGTGCCTTCACGCGCTTCAACAGCTCGTCGGTCCTGAAGTACAGCCTCACCTGTTTGAGGAAGGACTTCAGCTCCTTGCCTTGCATACCCAGGTGCTTCCCCAGGATGTAGTCGCTCATCCCGTACAGCATCGCGATGACCGCGCCCTTGACGACCTTCCGATCGCGGCCCAGCTCTCGGGCCATCATGCCGTACAGATCTGTCTCCTCACACTTGCGACCGAACTCGTACAACAGGACCCTGACTTCAAGAGCAGCAAAGTCCAGAGCGAAGACCCGGCCCTTGTCACCGTGCCTCGACCGGATCAGATCGCGGTGCTCTTTCTTCAACGTCAGGATCTGCGGCCCGCTGGCGACCGTCAGCCGACCCGTGCAGGTAGCGAATCGATCGTACACGATCGGCTGCGCAAAGCCGTCTTCTCCGGGCTGGAACGACTTGATCGCGGGCACGTTCCCCTCTCCTGCCACGACTAGGTCACGCCACCGCGCTCCGTCCACCGCCATGGGCTTCAGGCTGCGGAAGACACGGTTTCCCGGCACCCAGACCGCCCTGTAATAATCGAGCGGCGCCTCGGCCATGGCAACCACCGTCCCCTCGACCAGCGCTTTGGTGAAGGCACGGTGTTCCGCAGCTGGCATCACCTTCTGCCAGGGCACCGGAGCGTTGCCCAGCGACCCCGACAACTGCGACATCGCGGTGACGAATCGCTTCGGAGGCGAAGTCACCAGCTTGGTGTTCCCAAGCCGCAACGCAGTGTCCAAGCACCAGTCGCTGCCGTCCTTGAAACGACCGTCGAGCCACCAGGTCTCGCCGGGGACCGTGTCCGTCCATTCGAACGTCCCCTCGTCGACGACCAGGTGCTTGTCAGTACCGAGAAGTCGGCTGTCGATGCACAGGCGTGGCACCGCCTCATCGTACAGCACCACGTCGCCTTCTACATTAGCCCTTTTGGCCGGGAACCTTCTCCGACAAGCTGGCGACCCAGGTGTTGAGCTGCTGTGCGCCCTCCCAGACTCCGTAAGCATCAGCGTAACCGAACTGCCACTGGGTCTCGTACTTGCCCGGGCTGATGGTGTGGGTCAGGCCGGTGACGATGTAGAGGTTGTCCAGCGTTGTGCCCGTCTGGAAGTCGATGAAGTACATCTGGGCCATCGTCGCCAGCGGGTTCCCCAACGTTGTCATGTTGAGCATCGCTGGGATGACGCGGATCGGAAAGCCGCGCTCGCCGCCTCCCGCAGGGTGAGCGTCGTTTCTGATGTTCATCGTCCGTTGCATCTGGACCGATGACACTCGCGGGTCTGCCTTGGAGGCCAGGTTCGCCGCAACGATGGTCGTCCCGTTGGCACCGTAGCGGATGGTCGGCACCTGCTTCGACACGATGTCCTTGGCTTGCTGGTACGAAGCGGGCTGCTGCAGGACGGCAACGCCGATCTTGTTGTCGACCGACGTTGTTGCGCTCGGAGCAACCTGCGAGTTCGCTTGTGCAAAATTCTGGATCTGCTGGCCTTGGTCGGGAGTCAGCTGTGGGTTGGCCGCCGATGACTGGACGGCAACGAAGTCATTCGCGTTGCGGAGCAACGTCGCTGCACCCTTGTACGGGTTCAACGTCTTGTCGAAGATGTGGACCCGCATGATGCGCTTGCACGCTGCACCCAGGGCTGCCTTGGGAGGCATCGTCGTCGCGTCTTTCGCTGAGTAGTTGATCAGCTGCAGGATGTCGCTTTGGGTGCCGACGTCGCTGCTGGGGCGCTGGTGCGACACTTCGATGTACATGTCGATCTGTGGTTGTTTGAAGGTCCCGTAGGTCTTCATCCAGTTGTCCATGTACGACGGAGTGTTCCCCTGCTTGTCCTTCATCTTGGCTTCAGGGTTCTCGCTGTTGTAAGGCTCGTAGGCGTTCTTCAGGCCGTAGGCCAGGTTGCGGCCGTCGAGGAACTGCGAGTTGACCACAAGTCCCATGAAGTCTTCCAGCGTGATGTTCTCGCCGCCCGTCCGGATGACGAACTCACGGTACGCATCCGCGAACATCATCATGTCGATTGGGAACGATGCGATCGAGATGCTGGACGCTGGGCCGCACTGCTCGTTCAGCTGGTAGAAGAAGATCTGGAGCTCGTCGTGAGTGCCCAGTTCGCCGGCGCTGATCAGGTTCCGCCCGGCGAAGACCATGAACAGCTTCCCGAACGACACCACCCGCTTGTAGAGCTTGGAGTCCTTGCTGGCGGGTGCCTTGATGTAGCTAGCCAGTGCAGCCTTCAGGGCGTCGGACCCGTCGACCTTGGACTTGAGAGACACGGGCAAGAACGGATCTGCACCCGTGTAGATCTCATCGAACATCTTCTTGACGGTATCGCTGACGGTCTGCGGGTTGTACGCGAACTTCGATGTCTTGTCGACCTTGGTGTAGTTGTCACGGTAGTTCTTCATCGCCGTGATCAACTGCGTCGCCTTAGCTTGGTCGACTCCCTTCGTCTTCCTCAAGATGCCCAAGAGCTGGGCGATGGCCTGGTCAAGGTTGCTCGGCGACAGGTCGGGCAACTGGCCTTGCTCCATCGCATCCAGCACCATGAAGGCTCGAGTGTCACGGTTCAAGCTGGGTCCGCTGCCACCCTGGCCCGTCATGTCCAGGCCACAGGCGACGAAGAGGTCGGCGATCTCCTCGCCGGCCTGGCGCGCAGACTTGACCTTGAATTGGGCATCGTTCCGGTTGTCGCTGATCTTCGACTGGCGCATCTCCTGGACACCCTTGGTGAACAGCTCCAACGTCAGGAGGACCTCACCGACCGCATTGAAGGTGAAGTTGCTGTTGATGATGCCGTATGCTTCTCGCATCATCATGTTGTTGTTGACGTAGTCGAAGTACGGGTTCGCACCTGATTGTGTGCGGATGGGAGCGCGCCAACCGTACGTCATCCAGACAGTGACGCCAGTGTAGACACGTGGCCGGATCAGGTCGCTGATCTCACTCAACCTTGAGCGATCGTGGATCTTGATCTGCAACGACGCCTTCTTGTAGGTGTAGAAACCCGCCCCGGCAGGAACGATAGAGATCGTTGCGTGCTCCAGCGATGCAAACGGGCGAGTCGGGTCGATGACGTCGGCGTACCGCGCTCCGCCCGTCGTTGCGCTGACGACGTTCGGCTGCGGGTTGTACAACGTCTGCGGAGACGTGAACATCTCCATGCCGGCGTAGTCAACCTCCGGCGAGACCACGCTGCCGTCAGCCCCTGTCGTGGAACCAATTTGGTGGGCCCCGATCATCGCGTCGGTTGCGTTCTGCGGGTTGTCAGCGCCGGCCGTCGAGATAGCTCCCTGGAGAAACTTCAATAGGCCTGCTGCTTGCAGCTGTCCCAACGCGCTGGTCGGTCGAGTGATCATGAACTCGACTTGCAGGTACGGCACCATCTGTGACAGCACCGTCGATGGCATGTTGTTGAGGAACGGTTCGACTTTGTGACAGTTGCGGGTCTGCGGGCTGAAGAAGGGCGACCGGCTGCAGATGATCGACACGTCGACCTTGACAGGCTGAGCGCCGATGTCCAGCGTGAAGTCAGCACCCAACATCTGTTGGATAGCATCCCCAAGCTTCTGGGGTGTGCCGTCAGGACCGATGTACGAGTCCTGGTCGGCAGAGTCGGCCTTCTTGAGAGCCGGGATGGGTCCCTGGGTCGAGTAGAACGACAGGTACTGCGACAGGTCTTGGGGTGCTGACCCATCGGGCGCAGTCCCCAATGCTCCGATCTTCTCGATGATGTCGGCGGTCGTGTAGACACCCTTGCCGCTGTTCTCAAGGATCTCCAGGAGCAGCTTGAAAGCGTTGGTGTCCGGGAAGTTCGGGTCCTGGCCCAGGTTGGGCGTTACCGTCCCCAGCATGTCGCTGGGCGAGAACGAAGTGAAGACACCTTCGATGGTGGTGAAGTCGGGCATCAGGCCACCAACGCGGTGACCTGCACCAGGTTGGGCACCGTGAGAATTGTTCCAGGAGGCACCTGAAGCCCCCAACCGATGTTGCTAGCCGCTGCCAAGACCCACCAGTACCTGGCATCACCGTACAACACGCCCGCCATGGTGTCAAGTCGTTCACGGCCCCGGAGGACGATCGTGTTCGCCTGGATCACGCCAGCCTTGATCGCTGAACGAATCGCCGCCTGAGCGCGGCCGGTGCCGTACTGCTGGCCGAAGGCTAGGATCGGAGTTCGTGTGTACCTGCTAGCGGGCATCGATCACCTCATGAAGAAGACGGCGGAACGTAGCCCTGAGCCATCGGACCCACCGGGTAGAGCGGTGCACGATTGTAGCCCATGTGGTCGATGCCCGGAGAGATGTCGTGGATCGGAGCGAAGGTCAGCGTGACCTTGCACAGCTTGGGGGCGACGCGGTCCTGGTGCAGTTCCCACGTCACCTTGTCATACCAGTCAAAGCTCATCGTCTCGATGAAGCCCGCCAGGCCCTTGCCGCCCGTGTCAGCGAACGACTTGGCAACTGCGTTGTTCTTCGGAGACAGGAAGTCAGTCAGGTCGGTCGCTCCCGAGGTCGATGGCGAGTGAGCCTGTTGGACCAGGTTCGCCTTCGTCTTGTCAGTCGGCGTTAGCGCATAGACGGGGATGATGTACTGGCCGCCGATCACGTTGCGGATGATCTTGTCGGTGTTGCCGAACTCTGCGGCTGCTGCGGCGATCGCCGATGGGTTGGCCGCTGTGAACTTGGGATCGTCGTTGACCTGGACCTCACAGACCAGCGGTCCCGGATCAGTGTCAGTCGACGGTGTCGCCGAGTCAGACGCCAGCGTCTTCACCGCCTTCACTGTCAGCAGGTTCGGAATGTGGGCCTGCTGGGGCATGAACAGCGGCGCGTTCTGTGCTGGCGTCGAGCTGCCACCCAACGGGTTGGGGATGGGAAGACTGGTGCTGGGCGCAACGTACAGAGGGTACGAACCCGGCGCAACGTAGTATGTCTCCCCGTTGGGGCTGCCCAGGGCGTTGACCAACTTCTGTGCATAGCCGTCGGTCTCGTCTTGGGAGACCGCGTCAGTGCTCTGGTAGCTGTTGATCTTGAAGTTGGCGTTGCCCAAGCCGAACAATCGCGCCAGAGCAAACTGGCTGTAGTTGCTCTTGAACAGGTCGCCAAGCCTGATACGGATCAACGGAGATGCTCCGATGAGCTGGCTGAAGGGCTGGCTGAAGGTGTACTGCCCGTTCGAGAGTTGCACGCCCTGCGTGTACTGCGGGTAGACCATCGTCACCAGCTTGTTGATCTTGACCCACATCTCATCGAAGTCGGGTTCGCTGGTCGCGGCGATGTAGAAGGACATCCCGATGCGGCGTTCGGTCGACTTGTAGATCCTGACAGGATCGACACGGCCGTAGCCCTCCGACTTCTCGTATGCTGCCGCGAAATCATCGTTCAGGGACGCCAGGAAGGCATGGAAGCCAACCATCTCGTTCGTCCTGAGGTCGTGGAAGTAGAAGGGCACGTACTCAGCGTCCAGCGTCGCTTCGAACTGCGCCGCCGTTGCTGAGTCAATGCGGCCACCCGCCGTCGGATCAACGACGGTCGTCTGGACGCGAGAGAGTGGATCCTGCTTGACACCCACCCACATGTCGTGCTGGCCCAAGCCCGTCACGTTGACGCCTGCTGCAGCGATGGTGCTGGGCATCAGCAGGTTGGCACGGGCCCGGTTGGATGCCCACGACAGCTTCAGAGAGTTCGAGATCCTGCTCTTGCCGATCCCCGACGTCAGCGAGTCATCAAGCTGGTCCAGCTCTGAGATCTTGGTGCCGCCCTTGGCTGCCTTGTCGGTGTAGGCACCCGGTAGCGTCAGGATCTGGTCGCCCAGCTGGGCCCAGACGTTGATCGCAGCGATCACCTTCGATGATCGGATGGTGTCGATCATCGACAGGATGGCGTTGATGACATTCATCGGGTTGCCGCCGATCTTTGACAACGATTGCCCGATGACGACGAAGCCCCTGATGATCGAACGTGAGACGTTGACCAAGAAGCCGGGTGAGTCCGTCGCGGTGCTGAGGCTGAGGCTGAAGCTCAAGCCACCGCCCGAGGGCTGGGGCAGGCCGTAGAACGCGGCGAGGCCCGAGTTCATTGCTTGTGACAGCGGGAACACCGTCGGGTTGATGCCCAGCAACGCTCCGAAGTTCAACGATGCGATCGCGCTGATCGCGCCGAGAGGACCGCCCCCAGACACCGCGTTCGGCGGCTTGCTGGTCGGGAAGTACTGGCCCACTGCGTAACGACCGATGCTGTCACGTTGGGCGACCTTCGTCTGCGGGGTCACCAGACCCAACAACACGCCGAGAGCGCCGAGGATGACCTGGACAGCCGCCACGAGTGCCAGCGTCAGCGTCACCATGCCCAGAGCGTTGGTTCCGCTGTACGGATCGTTGACGTCGTTGAGCTGGCCCCATGAGTCGCCGCCTGGGCTGATGATGTTGGAGCTCGGGACCTCGTCGGTCGTCAGGGTCTTCAAGATGTCAGATGCCAGCAACGAGCGCGGGTCAACCCGCGACGTACCGATCTGCGTCAGGCTGGGCAGCAACGCTGCAGCTTCCATCCCTCCCGAGTTCGGGTCAGCGCCCGCATTGCCAGCGCCCAGGGTGTTGGTCGCACGGAGTCCCAGCAACGGACCGATCGTCGCCAAACGACCCATCGAGTACGAAGTGCTGTTGGTCCCCTCGGCATCCCACTCACCGAGCTTGTTCTGCACCGTCAGCGACGGGTCATACCCGTTTCCTGGGTCAGTGACGTCTGAGACCTGAGCGAACGCGGCGTTCGAGTTGGTGAAGCGGTTCTGGGACAGGACTGCCGACGTGTACGGACCGATGATCTTGGCGCTGGTGTCTGCGTGGCCGGAGACAGACGTCACCTTGGTCGTCGGTGCATCACCGACGAGCTTCGTCACATCTGAAGCGACAGACGTCGAGTTGCCAGTGACGCCGGCGAGCAGATCGTGCCCGTCGGGTTGGTTGCTGCTGCCGAGGCCCTTCTTGAACTGCACGGGGTAGACGGTCTTGCCGGCATCGCTCAAGTAGTCGAATGAAGACTCATCGCCGTTTGTGAACGTCTGCGGGTTCCTCGGTGTCGTCGGCGGCACCGGGTAGCCGCTCGAATCCGTCGTCGTAGCGGTGTTCAGCGTTGCAGAACCGTCGCCGACTGGGTAGCGATTGGGCACCGGCGGAGCGTTCCCGGGTGCAGCACCCTCCTTGCCCATCGTCAGCTTGCTGAGGTACTGGGCCAGCGTCGTCTTGGTGGGCGTCGACAGGTCCTTCGGCTTGCCCGATGAGTCCTGGTAGCCATCGCTGACATCGACACCGGGAACGTAGGTCCCATAGCCTGGGATCCCGTTGACCTGCGCCTCGTTGTCAGGGACGCCGACGTCGTACGTCTGCTTCTGCCCGTTGAGGGGAAAGCCGTTGTCGCCGGTGTTCAGGTTCTTTCCAGGGTCTGCCATGGGTCTCAGGCGATGGAACCAGAGGTCGGTGTCTGGCTCTGCTGGCTAAGTACGCTCTGCTTCTCAACCAGTGCCTGGCCAAGTTTGGCCGCGAACTCAGGATCTTTCTCAACCTGCTCGATGGCAGGTCCCAGGATGTCAGCAAACGGCCCGACGAAGTCCTCCACGACTTTCTGGATGAACTTCCTCTCCGCTGCGTTCTTTGCGCGTCCCAGGGCCTCACGGTAGGCGGGATCCTCCCGAAGACGCTTGAGAAAGTCTTCACGGTTCTTCATGCCTGAGATCTTACATCAACCAGCACCGGCCGTGTGCGGAGCCGGGACAGTGTCCTCGCGGCTGTAGCCGCTGAGTGGGTTGTCGATCTTCTTGTCGGGGTTCAGCCCCGCGAAGTCGAGGCGGTCACGGATGATGCTGCCCTGGCGCAGGATCATGACCTTCTCGACCTTGTCAACGTCCATCGTCACTTCCATGTTGACCGTGATCTGGATCGCCTTGCTGGGGTTGACGGTGTATGTCGCCTTGCCGCCCAAGCCGACGGCCTTGGCGACGTTCTCCAGCTTGGCCTTGACGTCGATCTTGTTGAGCTTGCCGTCAGCCAGTGCATCGTTGAGGTCGTTGGCAACCTTCACCATCTTCTGCACTGCCTCAAGCGCAGGAGCGATGCCGCCAGCTTTGATGTTGCCCGTCGCTTTGACGACAGCGTCAGACATGTCTTTGAACGCTAGGCCCACCTGTTGCACGCCTTCGAACGCTTTGCCAACGCTGGCGATGTTGGCGATCGCCTCAGCGGGCACTACCATGTCTTTGTCGGTGACCATCCGCTTGACGGCACCGGTCGCCTGCTGCAGGAACATCAATGACATGGGCAAGTTCTTGATCTTGTCTCCTGTCACCACCGACGAAATGTTGACAGCTGACGTTGCGATGTTGCTGAGCGCGCCGAAGGCCTTGCTGATAGAGTCAGACTTGGAGACGTTCTCTTGGAGTTCCTTCTCATCACCAAACATGGTGAAGACCTTCTGGAACGCAGTCTTCACTGCTGCTAGATCTTTTTCAGTGACCTTCGTCAGGCTTGTCTTGACCTTTGACAGGTCATCCATCGTTTCCGTTGCCTTGTGGAGGAAGCCACCGACATCGGTCTTCTCAGCACCAGGACCTCCAGGCGCCTTGCTAGCGTCAGCGATCTGCTGTTGGGCGTTCTTGTTGTCATCGACCACAGCCTTCGTCGTTGTCTTCAACGCAGCCTTGTACTTGTCGTACTCCTGACCGATGTCAGGGAACACCTGGATCTTGCTGGTGTCCTCACCCTTCACCTTTGCCTTGAGGAAGTCGATGCCTGAGCTCAGGGCATTGCCCAAGTACTTGAAGAAGAACGGGATGGCATTGCCGACCTCGTAGAGGGCGTCGGCGACGGGATCGAAGATGTACTTGCTGGCCCAGTTGTCGCTGCCGAACAGGTACTTGAACCCGTCAGAGATGAGCTCGAAGATCTTGGCTGGGATGCGTTCGAGGAGGCCCAACAGGGTGCCAGTGATCCGCAGCAGCGCCGGGACGAGCTTGTTGCCGAGCAACGTCAGCAGTCGCTCAGGGATGTCACTGACCAGCGGCAACACGTACTCGCCGATCTTCTTGATGCCGTCGAGCAGGCTGTCAATGACGCTGCCGTCGGTGTCGGGCTGGAACAAGCCGTCCAACCAGTCCGTCAGCGCAGTGATGCCATCGCTCAGCCACGTCAGGATCTTCTCAGGCAGCGTCAAGAAGACGAACTTGAGTTGCATGATGGCACCGGTGCCGATGTCCCACAGGAGCTTGCCCAAGGACTTGACGGCGCCGCCGATGTCTCCGCTGAACAAGTTGCGGAAGAAGTCTCCAATGTCGATGAGCTTGTCGAACGTGTTGCTCATCAGCGCCTTGAGGTCCTTGGCAAAGTCCTTGCCGAAGACTTTCTCAATGACCTTGTTGAACTGGTCGCTGTACTTGGCGAAGCTCTCGGCCATGCCCTGGGCTGCCTCGTCGCTGAGGCTGCCGAAGGACAGCAGCTGGATGAGGCCCGCGGTCGCTGCACCGATCTTCTTGTCGCTGTCATCGCCGATGTCTTTAGCGATCTTATCTTTGAACTTCTCGACGCCCTTGCTGAAGCCGGTGCCGACGACGCCCAACGCAGCGACAGCGGCGGCGGCGGCCACGTAGGGGTTGCCCATGATGGGGCCGATGATCTTGCTGAGGAGGCCACCCCCACCGCCCGCGACTTTTTCTGCGATGCCCTCCATGCCCTCGGTGCCCTTCTTGACTGCACCGAACAGCATGTCTTTGATGCCCTTGCCGAGGATGTTGACACCGACGCCGAGCAATGAACGGGTGACCGCGGGCCCGAAGGCAGTCAGAACCAGCGCGCCGATGCCCTTGATGACGATCCCCTTGTGTTCCCACAAGAAGTCCTTGATCATCTCCCAGACCTTCTTGGCCAGGGCCCTCAACGGCTCCTTCATCTCTTCCCAGGCTGTCTTCAACCCGTCAATGATCGGGTCGAGGACCTCTTTCAGGAAGCCGAGGCCACCGGAGACCGCGCCGCCGACACCCTCGATCTTCTTGTCTCCTGTCAGGTAGGCAAGGATGCCCTTCGCACCCTCGGCAATGACGTGGCCCATCAGCTTGATGCCCTGGCCCGCCAGGTCAGCCATGAACTTGAAGAACTTCTTGAAGCCCGACATCATCTCCTTCGCACCGTCGCCCTCACGGTCAAAGAAGTGGAAGAACACCTCTTGGAGGTGCTTCACCAGCGCGGGCAGCGAGCCCTTCTCGGGGTTCTCGGGGTCGTCATTCTTGCCGAAGAACTTCTCGACAGCTTCGCGGATGCCCTTGAACAGGTCGGTGATCGCCCTCGGGTTGAAGACCTTGACGAGGCCTCCGAACAGCTCTTTGAAGCCGGGGACGAGGTTGACGAGCTCCTTGCCGAGCTTGACGCCCTCCATGTACACCTGACGCAGGGCGATCTGGATCTCCCGCATCATGGTGTAGAACTCTTTGCTCGACATCAGGCCGTTCTTGATGCCCTTGACGAACATCGCCCAGAAGCCGCCCTCCATGGCGCCGCCGGTCTGGACCATGCGTTCGATGGCGTCGGCAAGCTTGCCCATCGCTTCGGCCTGCGTCAGGGTCTTCTTCTCGGCCATGGCGCTCTTCTTCTGGATCTGCTCCATCGAGAGGCCCTGGTTCTTCATCGACAACGCCGACTGGACGGTTGCCTCGTCGAGGCCCGTCGTCGAAGCGACCAGCTTCAGCTGGGCACGGTTGAACTGGCTTGCGTCGACGCCCGCCTTGGCGAAGCTCTTACGCAGCATGTCCAGCTGCTCCGCGGGCGACTGTGCCTTCATCATCTCAAAGGCATCGATCTGGACACCCATCGACTGTGACAGTTTGGCAGCGTTCTCAGCCGCTGTGTCAAAGGTGTCAAACGCGTCAAGGGTGCCGGTGATGTCCTTCAGTTCGAGACCCAACTTGCGCGCGTACGTCGATGCCTCACCGATCTGCTTGACAGTCGCACCGCCGAAGTGGGCCACGTCACCGAGCGCTTTGCCCATGTCTCGAGAGATCAGCTTAGCGTCCAGTTGGAACGCTTCGCCGAGCTCGTACGAGTACTTGGTCATGTCCTTGAGGTTGTCGCTGGTCTTCTTGCCCATCGACACCGACCTCATGGTGACCGCCTTCATATCCTCGCCCGCAAGGCCGAGGCCCTTCTGGTAGGCTAGGATCGCGCCACCGTTCGTCTCCATCTCCTCACGGAGCTTTGAAAAAGCGCCGCCCATCTCCTTGGCCATCTCGCCGATGTACTTCAGGCGATCAGCCATGTTGCCGAAGACGCGCCAGGCGCTGAGGCCTGTGTCCTTGAACCCAGTCAAGCTCTTCGTCGTGTCGATGATGGCTTTGTTGGTGGGGGCATAGAAGGCGCCGAACTCCTTGCGGAGATTCTCCAGCGCTTGCATCAGCTCGTTGCTGCCGCCCGCTGACTGTGCCGCCATGTCGATGAGACCGCTGAAGATCTTGATCGGGATAGCAAGGATCGATGCGGTGATGTTGGCCAACCCGTCGACAAAGCTAGTGGCAAAACCAGCGATGCCCTTCGACATCGCAACAACGTTCTTGATGCCCTGGTAGAAGCCCGTCAGCGCACCGGTCGCAACCGCAGCAGCCTTCGGAAACTTGTCCGCAAAGTTCTTGCTGGCGTCGAGGACGCCCTTGCCCAACTTCTTGAAGTTCTGTTCGCCCGACTTGCCCGCCTTGTCCATGTTGGTCTGCATGGTCTTCAGCGAGTCGTTGAGGCCGTTGATGCCCTGGGTCAGGTTCTGGACGTTGATGGCACCGATCGCCTGTGCGAGCTGCGTCAGGGTCTGCGTCTGTGCGCTGTACGACGCCTCCAGCTTCTCAGCGGCGACCGCCATCCGCTCGACCTGAGCGGCCAGCTTCGTCGTCAGCCCAAGCTGTTCCGAGAGTTCGTCTTTGGACGGCACGCGTCACCCACCTGCTGAAAAGTAGGTCACAGGGGCCAGGGGACGCCCAAGATCCGCTCAAACTCCCTGGCACTTGCGTGCTTCAGGTTCAGCTTCGTCATGACGCTCTCGACAGTGGCTCCGGGACGGTTGAGTTCCTCCTGGAACCGCCTCGAAGCCATCATCGCATTGGCAACGGCCTGGACCTCCTCAGGAGTGCCCCGGATTTTCATGTTGATGGCCCTGCCGACCAGCCAGGCTGCTGCCGCCGTGAAGAAGATCTTCCCGAGCAGGTTCAGCTTCAGCTCAGTGATGGGTCCCTTGGTGTCGACGCCGTCCATGACCCTAAATAGGCCTCACTGAAACCGCCTGAGGCGGCTTGGGGACTGCGTGCGTGTCCTGCCTTGCATTGCACGCACCTCGGGAGAGTTCGTGTGCAGCGCGCGGCTCGCAGACGACTCGTTTTCCTTGCCCTTGTTCAACTCAGTGACGATCCTCTCGATCCACCACCGTTTGATGGGCACGGGCAGGTTGTACGCCTCGCTTCCCGTCAGCCCGCCGTAGTAGGTGAGCAGGAAGCAGGGCTCCCAGATGAGTTGCTCCTTATCGCCCGGCTGAAGGCCAAAGAAAGTTGACCCCGATGGGCATCGAGACCTCTTCTTCGTGGCCACACGAGGGGCACTTCACCTCTTGGCGCATGATGATCCCGGGTTCGTTGTCCCGGATGTAGTTGCGCAGGGCGAGAGAGTCACGTGCGGGCATCATGCGGACGAAAGCCGCGATCTTTGCCCTATCGTCGATGCCGTCGATCGACTGGAGGCTGTACTGGAGGTTCGTTGTGACGGTTGTGTCGGTCGCCGACAGAGCCATCTTCTTCTGCTTCTCCTGCATCGCCACGATCGTCTCTTCGTCGCGGCCGGTCAGGAACTTGAAGCGAGCCACCTTGTTGCTGTACGGCAGCTTGAACTCGAACAGGTTCAACCCATCAGCGACGGGAGCGATCGTCAGGCGCCGGATCGGCAGCGCGCCGAGGTTGAAGGTACGTGAGCCCTTGTTGCCGCACTCACCGCACTCCATCTCAGCATCGTAGTCGGGCCCATAGCCGGTGATGCGGATGGCGACCATCAGAGCATTGCGGTCGCCCATCAGGAGCTCACCCGGGTCGATGGCCTTGTCCACCAGGCACGACTTGATCAGCTCAGTGATGACCGTCCCCTTCTTCAGGAGGGCGCGGCTGGTCAGGATGTCCTCCTCGCGGGCCGTCATCGCTCGGATCTCGACGAGCTCCTTGAGGTGTAGCGGCGACTGCTGCGGGTAGACGCGGCCGGCTGACGGCAACGGGACCGACTCAAGCGGGATCTCCAGGCCGAAGTCGGCCTTGAACTTCTCTGCTTGCGACATCGCTGCGATGCCGGCTTGGACTGCGCCGGGCGGGGGCTGTGGTGCGCCGGCTTGGAAGACTTGGTTACGCTGCTCGCGTTCCTCAGACATGGATGCTCCTAGTGTTCAGAATGTACTCCTGCCACCTCAGAGCGTAAATGTAAGGGCTGCCACGATTCCCGGGCCGTTTTCAGCACCTAGCGAGTTCTACGATGCGGTCCCGACCAGTCGTCCACCTTCGTTCGACCTCATCAGCGAACTCTTCGTCTGTCCAACCAGCGAACTCCAGCTGGCCCTCCCACTGGGCGAGGTACGTGGTGAGGTCCATCTTCCCAGCTTGGTATGCTTCGTCAACGACTCTGAGAAGAGACTAAAGTTGTTCCCAGGACAGCTTCATGCGATCACAGTATCACTCACCAGCGTGCTTTTGCAGGGGATGGATCGTCGATGAGTCGCCAGATGTTGGCGTCCTCACGAATCCCCTGCTTCTTCTTCTCTTCAACGGTGAGCGGGTGAACGATGCCCCTGTCCTGCATCGTCTCGAGCATCTGCTGCGTCCGCTCAAGAGACCACCCCACGAACAGTGAGATGGTCCCGACATAGACGGGGCAGGCAACCCTATGCATGTAGCCCTCGATTATTCCGAGAACAACCTGTGGGGGCAAGCGACTGTCTCGAAGCAATGAGCCCATGGTTGAACCCCCGCATCAATCGCTGTCTTCGAAACGACGCTCGTCAGGAACGCGGTTGCGCTTCCACTTCTCCCACGTGGTCTCGGGCGCGATGTTACCCACCGCGTCAGGGTTCTCTTCCAACCAGGCCGCCGTCTCTTTGGCGAACTGCTCACCCTTCTCAGTCAATGCGTAGAGCAGCGTATTTCCCTTCTTCCCGACGGTCTTGACCAATCCCCTGATCAAGACGCCGCTGCGGCGCGCACCACCTGCATCGTTTGGGACGTCTCTCACGCCCAAGCTGACTGCGCGACCAGTGTCGGGCTCGAAGACGATCTGACCGTTCTCGTCACGTTGCCACTCGTTCCGCTTCACCGTCGCGGGTGCCCAGTACGAGTTGTTGGTACGGGTCTGGAACTTCTCGGGCGCCTTGCCCTCGATCGCGTGCACTTGACGCATGATCTCATAGCGGCTGGTGGGCTTGCCTGCCTGCGCCAGCACATAGCAGATCAGGTGTGCCTTGTCACCCGGCCAACCACGGTCGCCGATCGCTTCGTGAATCAACTGCCGCAGCTCTCGGACCGTCAGTTCCATGGCTCTAAGTATCCCGTAAGGTTGAGACGACAATCCCCGGACATCGTATTACACGAGCCGGGGATTGAAGGCGAGAACACCAACGTCGCCGGTGACAGGAGAAGCGTTGGCGCCCGCACCTGGCCGGAGTGCCAGGATCAGAACTGTAGGACTGCGTTGTCGAAGCGCAGGGTCAAGCTGATCTCGGCCAGCGTGCCGTCCTCGTAGGTGAGCTCACCGAAGTTCGCTTCCGTGATGAAAGCGCCCTTGATGTCCCAGAGCTCGACGACGGTGCCGACGGGGTCCAGCAGCTTGAGCTGGATGTCGCGCTTGTAGAAGTCAGCGTAGCCGGCACGACCGGACACCGTCTCCAAGCACAGGCGGATCCACTCCATGACCTGCTGAGCGCCCGAAGGGGCGATCGGGTCGTAGAGGGTCACTGCGAGCGTGTTGAACTTCGTCAGACCAGCAAGGTACCGACGGAAGTTGATGAACGGCACCTCGACCTCCTCCGTGGTCACGGTCGGGCGCGCCGTTGTCTTCATGATGTAGGCGTCGATGCCCTCGATCATGAGCACCCAGCGGTTCTTCCGCTTGGGCTCGAACTTGTTGGGCAGCATCGACGTTACGTCGAGAGTCTCAGCCATTGTAGTCTCCTGTCACCGGGTTCGATCGTAACTATCAGCCCCACGCGCTTGCTGCCCTTTTGTGGGGGCGGCCTGAGGGCCCTCGAGAACGTTCTGTGTGCGGTTGAACAGCACCTTGAGAGCCTGAGCGTACTCGCGCTCCTCCCGGATCACACGCTTGAGGTCACCGAGGCGGATCTTCACCGCTTCACCGCTTCCTTGGCTTTGGTCGCGAACTCGATGACCTTGTCGAGCCAGGGCAGGGCTTCTTTGACGCCCACGTCGTTGATCCGGTCAGCAGCATCACGCATCATGTTGATGTTGGCCTTGAACCGACGCAGCTGCTCGTGGGGAGGCAGCTTGTTCCCGGCGCTCTTGGGCAGCGGCGGCGGGCCCTTCTTCGGCTCGTCCCAGGGAGACGGTCCGGCGCCCTTCCGCTTGCTCATCGTCATGCCGGGGCTGTAGTCGCCCAGCTCTTCGTTCAGGCCCTGCCGCTCTGCCAGCGCATCCTCGTACTCTTCGTCGATGACACGTTGGAGCGCTTCCATCGTCACGATCGGGCCGCTGATGTTCAGCGGCTCGTCAGACGCAGTCGATTCATCGAGGGGGCCGAGGTCCAGCTTGCGGCGGACAGCCTCGCGGATGATGCTGCGAAGTTGGTTCTTCGTCACCTTCATGAGGCTACCCTACCCCACCCTCACTGCTGCGAGATGTTGTTCGTCACGACGAAGTCGAGGGAGACGTACTCGATCGACTTGGTCGGCTGGACGAAGATCTTGCCGCGGATGGTGTTGTTCTCGATGTCGAGCTGCGTCGTCGTCGAAGAGTCGATGACGACCTTGAAGCGCTGGAGACCAGCCTGTGCCTGGATCTTCTGGAGGACGGGGGTGACCGCCGCCGAGAAGCGAGCCAACGTGGCATCGCGGTTCTGCTCGAACAGGATGGTGTTGGCGATGTCGCGGACCTGGCGGCGGATCTCGATCAGGAGGCGCCGCACGTTGACGCGGTCCAGGGCCGATGCAGCCTGTTGCAGCGTCTTCTGTCCCCAGACCACCACGCCGCCCTTCGGGTTGGTGCCGCCCGAGGCATTGCCCGGGAAGGCGACCAACGGGTTGATGTTGGCGTCGTAGAGGGCGTCCATGTTCGGCTTGGACAGCTTGACACGGGCCTCGAGAGCCGTCTGCAGGGAACCACGAGTGAAACCCGCGGGGGCAAACCAGGGGTGACCCACTGCGTCGTTCAGAGCGAGCGCTCCGAGGACGACAACCGACGGCGGAGCGTACACGTTGCTCTTCGTGTTCGGGTCCGGCATCACGACGTCCGGGAAGTAGGCTGCGCCGAAGCTGCTGTTCACCGACCGCTCGAGGAAGTTCTCGATGGTGTAGGTGACGCTCGGCAGCTGCGAGTCTTCCTTGACCAGCTCGTCGTTGTTGTCGAACTGCTCGATGTCCATCAGGTACATGCAGTCGAAGCGCTGCTCGCAGGCCGCGAGAGCTGCGTCAGTGACGACCGGGTGCCGGATGCCGGGGACCGCCAACAGCATGATGTCGACGTTGGTCGTGTCCGACATGATCTTGAGGGCCGCGTTGTAGGACGACACCGTCGAGCCGGCGTTGAAGCCACGGTTCGATGCGTTCATGTCGTCTTCGACCGCGTTCGACGTCAGCTGGCGCTGGTCAGGATCGAACAGGTTGGTGCCGTCGAAGCCGCCCTGGAGCAGGAAGTTCCACTTCAGGAAGCGACGGTTGGCCTGCACGAAGTCGCTCGGCAGCAGCGACCGGGTCTTGGTCGTGTCGTTGGTTGGGATGTTGCCGTTGCGGACGTACTGCGCCTGCACCCACTGCGACGGGTCAGCGATGCCCGCCGAGTTGGTGACGACTTGGATGTTCATCAGGCTGAACAGGTTGAAGTTGAACCTGTCAGCGTCAATGATCGCACCCGCAACTGGCGCAGCACCCGGCTGGCCACCGTTGTCGTAGCCCACGCGGACGTTCTGCACGTCTGTGCGGAACTCGGGCAGGTACTTGGCGAAGGCCGTCAGCGTCTTGTTGGGCAGGGTGCTGAGGTTGGGCGTCGTCAAGCTGGTTGCATGCTCGAACTGCACGCCCCAGTAGAGGAGCGGGTTGACCTGCGTCTTGGCACCCGTCCCCTGCGTGATGTTGGTGCGGAGCGGGACCGGCGGCTCGGTGACGCCAGCGAAGATCTGGGCTTGCGAACCGGTGACCGCGAAGATGCCCTGCGAACCCGAAACCAGGCCCACCGGCGGCGTGGCGAGGGTGCCGGTGCCCGCCGTCACCAGGTGGTGGACGCCGCGGAGACCGACCGGAAGTGCCGTCGGATCGAGTTCGGCCGCGTCGACGGATTCATCAACTTCGACGCGGATGTAGTTCGATGCGTTGGGGAAGTTGCCGTCGACGACCAGCTTCTGTGCCGTCGGGCCGCGGTCGAAGTCGAAGAATGCGTGTGCATCTCCGATGACCTTGGCGATGTACTGCGAGTCGCTCGGGTTCAGGCTCAGGCCGCGGAACTGCTCGAGGTAGACGGGCGCGGTGTCGTTGTCGCCCCACTGGCGAACGACGAGGTCGAAGGTTCCGTACTGGTTCGACGGGTCAGTCGACAGCGCCAGGTTCTCGATGCTGACCTTGTACAGCGTGCTGACGCCCGAGCCGTCGTCCAACGCGTGGAGGCGGAACAGGTTGTGAGGCTTGCCACCGAAGGGCTGCGACACGACCCACGGAGACACCGCGTGACCGAAGCGGTCGCGGAAGTCCTCATAGTCGGGGACCTGATCGCTGCCGGTGTCACGTGCCAGCGAGCTGGGGACGAGGAATGCCGAAGCTTCGACACCAGGGGTGTACGCCGTGGAAGCACCTGCACCGTAACGCGAGTTGACGATGCCGGAGCCAGTCGCTGCAGCGAGGGCCGGGTGAACGTCGTAGTTCAGGTAGAGGTAGTGGCCCGACTCGTTGAGCAGGTCGGGGTCCGTGTTCAAGACGTTGGCGATGTAGTTCGGCGAGGTGACGTCGAACGAAGCCGTGATGACGTTCGGGAACAGCGGGTCGGTACCCTTGAGACCGTTCAGCAACAGGACGAAGTCCTGCTTGGCGATGGACCCGGCGAACAGAGTGAGGTCACCCAACTGCGCACCAGAGTCGCTGACACCAGCAACGTGAGCCGACGTCGGAGCCAGGCTGGACGTTCCGGGTGCAGAGGCCGACAGCGTCGGGACGACACCAGACGCCGCCATGATCATGCCACGGACGATCGGGACTGCCGGGCCACCCGAGTACTGGAGGCCTGCTGAGGAGAAGACGGTCGAACCCGCCGACTCTGACATGAAGCAGCCGAGGAAGTAGGCACGACCCGGCACGCCGTTTGAGTTCGCGTACGGATTGGGGCTCAGTTCGCCGTCATTGTTCGGATCGGGCTCATCCTCACCCACAGTGAAGCCTGCACCCGCCACGTCACCCGTGCCAGACACGCGCTTGGCGCCCTGGCCGACACCGAGGACCCTGACGTAGGTCAGAGCCTGTGCGTTGCGGAGCCACTCAGTCGCCGCCAGGGGACCGAACTTCTTGCCGTCGGTGTAACCGAACTTGCTGTAGAAATCGTTGACGAGGCCGACGGTGAGGGGCACGAAAGCCGGACCCTTCACAGAAGTGCCAACGACGCCTGCAGGCGTGCCGGTCGGCGTGACCGCCAACGGCTGCGAGAGATCGATCTCTGTCGCCGATACACCAGGTGCGCCGAACTTGAGCTGTGCCATTGACTATTGCCTCTGCGCTCTAAGTATCAGATCGTCGCGTTTGTGGGGCTACGAAAGAAAACGGCCCGGGATCTCAAGCGACTGCATATGTAGGACGCTCATTCGTGAAGCACATGCGAAAAAGGTCGGGATGCAGAACACCCCGACCCTTCTTCACTGCCGAGCGTCGGGTCAGACGAACTGGACGCCGCTGTTGGTGATGATGAAGTCGATGGCGATGAACTCGACCACGCGGGTCGGGACCACCACGATGCGACCGTTCATCCGGTACTGGTCGACGTCAGCCTGGCTGTTGTTCGTCGAGTTGCAGATGACCTGGAAGGCCTCGATGCCCGCCGCGGTCTGGATGAGGCCCAGTTGCAGCACCGCCTGCGCGGTGAACTTGTTCTGGGTGTCGGGCGTGTTCTGCTCGAACTCCAGCTGCAGAGCGATGTTGCTGATGATGCGCTTGACCTCCAGCAACAGGCGGCGGACGTTGACCCGGTCGAGAGCCGACGACTTCTGTTGCAGGGTCTTCTGTCCGAAGATGACGAAGCCCAGCCGCGGGAAGGTCGCGATCGGGTTGATGCGGCTGGTGTACAGCGTGTCGCGGTCGCTCGAGTTGAGGCGGACCGCCACGTTGGTGACGAAGTCCAGCGCTGCCCGGTTGAAGCCTGCCGGCGCGAACCAGGGGTAGCCGATCTTGTCGTTGAAGCCGAGAGCACCCATTGCTGCGATCGATGCCGGCACCTTGACGCGCCGATTGTTGACCGTGTCCTGGACGAAGACGTCCGGGAAGTAGGTGCCCATGTAGTTGTTGTCGATGGCGCGGGTGTTGAGGCCCACCGCCGTCTGCTCCACGTCGGGGCGTGCCGTCGAGTCGTCGAAGAGACGAAGGCCGTCCTCATCGTAGTTCTCGAGGTCCATGACGTAGTAGGCCAGGCCGTAGGACTTGACCTGCTGGCCGGCGTAGTCCGTCAGGAACGGCTCGCGGATGCCCGGCATGCAGAGGATGTTGTGGTTGACCTGCATCGGGTCCGTCATCACGTTGATGGCGGTGACGTAGGACGCCACGTTCGAGTTGCTCTGGCCGGTGCCGTTCTGGTTGGCTGCGAAGCCGGAGGGGATGAAGCCTGGGAAGGCTCCACCGGTTCCGTAGCTGCTCTCGTCGAAAGAGGTCGACTTGTCGTTCAACCGGCGAGCGTCCGGGTCCAGGATGTTGACGCCGTCCCAGCCGCCGGCCAGGAACGTCGAGAACTTCAGGTACGAAGCGAAGCGGTTGAACTGCTGCGCGGTGCCCTTGGCCAGCAACGTGGCGAAGGTGATGCGGTTGGTGTTCAGCGCCGGATCGTAGTAGGTGTACGTGGCACCGTCCACCTTGCCGTTGCGGACGTAGGCCGCCTCACGCATCGTGCTGTCGACAGATGCGGTCAAGCCCTGCGCCAAGAAGGTGTTCAGGTCGGTGAGGAAGGCCACCTTGGCCAGTGTGAACTTGTTGTCGTTGAACTGGTCAGCACCCGCACCCGTGACGTAGGTGTCGAGGTCGCAGCCCAGGAACTTGGTGTACGAGGCCAGCAGCTCGTTGGGCAGCGTCTCGACGTTCGGGTTGAGCGGGATGTCGAGGCGCTCGAACTGCACGCCCCAGTACAGCGGCGGGTAAGCGATCTCGGTCGCACCCGGCTCGCCGAACCAGACGCCCGGCGACGGGCGGTTGCCCTTGGTTACCTTGGTCCGGAGGGGCACCGGCGGCAGGATCGAACCCGTCAGAGAAACGAAGCTGCCGGTGACGTTGCCCGTCAGGCGGGGCAGATTCGCGGCCTGGACCGCGCTGTCGGTGAGGCTGTCATTCGTCTTCAGCAGCTTAGCGCCGCGGAAGCCGAAGGGCAGCGCCGTTGCCGGCACCGTCTGGTTGTTGACCTGGTCGCTCGGGATGACCCGGATGTACGCCGACTGGTTCGCGTACTTGCCGGTCGCCACGACGCGGCGCTCGGTGTCGATCGTCGCATCGAAGTTGTAGTAGACCTTGCGATCACCGATGACGGCGCCGATGAAGTTCTCAGCCGTCGGGTCGAGGCTCAGGTTGTTGAACTGCTCGAGGATGTTCGGGTTGATGTCGGTGTCGTCCCAGCTGCGGACCTGCAGCGAGAAGGTGCCGTACTTGTAGTTGTCAGTCGTCGACGCTTGGAGGTTGACGATGCTGATCTTGTAGAGGTTGTTGGCGTAAGCGCCGTCATCCAGTGCCTCGACGTGGAAGAGGTCGTACTCGACCTTGCCGAAGGGCTGGCTGATGAAGCTCGTCGTCCGGGGCGTCTGGTATCGGGCGTCGTAGGCGCCGAAGCTGGCCCGGTACGACGTGTTGTCGTTGTACGGAGCGCTGGTGTAGACGTCCGGGTTGTTGCCGCTGGTGTTGGCCGAGCCCGACAGGACTGCTGCAGCTGTCGCCGTCGCCATCTGATCGTCGACCGCGAAGTCAGCGTAGAGAACGTGCTGCGCCGAGACGAAGTTGTCCGGGTTGCCGTTCAACAGCTTGGCGAAGTAGTTCTTGTCGTCCGGGTCGAAGGACGCCGTGAGGATGTGCAGGCCCGCGTGGCCATCGTCGTTGTAGAAGTTGGCACCCAGCGAGCTGGAGATGACCAGCTTGAAGTAGCCGCTCGGGCTGGTGCTCGTGCCGCCGACCATCTGGCCCATGTCGGCCATTGTGTCGATCTGCGGGCCGGTGACCTGGGTGAAGTCGAAGTTGCCATCGGCCACCATCAGGCGGGCCGTCGAGGGCATCATCACCATGCCGCGGACCAGGTGGGCAACGCCGCCCGAGAAGCTGTCGTTGTCGGTGAAAACTGCGGTACCGAATGCCTCATCCGGTTGCACCGTGTGCTGGGCGACCAGGAACTGCACCGTGCCGTTGACGATGCCGGGCTTGTTCGGCTGGCCCACTGCGTTGCCGTCGAGGTGGAAGCCTGCGTTGACGGTCCTGTTGGTGTCCAGGGTGCGGTTGATGTCGGTCCCAGTCGAGTTGGCACCCGCACCGAGGACACGCATGAACGTCAGAGCCTGACGGTTCGCGAGGAAGTAGAAGGCCGCGTACGGGCCGAACCGGTTTGGGTCCAGGGTTCCGAAGACAGCGTTGAATTGGTCGAAGTTGCCGACAGTGACGGGCACGAAGGCCGGGCCACGGTTGGACGTCCCGATCACACCGGCGGGGACACCGACCGGCCCTTGCTGGGCGGGGGCGGAGAGATCGATCTCCCGCTGGTAGAAGTTGGGGGACAGAAAGGTCTGCAGCTGCTGCGGCATTACCGTGCTCCTCTAGCGTCGTTGAATCGCTAGGATAAGTACCACCCGCACGGGTGAAAGACCAGTTACGGTCAGTCTTCGACCGTGACGATGGTCAACCCGCCGAGGGCGGCGTCAGCCGGCGAGAGCACGGTTTCACCCGTGAACTTGTTGACATTGGTGACCCTGAACAGCCGCGTCACCAGCTTGCCGTTCCTGTCGTAGCCCGTCACCCTCTTGTACTGCCCTGGCCGCGTGCCGCGAGGCAGCTGTTCCACTGCGGGATCGTCAGGGTTGGTCAGCACGTCTTCGTTGGGGTACAACCGGGTCCCGCGCGTGTTCCTTTGATCCCGGCGCCGGTTCTCCCAGTTGGACGGCTGGTCCGAGTCTGAACCCGTCGGCAACGTTGGGTCGTCTGCACCCAAGAACGGATCGTCGACAGTCGCGCCGTCGTCGCTCTCACCGGTGCTGGTGCCCACCGAGAACTCGATGGTGGGCGAGGACACGTAACGCTTCAGTGGAACGGGCGCGCCCGGGACGCCGGTCGCCAGGATGTAGCCCGGGACCTTGACGACGAACTTGTACTTGATCAGCCGCTCGACCTGGGAATAGTCGTCGGCGTTTGTGTCAGACGTGTAGACGCCACCGTCGACAGTCGCCAAGAACCAGTAGCCCTTCGGCGTGTCCAAGCGCCACTGGTTGCCCTGCGGCAGGAACGAAGCGATCGTCATCTCGATCAGCTGGTTCATGTGCTTGGTGTACTGCGTCCAGAACGTGATGTCGTACTGCGCGGTGAAGAACTGCGGCGCGGGCACCGTGATGGTCTCCCACACGTTGTTGGTCCGGTTGGGTGCCAGCAGCCCACCCTGGCCCACCGCCGGGTCACCAGCAAGCTCGCCCGTCTCGCGAAGGGTTGTCAGTTGCATCGGGTCGCCGTGCTCTGGATTGACGGCCAGGTTCTGCTGGTGTGGGACCAGCAACCTGTTGATGAGGCTCTGGTAGTCACGGTCGGTGCGGTCGAGCTTGCGACGGATGACGATCTCGCCCGTCTGCTGGTTGATGCCGCGACCCGT
>Ga0070740_10001893_pt1 | contig 26728 bp, 20 predicted proteins | sample Coa_R2_FD_67286 | JGI IMG/M metagenome (GOLD analysis project Ga0070740, IMG submission 67286) | Surface soil microbial communities from Centralia Pennsylvania, which are recovering from an underground coalmine fire - Coalmine... | ecosystem: Environmental > Terrestrial > Soil > Unclassified ...
TGGGCGAAGATCCCACCGACGTCGAGAGAGTCATGCTGAAGATCCGGAGGCTTGGGGCGTTCAAGCCGTGGGGATCTGCGGTCAGCGCGATCGAGATTGCTCTCTGGGACATCGCCGGCCAAGTGGCCGGAGTGCCCGTTTACAAGCTGCTCGGCGGCAAGATTCGCGACCGCGTCCGCATCTACAACGGGGGATTTCGCCCGCCCATGCGGGGTCAGATGCCGCAAGACTACGCCGAGAACGTGCAGAAGATGAAGGAAGCCAAGGAAGGCTTCACGCTCATCAAGATGGCTGTCGGCTTTCATAATCCCGCGATGATGAGCGCCATTCCCGATATGTGGTACGACGAGCCGCGCAAAGGAGCGCCTCACCCCAACCGCGGTCTCATGACCGAACGCGGCCTCAAGCATGTCATCTCCTGCGTCGAGGCCATGAAGAAGGTGCTGGGCGATGAAGTGGGTCTCGCGCTGGACTGTGGCCCCGGATGGACGGTCAAAGACGCGATCACGTTCGCGCGCGCGTGCGAGCCGATGCACATCACCTGGATTGAGGACATCCTTACGGGCGACTATACGCCATATCCGAATGCAGAGCTTTTCCGCGACCTTAAACAGGCCACGTCAGTCCCGATCCACACTGGCGAACAGATCTATCTGCGGCAGAATTTCAAAGACCTGATCGAGAAGCAGGCTGTCGACGTCATCGGCCCCGATCCCGAAGATGTCGGCGGCATCGCTGAACTCAAGTGGATCGCAGAATACGCCGACGTACACGGCATCTCCGTCGCGCCGCACGGTATCTTTGACGGTCTGATCGGCCTCGCCGCGCACGTCCACATGGCGGCCGCGCTGCCGCAAAATTACATTGCGTTCGAATATCCATACGGCCAACCCGAGTGGTGGTACGACATCGTCGAGGGCCTGCCAAATCCGATCGTCAATAAAGGATTCATCAACGTTTGGGACCGCCCCGGTCTTGGAGTGACGTTCAAGGTCGCTGCGGCGAAGGCGCGGTTGGCAGAGGAGGACCGGCGGTTCTTCGATTAGCCGGCTGTTTGCCGCCGGCTGGTTGCAGGTGCGCCGCGCGTGCGGCGTACGATCGTCTGTCGTGTTCCGGTCGCCCCGTCTGTCAGGCCTGCCACGCTCAAAAATATTTGCTGGATACACCGAACAATCCTGGGCATGATCCCAACCAGGGGCCAACTACATACCTATGTCCCAACCGCGCCCGCCGTACTAAACTTGCGGTAAACGGAGCGTCAGACAAGACGTATGGCGCGAGCCTGACGCTGACCTGAAGTGCAGGCCCTCTCAAGCCGCGTGCGATCTTTGGCAGGTTGAGAGGCGGTTTCAGCCGAGGCATCTATGCATGAGATCTTGGCACATTTGCGGGTCGGCTCCCTTGTCCTTGACCTTGGATGCGCTAAGGGCAGTTTTCCACAAAACGCCGCGGCTGCAGACGTTGTGAGAGTTGACCGAGAACCGCAAGGAAATCTAGGCGCCCTCACACGATTTGTTCAGGCCGATGCGGCGCAACTACCATTCGCGGATGACACTTTCGCCGCCGTCATATTGAACCGCAGCCTTGAGCACTTCGATAATCTTGGCGCCGCGCTGCATGAAATAGGTCGGGTTATCGCGCCCAATGGCTCTCTGTTTGTAGCAGTCCCTGATGCTTCGAGCTTGTCAGACAAGCTGCACCGGTGGCTTGCGCGAGGGGGGGCGCGTGAACGCGTTTACTTGTGCGGCAGACACGGCAGCAGCAATCGCGCACGCTACTGGCCTGCCGCACGTAGCCACACGAGTGCTCTGTTCATCACTTTCATTTTTAAACCGCCGCACCGCTCCTCGCCCATTACCGCGCCGATTGCTGGCGCTGGGCGCTGGTTATGAATGGTCGCTGTTTCTGTTTACGTGGTTATCCAGACGCCTCGATCGGTGGTTAAATACTCGAACTAGCGTTTATGGATGGGGGTTTTATTTTGGCAATGTGGTTGAGCCGATTGATACGGACACTTGGGTCAACGTTTGTATTCGATGCGGGAGCGGATATTCTGCGGCCCATCTCGCCAGGCTGGGCTTGGTCCGGCCTAGATTTCTGAGGTTCCGCACGTGGCGATGTCCAGAATGTCATGCTTTCAACCCCTTCGCAGACGATTTCAGCGTCGGCCACTGCGCCCGGCCGGATTCATCAACGAGCGCATGACAGAAGTAGAAAACATCGGCTCCAGGCGCGCTCGAAACCAGCCCGCGCGCCTCGGACCTCTGCAAGGTCCGGCTGGACGTCGCTGCTATTGGGACGGCGTCCAGATATTCAGCACGCCGGTGGTGGCGTGATCGTTGGCATTGCCCTCCGGCAGCGCGATCCTGCCGTCGGCGACAATCGGACTGTTCCAATGGCCGCGCCCGCAGCTCAGGCTCGCGATTGCCGTCCCATCCGTCGCATTGTAGACGCGCAGCGCGCCGTTCGGATCATATACGTACAGCAATCCGCCGGCGACCACGGGGCTTGTTCCAGCCGTCGAGTTGCTCCAGACTCTTGTGAACTGACCGTTGCTGATCGTCCAGGCGGCGGTTCCCCCATTGTCGGCGGAAAACATCCAGGTTTCCGCCCGGCCGCGCCACACGGCAGGCGCGGTGAACAGCATATTGTGCGAGGGAGTCGACATGACCTGCAACTCGTTGCCCGTGTGCGGATCGACGCCCCCGATCGCGGTCATGCTCAGCATACGGATGCGCGCATCCTTGCCGCCCTGAGCAAGCAGGTCCCCGCCCAGCAGGACTGGGGAGGTGGAGCCCAGATCGATGTCCTGCGCATTCAGGGCGGCATTATCCGGCGGGGTGTAATTGCCGAGAATGCGCGTAGCCTCCGGGTCGAGTTCAATCACTGAATCGCCCCAGTCGGTTTTGCCGTTATAGGGACCATTGCCAGTGGCGACGAATATGTTACCCGTCACCGGATCGATCACGGCGCCCGCGCGTCCCCAGATGGCCGACCGCGTGGACTGGCAGGAAGCGGGTTGAATCAAGCCGGAGCGGTCGCTGCACAAGGAATTCCATACGTGCCGGAGGGTTCCGGTCTTCGCATCCAGTATGGCGACATGTCCCTGATACGGCGGCGCATCGCCGATGTAGCCTCCAGTAACGGCAATTACGCGTCCCTGGAAAACCTTCAATGGAGACGCGATTTTCTCGCGGCTCGGCAGGAGCGTGATGGCTGTAGTCCACACGGCATGGCCATCGGCGATCGCCAGTTTCCGAACCGCGCCATCCGGCGCTGCGGCGTAAATGTGCTGTCGATCCGGATCCGCCGCCGGAGTGCTGTTCGTAATTTGCGCGCTGCCGGCCCAGGAACTGAAGCCGGGGGGCGTGTATTCCCAAAGAACGGCGCCGCTGTCCGCATCGACGGCAATCGTCTTGCCGTAGGTGGTCGTGACGAAAAACACATCGTGCGCCGAGCCCCTGACGACCACATCGTGAAGATAGATCGCCGAGGCGTCAACGACGCCGCCCAACGGCGCCTGACGACGGGTCAATGAGCGGACATTCGCAGCGGTGATCCCGGTCGCGCCGGCAGGGCTTCCGGAGCTTGAAACATCAAAGCCGAATTGCGGCCAGTCCTTTACCTGCGGCCGGCGGCCGAGTCTCTGCGCCGCGATTTGAAGCGTCAGAATGCCGACGAGTACGAGCCATAGGAGCAGCGTCCACCGAAGACTCTTCAAGACGCGGAGCATCCCACAATCATACGACCGCGTCGCGGCCTCGTCGCTCCGGCGCGGGCGGAGCGCCGTCAGAGAAGGGTGACGCATTCGACCACCCCTGGGCTAAGCTAGGAGCGGGGCCGCAATGTCGAACGAGGGTGCTGTATGAGCGCGGGCGCCGCCGACCTGTTGTCTGCCCTTGCAGCGAGCGGTACGGGGTCCAGCAACAGCTTTCGTGAGCTCATAGACGCGCTTCCTGTCGCCGTGTATCTGACGGACGCCGAAGGACGGCTCGCGTATTTCAACGCGGCCGCGCGCAGACTGTTCGGACGCGCGCTCACGCTCGGCGTCGACAAATGGTCTGAAGCGTGGAAGGTTCTGCTGCCGGACGGAACGCCGCTTCCGCATGAGAAGTGCCCCATGGCGCTTGCGCTGAACGGTCTCGAGCCGCCAGTGGGATTGGAGTTGATGGCTGAGCGGCCTGATGGGACGCGGATTCGGTACACCCCGTCCTCAGCGCCGTTGCGGGATGCAACGGGGCGCCTTGTCGGCGCGATCAATATTATTTCAGAGTTGTCCGACCGGCGGCCTGCGAACCGGGCGGCTCCCCTATTGAGCGCGATCGTGGATTCTTCTGACGACGCCATCATAAGTAAGGATCTCGACGGCGTCGTCATGAGCTGGAACAAGAGCGCCGAGCGCCTCTTCGGCTACGCCGCCGAGGAGGCGATGGGCAAGTCCGTCGCCGAGTTGATCGTTCCCGAGGACAGGCAGCAGGAGGAATCGGAGATCCTGGCGCGGCTCCGTCGCGGCGAGCGCATTGATCACTTCGAAACCGTACGCCGGCGCAAAGATGGCGCGTTGCTGGAGGTGTCGCTCACGATTTCGCCCGTGAGAGACGCCGAGGGGCGGATCATTGGCGCCTCCAAGATTGCTCGCGACATCTCGGACCGCAAGCGTGTGGACCGGGCCATTGAGATCCTGAATATGCAGCTCACGGCTGACCTGGCGGCCATGACGCGGATTCAGGAGCTCAGCACGCGACCGTCGCGGGCGGATGCGCTGATGCATCTGCTGGGCGAGATTGTTACGGCGGCCGTGGAAATTACATGCGCAGACATGGGCGACATCCAACTGCTCGAGGATGGCATTCCGGCAATCGTTGCCCAGCGTGGTTTCGATGCGCGTTTCGTGAACTTCGTAAACCGGATCAACAAGACCAACGCCGTGTTTGCCGCCGCGATACACCGCGGCGAGCGGATCATCGTTGAGGATGTTGCGACCAGCCCGTTTTTCGCGGGCCAACCCGCTCTCAGCGTGATGTTGGGAGCCGGAGTGCGCGCCATGCAGCTCACCCCGCTGATCACGCGCGGCGGGCGTGCTCTTGGCATGCTGTCCACGCATTACCGAACGCCGCGCCGGCCATCGGACCGCGACTTGCGCCTGATCGATATTATCGCCCGCCAGACGGCGGACCTGACCGAGCGCCACCATGCGGAAATGGCGCTGCTTGCAAGCGAGAGGCGTTTCCGACAGCTTGCCGACGCGATGCCCGCGCTGGTATGGACGGCCACTGCCGATGGCTATGTCGATTACTACAACGAACGCTGGTACGAATTCACGGGCTTGAGCCGTGATCAGTTCGGGAATGAAAGTTGGGAACCGACCTTGCATCCCGAAGATTTGCAGAAAACGCGCGACGCCTGGTCTGCGGCAATCCGGTCCGGCACGGCGTACGATCTTGAGTACCGCTTGTGGGACCGGAAGCAGAACCGCTGGAGATGGTTTGTCGGTCGCGCCCTTCCGGTGCGGGATGCGCGCGGGAGCGTCGTGAAATGGTTCGGCTCCTGCACGGATATCGACGAGCAGAAATCCGTGCAGGCCGAGCTCGAAAGAGCGAATGAGGATCTCGAGCAGTTTGCGTTTTCGGCGAGCCATGACCTCCAGGAGCCGCTTCGCGCGATCAAGATCTACAGTGAGCTTCTTGCCAGGCGTCTCGGCGAGCATCTCGATTCGGAGGCTAGGGAGTACCTCAGCTTCCTTCTCACGGGCGCTTCACGAATGGAGGATTTGATACGGGATCTTCTGGCATACACGCGCGCAAGCAATTTTGAACCGCCGGCCAACATGACAGACGCCAATGAGGCGCTTCAGGCCGCGCTGACGGATCTGACGCACGCCATTCAGGAGACGGGCGCCCGGGTGAGCGCCGATCCTCTTCCGCCCGTGCGAGTACACTACACCCATCTTCACCAGATATTCCAAAACCTGATAGGAAATGCGCTAAAGTACCGCAGCCCGGAGAGGCGGCCGGAGGTGCATATCGGCGGCGAGTGCCGGGACGGAAGCTGCATCTTTGCGGTCGGCGATAACGGCATCGGAATCGCACCCGAGTATCGGGAGAGCATATTTGGGCTGTTCAAGCGCCTCCACACCAGCGACCAGTATTCCGGCACCGGCATCGGGCTGGCCATATGCCAGCGCATTGTCGGCCGGTATCACGGGCGCATCTGGGTGGAGTCCCAACCCGGACATGGATCCACCTTCCGGTTTGAGCTTCCGCTCTAACCGGACGCCGTACGGACGGGTCAACCCGTTGGCCTGCCTCTGACTATGGCCGTTGGTGCTGGCGCCGCAGTTCGGCCGGATCGTCGATCTTGGGTCCGGGCCGCGGGTCAAGCGGCTCGCGGGCCTTTGCTGGATCAAAAATCCGTGGGTCGACGGGCAACAGCGTGTACGGCGAGAACTCAGGCTCGCTCGTAAAACACTCGCTGAGATCCGTCGCCGCGGCGTCATACAGGTTCAGCGGAGGCAGATGCAGAATTCGGAACACGGTTTTCAGCAGACCCGGAAAGCTTGCATTCTGGTGCGCCACGCAGCCGCGCTTTACATAGGGACCGGCGGCGAGCAATATGGTGCGGTGCGCGTCCACGTGATCGACGCCGCTCTGTGCGTCGTCTTCCGTTATAAACACGACCATGTTGCGCCACCACGGCGAATGGGAAAGATATTCGAGGATCCGCCCCAAAGCGTAATCGTTGTCGGCGACATAGGAAGCCTCTGTTGCGTACCCGTCTGTGGGGCGGGGTTTGGCCGTATGGTCGTTCGGCAGGTGTATGAACAGGAGCTTGGGCAGCGGTTTGCCCGGCTTGTGATACAGCTCCTCGATTTCAGTGATGAATTGGGTGGCGCGAAGCTGGTCAGGGATATTCATGTTGAACTGCGCATAATTGCGCGATGTATTTCGGTAGAGCGGCTCCGGCATCGGCGTGTTGGTGAGGTATCGAGCTCCCGTTGGCTTCAGACCTTCGCCTTCGTTCACGCCGGCCAGCTCGTAGCCTTCGCCGAAATTCCGGAAGGCGACGTGCCGCCGGTCGAGGTGATGCCACAGCGTCCCGGCTTCAAGCTGATCTTCCGGATGCACGGATGAATTGGATTCGGGGAATGACAGCCGGCCGGGCGCGGCGGTTGGGAGGCGGAACGTTTTCGCGCCGCCATAGGCCGCCATCAGCGTGCTCTCGGTCCATACATTGGGATAGGAGCCCACCAGCCAGTGATGCCCGTCAACGCTGACCTCCGAATCGGCGTAAAAGTTATCGCTCATGGCCCACCGGGCTGCGATGGCGTGGTGATTTGGCGTGACGCGCCGGCCGTAGCGCGCCAGTTTTGGCGCGCCGGCGACGTCGCCGAAGACCTCATCGAAGGTCCGGTTTTCCTTGACAATAATGACGACATGAATCATCCCGGGCGGTATCGCCGGCGGCGCCGGCGCTGGCGTGAAACCATTGTTCGCCATCACCCGCGCCGTCAAAGCGGGCAGCGCGGAGACGGGCGGCAGAGTATAGCGCGATATCGACCCGCGCCGGCGATCGAGTTGAAAGCTTCTGGGCTTCGGGCCCTCCAACGTCGCATTCGGACCGATGCCATGCCCTTTCGCGTTGGCGACATAGACGGTGTCGCCGTCTAACGCGACGCGCGTCGGAAACCAGCCTGCGGGAATGTGACCCATCAGGCGCAAAGTGGTTGCATCCAGCACGCCGACCGCATTGATCCCCGCCTCGGCGATGAGAATCTGGCGCCGGCCGCGATGGTACGCCAGACCGATCGGAATGACGCCGCGAAAGTTCTCCAAACCTGGGATGCGCAGCGGGATTTCCTTCGTCACCACGAGCGTTCTGGCGTCGATTACTGAAACAGAATCGTTTGTGCTGTTGGTTGCGAATACGCGGCCGTCTACGGCCAGCAAACCCGCCGGCGCGCTCCCTCCGCTGCTGCGTCTCCCGAAGGGCAGGCCCGTGCGAATGAACTTGATGGCCTTCGGCGCCGATGGATTTCGAACATCGAGCACGCAGACGCTGTTCGCGGCGGGCGTATTCGGATCGCCGAGGCCGGGCACGTCCACCGGACCGGATTGCGTCTCGCGGCGCGCGCCTTCCCGCGCCTCTTTGGAGGGGAAGCCGAAGGCCGGAAATGGCAGGCCGGTTTCGCGCGGGCGGCTGGCGTCGGCGCCAGGAATGGGTTTGTATTCGAACATCCCCACGTTCGTGACATAAGCGCGCTCGCCATCTGGCGAAAGCGCGATCGCAAACGGCAAGCGGCCGACGCGCGCCGATGACAGGCGCCGCCTGGCTCGCACATCGAAAAGCACAACGCGAAAGTTTGCCTGGTCGACTACATACAGAATGCCGCGGCTGGCATCGAAGGCGAGGTCGCCCGAATAGCTGTCTGCGAAGCCGGCGACGTTCAGATTAAAACGGTGGATGCGCGACCCGGTGCGCGGATCAAGCATGCGGACCTGTCCGGACTCCCCTTCCGACGCATAAACGGCATCCTCACCATCGAAGGCCAAACCCATGAAGGCGCTCTTCCACTCGTCCGCGTCCTCGTCGTCTTTGCCGTGGACGTGCAGCGTCCGCGCGCTCCAGACCCCATTCGCGTTTTCGAGAATTGTCAGCGAATATCGATCTGGCCCGCCATTGGAGGTAATGATGCGGCGTCCGCTGGGACTGATGGCCAGGCCGAATGGTCCGGGTCCGGTCGTATATTGCGCGCCGTAGGGCGACAACAGCCGCCCGCCGGGCAGGATCACGCCCGATCCGTCTTCGGTGCGGCGGGCCGGGCGTTCGCCCGCCGGCGTCCGGTAGTCTGCGGCGAAAACGAGAGCTGACGCCGCCGCCAGCACGAGACACCGTCGCGCGATCATGTTTCGATAGCGGGCAACACGAGGCCGCGGCATTCCCCGAAGCCGATCCGCACGAAGCCGGGGCGCTCGCACCAGCCGCGAAATACGACTTCATCGCCGTCAGCGAGGAAGGCGCGCTCTTCGCCCGAGGGCAGCCGCAGCGGCTTTGTTCCGCTTCGGGTGAGTTCGAGCAGACATCCGCGCTCCTGTTCGCCAGACCCGGAGACGGTCCCGCTGGCGAGCAGGTCGCCGGGGCGCAGATTGCAACCGTTGCTGGTGTGGTGCGCGACGAATTGCGCAGGCGTCCAGTACATGGTTTCAAAGCCGGCGCGGCTGAGTCTGTACAAACCCATGTTACGTTCGCGCATGGCTGCGGTCCTCAAATTCGCCTCGAGAGTGACGGCGATGGCGCCGCCCGCCCGATCCGCATCGGAATACAGATAGCCGAGGGGCGCAGGATCCCCGGACGGACGCGCCGCCGGCGCTCGGAATGGCGCCAGCGCCTCCATGGTCACCACCCAGGGCGAAATCGTAGTGGCGAAACTCTTCGACAGAAACGGACCGAGCGGCTGATATTCCCACGATTGAATATCGCGCGCCGACCAGTCATTCACCAGGCAAGCGCCGAAGAGATGACTCTCCGCGGCGCCGATAGGAACCGGCCGCCCCAGTTCGCTGCCCTGACCGATGAACAATCCGAGCTCGAGCTCGTAGTCGAGCATGCGCGTGGCCGAGTACTCCGGCGGCGCGTGCGGATCGAGCCGGATTTGACCCCTGGGACGCCGCACCGGCTGGCCGCTGACAACGATCGAGGATGCGCGGCCATGATACGCAATCGGGACGTACTTGTAGTTCGGCAGCAGAGGGTTATCCGGACGGAACATGCTGCCGACGTTCGTGGCGTGATGGATCGATGCGTAAAAATCGGTGTAATCGCCGATAGCCGCGGGCAGCTGCATCTCCACGGCAGACATCGGAATCACCAGCTTTGCGCGGTCCAGCGGCTCGGCGCTGCTCGCGCTGAGCAGGGCGCTGGCCCGCGCTCGCAGACGCGTTGACGCGCCGGGTCCGAGCGACATCAGGGCATTCATCGTTTCCGCGCGGCAGGCGTCTTGCACCGAAGCCCCCGCCGCCGCCAGCAACCCCTCCGAGGCGCACTCGGCCAGATCGAGCACCGAGTCTCCGATCGCAATTCCGATGCGCGGGCGCCCGTCGCCGCGCCGGCGAAAAACTCCCAACGGAAGATTCTGAATCGGGAAATCGCATCCTGGTTCGTTTGCCGAAGCTACCCAACTGCGGAGTCCAGGATCATGGGTCGCATCCAGCCCCGTCATAGCAGTCCGAGATTCCTCAAATCCGCGACCGGCTCCTCGAACGAACACGATCCGAAGCTGAGCGCCAAGTTCGCGCGAGCGGCGCGGATCTGCTCTGCGCCGACCCGTTTGTCCCGCCACGCGATGCCGCCGTCGTCGAAGCGCAATTGATGGAGGAGCTGCTGTTCCAGGATGTCGGCCAGCTCCGCCTCGTCCCGGAGGCCGGAATGGGCGAAGCAAGCGGCGGCAAATATGTTGAGAAAACCGTGCATGGGCGCACGAGGCGAGTCCGGTTCGTAGGTGAGAGCATGCGAACCTCGCAGGGCGTGATGGAGCCCAGCCGTCAGCTTGAAGGGGACGCCGCTTGCTGCGCAGCGGGCAATGAATCGGGCGACATCCTTCGCGGAGGGGATCGAGCCCGGAGAGACGCCCCCGGTGCGCGCTTTGGCGCACCCGCCGCACGCCGCGATGGCCTCGACCAATGGCTGTGGGTCGGATGCGATCGGGATTTCGAAAAACGCGAGCACGCCCGGAGGCATCCGGCTCATGAGTTCGCGGGCGCGGTCCGGCGCGCCCATTTGCACTTCAATGGCGTCGCCTTCTGAGATGCTCGCAAGCGCCGCCGCGGGGTTCTCCCCTCCCAGAACGCTGAGCGGCCAGCGGCGGCCTGCGATTCGCCTGAACTCCGCAAGCCGCTCCGTCCTCAATACGAACCGGCCCAACATCCATGCGTCCGGGCCGCTCTGATATCGCGCAAAGTTGGCGACGGCCGTGGCCAGGTCAAGACCGGCCGGGGGAAACAAGCCCGCGTAGTCGACGGCCTGGCGCAGGAGGACGCGGATCGATTCCATCATTCGCGTCTGTTTACATTCCTGCGCCGCGCTGGGCGCGTGCTCCTACCGGACAAACTCCACCTCAACGCGCTTTGGAATCAGGCCCGCCTCGAATCCCAGATCGAGCAGCTTCTGGGCGGCTTGTGGCACCATTTCGCCGGCGTCCACCGTGAAGTGATTGACGTACATCCCGACGAATTTCTCGGCTAAGGGCGTCTCCATATCCCGCGCGAACTGAAGCGCGTAATTCAACGCCTCGTCGTGGTGATCGAGAGCATACTGTATGCTCTCGCGCATCAGCCGGCAGCACTCGGAGCGGATATCGAGCGGCAGCGTACGGAGCAGCGCGTTTGCTCCCAGCGGCAAGGGCAGATCGAACGTTTTCTTCCACCACCGGCCAAGATCGAGGACGTTATGAAAGCCGCTCTTGCTGTAGGTGAGCTGGGCTTCATGAATCACCAGGCCGGCGTCGACCGAGCGTTCTTCAACCGCATCCAGAATTTTGTCGAACGGGATGACGACCGCCTCGAAATCCCTCTCAAAGAGCGACAGCGTCAGAAAGGCCGTCGTCATTTTGCCAGGTACGGCGATTTTCTTGCCTTTCAACTCTTCGGGCGCGAGGGGATGCGCGCTCACGACCATCGGACCGTAGCCGTCGCCCACGCTCGATCCGCTCGCCATCAATACATACTTTTCCGCCAGATATGGATAGGCATGATAGGAGATTGCCGTAAGCTCGTAAACGCCCTCCAACGCTTTTCGGTTCAGCGTCTCGATATCTTCGAGGACGTGCCGCAGAGCGACCAGCCGCGACCGGATCTTCTTTGTCGCGAGCGCGTAGAACATGAATGCATCGTCCGAATCCGGACTGTGCGCGCAGACGATCTCGGTTCCAGCCGTGGGGTGCATAGGGAGGAAAAAACACTATAGCAGACGCTGGCGGCGGACTGAGAATGGCGCGGGAGCGGCTTAGAGCGCGGCGGCCGAGCCCGTGGATTTACGAACCGGCGCAAGATCAACCAATCAGCCGCTGCAGCTCAACTTCAACGGCTTCTTCGGCCTCGCGCAGCCGGCTGAACGCCTCGGCGGCGCCGCTCAGCTCCCGTTTCCTGCCCATTTGTTCCAGGCTGAACGCAATGCTGGTCGCGGCGGCGGCCCCGAAATTGGAAACGCAGCCCTTGAACGCGTGCGCCGACCGCTCCAGCGCATAAGCATCCCCGGCGCAAATGGCCGCTTCGATCGCGTTCAGCATGTGGGGGGCGTCGGTCAGAAACAGCCGCGCTATCTCGCCCAACAGCTCCGAATCGCCGCCAACCCGCGACAGCGCGAGGGCGTGGTCCACCGCCTGGAACCGGCCCGGCGCGCTTTGATCCGCTATTTCAACATTGGACATGATCGAAAACCGCTAAGACGCTTATCGGCGTCTATCGGCTTCATCATGAATCATTGTTGCTGCGATTCCAAGACCGACGCGCGCTTGCCCTGCAACCGCTGATACAGACGCGGCGCCTGTGCGCCGGCCATGACCGCGCCCTAGCAGCGATTCTGCGTTTGTTACCCTTGTCCTTCACGGATGTACAAGGGACTCAAGATCACAGTCGTGATCCCCTGCCTGAACGAAGAACAGGGTATCGAGCAGGTGTTGCGCCGCATGCCGGATTTCGTGGACGAGACCATAGTAGTAGACAATGGCTCCACGGACCGCACGTCCGAAGTCGCGCGCCGCTACGGGGCTATGGTGATTCGTGAGGACGTGCGCGGCTATGGCCGGAGCTATAAACGTGGCTTTGCGAGCGCTCGGGGGGACATCATCGTTACGCTCGACGGCGATCACAGCTATCCGCCGGACGCCATCTCTTACCTGATTGAAGCCTTTCTGCATCTGGACGTCGATTTTCTGAATGCCTCGCGTTTCCCGGTGCGCGATCCCCGCGCCATGAGCTTCAAGCACAAGTTCGGGAATTTCGTGCTGTCTATGGCCATGACGCTGCTTTACTTCCGATGGGTCCGCGATTCTCAATCCGGAATGTGGGTCTTCCGCCGCAGCATCCTGGAGGGCATGCGCCTGGAATCCGACAGCATGGCCTTCTCGGAGGAAATCAAAATCGAAGCCCTGAAGAACGGCAAAGTCCGGTTTGCCGAGATTCCGGTGATGTATTCATCTCGACTGGGTGAAATCAAGTTGAACCCCTGGCGCGACGGCTTTTATAACCTGTGGTTTCTCGTCAAGAAGCGATTTCAGCGATGAGTTCCGCGTGCGGAACGGCCGCCGTCATCGTTCCCAGTTGGAACCGCGCCGAACTTCTTGCTCGAGTCCTGAAACATTTAAGTGCCCAAACCTATCCCATCGAGGAGATTCAGGTCGTCGACAACGGAAGCGAAGACGATTCCGTGCAGGTCGCCAGGGATGCAGGAGCGCAAGTCATTGAAATGGGACGCAACGCCGGCTTTGCGGCAGCCGTCAACCGCGGGATAGGTAACAGTAAGTCCGACTGGGTCGCGATCGTCAACAATGACGTCGCCTTCGGACCGGAATGGCTGGACACGCTCATTCGGAAAGCCAGCGCCGCAAGCGCCCATTTCGCCACGGGTAAACTCCTCAGCGCCGCTGATCCCAGCCGCATCGATGGGACGTTCGATGCCGTTTCGCGAGGAGGCATGCCGTGGCGCTGCGGATGCGGGCGGCTGGATGGCCCCGAATGGAACGAGCCACGCCCGATTCAGTTCGCGCCCATGACGGCGTCGCTGTTCCGGCGCTCGTTGTTTGACCGGGTGGGCCTGTTGGATGATCGATTCGAGTCGTATCTCGAGGATGTGGATTTCGGGCTGCGCTGCGCCGCTGCCGGTTTCATGGGCGTGTATGTGCCTGAGGCGGTAGGATTCCACATGGGAAGCGCCACACTCGGGGCGTGGCATAATGCTACGGTGCGCCGCATCGCCCGCAACCATATATTTCTATTAATCAAACATTTCCAAGGAGCGCCCCGGTGGCCGGCGCTGGTTGGACACGTGCTGTGGATGCTGGTTGCATGCACGCGGCGCGCAGGTTGGGCTTCCGTACGGGGGACGATCGATGGTCTGCTTGCGCGCCGCGATATTGTTCCTGAAAGCGCCTGGCATCAGGTGCGACGCGCCGTTGAAGCCGGGGAACGCGACATCCGGCGACTGCAGCAGCGCACGGGCTTCGATCTGTACTGGCGGTTGTATTTCAGTCTGGTAAGAAGTTGACCAGCGTCGACACAATTTGCGCTGTCATCGTGACGCACAACTCCGAGCGTGTAATCGGCCCCTGTCTGGACGCCCTTCACGGTATTTCCGAGACCGTGGTCGTAGATAATGCCTCCCAGGACGGCACGCTCCGCGAGGCCGGCGCGCGTCCGTGGGCCCGTGTGATCGCCAATTGTCGCAACGCGGGATTCGCCGCCGCGGTGAACCAGGGCGTGCGCACGTGCGCCCGTCCGCATATCCTGCTGGTCAACCCGGATGTCATTATCGATTCAGGACTGCAAGCGTTGGTCGAGGCCTGCGCCGAGCACGGCCTGGCGGCCGGCCTCCTGACGGACGATTGCGGTCGTCCGCAGCGCGGATTCACAATTCGCCGGTTCCCCTCTCCGGCAGCATTGGCCTTTGAGACTCTTGGCGTGAACCGCCTGTGGCCCGGAAATCCCGTCAACCGGCGTTACCGCTACTTGGATCGCGATCTCGACGCCGCGGGTCCCGTCGAGCAGGCTGCCGGCGCGTTTCTGATGATCCGCAGGGACGTCTTTGAAGAGCTCGGCGGCTTTGACGAATCCTTCCATCCGCTGTGGTTCGAGGATGTGGACTTCGCTTTGCGCGCGCACCAGCGCGGCTATTCCACCCAATTCGTTCCCCACGTTCGGGCCCGGCATGCCGGAGGACACTCCGTACGTGCGCTTGCTCACACATGGCGGGTCAAATACTGGTATGCTAGCCTTCTAAGGTACGCTGCCAAGCACTACGGTCCTCTGGAGTTCCGGGCCGTCTGCGCCGCGGTGGCGCAGGGCTGTTTCATTCGAGCCCTGACGGGGACGATCCTCAGTCATCGATGGGGATCTTTTGCGCAGTATAAAGCGGTGTTGCGACTTGCGCTTGCAAGTTGCATTGCCGGTCGCGTTTCACTTCGGCCGGAGGATGACGAAGAATTGAGCACTACGGAGGAGAACGGGCAGGAGCAGGTGCTGACCCGTTCTGCGCAGGGATGACTTGCGCGAAAGTCGCGACCGACAGAACAGCAGACGTTCACTTGCATGCCATCTAACGACTTTGTCTCGATCACCATCGTCACTTACAACAGCGGTCGGTTCATTAAACGTTGCCTTGAATCGGTTTTGAACCAGAGTTATCCGCGTAAAGAGATCATCGTGATCGACAACGCCTCGACCGACGGAACCGTGGACATTCTGGAGCAGTTCGAAGACCGGTGCCGGATCGTCTACAACGATGAGAATATTGGCTTTGCCGCAGCGCAAAACCAGGCTATCCGCCTGTCGCGTGGGGATTGGATCCTCACGCTGAATCCGGACGTGCTGCTGCTTCCGAACTTTATCCAGCCTCTGGTCGAGTCCGGGCGAATGGATCCGCGCATTGGCACGGTCTGCGGCAAACTGCTGACGATTCTGGCGAACTTCGACCTTCCCGATAAGCCGCTGGTCGATTCAACGGGGATTTATTTCACGCCCATGCTGCGTCATCTCGACCGAGGCAGCCAGGAAGTCGATAATGGCCATTATCTGAACTACGAATACGTGTTTGGCGCCACGGCTGCCGCCGCGCTCTACCGGCGCGAAATGATTGACGACGTCTCCATCGACGGGGAATTTTTCGATCCGGACTTCTTTGTATACCGTGAAGACGCTGACGTCGCCTGGCGCGCCCAATTGCTCGGCTGGCGATGCGTCTACACGCCCCATGCGCGCGGCTACCACGTGCGCAACGTTTTGCCCGGCAACCGGCGCGCGCTTCCACCAGAGATCAACATGCATTCGGTGAAAAACCGCTTTCTGATGCGGATCAAGAACATGACGCCGGACCTGTACCGCCGCAACTGGTTTTCGATTACAGTCCGGGATATTGTCGTCATGGGCTGCTGCGTGCTCCGCGAGCACACCTCGCTGAAGGCCTTTTGGTATGTGGCCAAAAACTGGAAGCGCGTAGTTGAAAAGCGGCGCTCCATCATGAGTCGCCGGCGCGTCAGCGACGACTACATTGCGAGCTGGTTTTCCTACCGTCCTGTGAGCCAGCCGGTGCGCGCGGTCCCGAAGACGCCGGCGAAGATTCTTTCGCGGTCCAGAGCCGCGCAGAGTTGACGCTTGACGGCGTCGCAAGCAGGCGGAGCGGCGACAGCCCTCCGCAAGCGCTGCTTCGCAATTGTCGGCACTCGCGGCATCCCGGCCAGATACGGCGGGTTCGAGACTTTCGCCGAAGAACTGTCGGCAAGACTGGTGGAGCGGGGGTACGAGGTAGCGGTGTACTGCCGCGAGCGCCACGCGGCGCCGCAATATCGCGGCGTGGTTCTGCGCTGCCTACCGACGATCCGCCACAAGTATCTCGATACGGTAGTTCACACCCTGCTCTCGACGCTCCATCTGCTGCTTCATCGCGTCGATGCCGCGTTGTACTGCAACGCCGCCAATGCAATTTTCACCTGGATGCCGCGTCTGGCCGGAATGCCTGTGGCGTTGAACGTGGACGGGATCGAGCGCAGGCGACGGAAGTGGGGCGCCGCCGGGCGCGCATGGTACCGCATCGGCGAGCGGCTGGCGACCGTGTTCCCGAACGCCCTTGTCACGGACGCCGAGAGCATTGCCCGATACTATCGCGAACAGTATGGCGTCGAATCCGAATGCATCCCCTACGGCGCAGAGGTGGGCCGCGTTCTGGGAACCGCGGCTGTTGAAGCGCTGCACTTGTCGCCTGGCCGCTATTTTCTGTATGTCAGCCGTATGGAGCCGGAGAATAACGCGCTGCTGGTCCGCGAGGCTTTTGAGCGCCTCAATACAGATTTGAAGCTGGTCCTGGTCGGCGATGCCCCCTATGCGCAGGACTACATCGCGCGCGTCCGCGACACCCGGGATCCGCGCGTGATTCTGCCCGGGGCCATCTATGGACAGGGCTATCGGGAGCTCCAGTCGCACTGCTTCGCTTATGTGCACGCCACCGAGGTCGGCGGCACGCACCCGGCGCTGATCGAAGCGATGGGTCGCGGCGCGCTGACGTTATATCTTGATACGCCCGAGAACGCGGAGGTGGCAGAGAACGCCGCAATCCCGTTTACGCGCGCGAACCTCACCGAGCGCCTTCGCGACGTTCTCAACATGTCCGAAGCCGAGCGGAGCGGCTGGCGCGAGCGCGCCATGGCCCGCGTCCGCGAGCGCTACAGTTGGGACCGCGTAACCGACGCCTACGAGAGACTGCTGCTCCGGCTCGTACAATGAAATGTGGCGCCGTATCGGTCGTGGGTTGAGATCTCACGCAAGCAAATCGTAGACAACTTCAGAACGATTCAACAGGCGGTCGGGGCCGGCGTTGAAGTGATGCCGGTGGTGAAGGCTGACGCCTACCGCCACGGCGCCGTCGAAGTGTCCAAAGCCTTGGTCGACGCCGGTGCGCGCTGGCTCGCGGTGGGCTGCGTCGACGAAGGCGTCGCGCTCCGCGAAGCCGGAATCGGCGTGCGCATTCTGGTGATGGCCGATTTTCTCCCCTTTGAGCGGGAGGAGCTGATTGCGCGCGGCCTGACGCCGGTCATTCACTCGCTCGCTGATCTCCGGGAGTTGAACGCTCTGGCGGAAAAGCGCGGCCAGCCCTTGGCGTATCACCTTAAAATCGATACCGGTATGAGCCGCCTCGGGACGCGCGCGACGCCGGCGGAAATCGCGCAAGCCATCCTGTCCAACCGGTGCGCGCGCCTGGAAGGATTGATGACGCATTTCGCTTCCGCGGCGGATTACACCACGACGCAAACGGAAGATCAGATCGAACGGTTTCGCCGCGTCTGCGATTCGCTCCAGGCGGCCTCGATTCGCGCCGATTATCTCCACCTCTCCAGCACAATTCCGATCGCTTATGGCAGGCGGGTGGCCTGGGGCAGCATGGTGCGTCCCGGGCACGCAATTTATGGGTACGTTTCGCCGGCGCGCGGCCCGGCGCCGCCGAAGACGTTATGCGTGAAGCCTGCCCTCACCTGGAAAGCGACTGTGCTGGCCGTCAAGGATATCGAGGAAGGTTCGCTTGTCGGATACGGCGGCATGTTCCGCGCGCCGCGCCCGATGCGCATTGCCGTGCTTGCCGCCGGCTACGCCGACGGAATCCCGCACCGGCTCTCGAATCGGGGCCGCGTGATCGCGCGCGGCAAGTTTGCGCCCATCGTCGGGGCGGTCTCGATGGATCTCACCACGATCGATATCACCCATGCTCCGGATCTAGAGCCGGGCGACGCCGTCACTCTGCTCGGGCGCGAAGGCGACGCATCCATCGATGCGCAGCAGATCGCGCGGACCGCGGGAACCATCTCCTACAGCGTCCTGTGCGGCATCAGCTCGCGTGTGCGGCGGATCTACGTGTGATGCAGCCAAGCATTTCCGCCGCGCGTTCGCAGTCGGCGCGGCTCACGTCGTAGTGGGTCACAGCCCGTAGTTTGTAGGGGCCAATCGGATTCATCAGAATCCCTTCGCTTTTCAGCCGCGCGCTGACCTCGCTTGCCGTCATGCCGGTGGCCAAGACATCGATGATGACAATATTGGTCTGAACGCGCGCCAGGTCCACCGCGACGCCGTCGATCTGCGATGCGCGCTCGGCGAACAGACGCGCGTTGGCGTGGTCCTCGGCCAAGCGCTTCGGCATCTGCTCGAGAGCGATCAGACCGGCGGCGGCGAGCACGCCGGCCTGACGCATGCCTCCACCCAGGCGCTTGCGGTACAGCCGGCCTTTCGCGATGGCCTCGCCGGTCCCGGCGAGCATCGAACCGACCGGCGCCCCGAGGCCCTTGGAGAGGCAGAACATGACTGTATCGGCGCCGGCCGCAATCTGCTGTACCGGAACTCCTGTCGCCGCTGATGCGTTGAATATCCGAGCGCCGTCCATGTGCACTTTAATGCCGGCGTCATGCGCGCCTTCGCAGATTCCGCGAATAACTTCCTGCGGATAAACCGTACCGCCCGCCATGTTATGCGTATTCTCCAGCTCGATCAGGGCGGTGGCGGCCATATGCGGCCCGCCCGGGCGCAGGCAGCGCTTGATCCGGTCCCAGCTCAGAATGCCGTCGTCGGTTTCGATGGGCCGGATCAGGCAGCCGGAAAACCAGGCCGTCATCGATAATTCAAAATCGATCAGGTGAGCGCGCGAATCGCAGATCACTTCCTGGCCGTGTTCGGTGTGCAACTTGACGGCGATCGTGTTTCCCATCGTGCCGCTGGGCACGAACAGCGCGGCTTCCTTGCCCAGAATTTCGGCGGCCCGGCGCTCCAGGCGGTTGACGGTGGGATCCTCGCCGTAGACGTCGTCGCCGACCTCCGCCTCGGCCATGGCGCGCCGCATTGCGTCGGTTGGCCGCGTCACCGTATCGCTGCGCAGATCGATCCAATGATTCATGCCTGTACAAACTCGCTGAAAATTTCGTTTGAAAGCAGCACGCCGCGGCGCGTAAGCCTGAGGATTGCGCCATCGCGCTCCAGCAAGCCGCCATCCAGACCGCGCCGGATCGGCTCCTCGTACTGCCGCCACTCTTCAGGCGCGGGCTGAATGCCGGACGTCAGGCGCAACCCGACAAAGAACCGCTCCTCGATCGGTTTTGCTTCCTGCATATCAGCGACCGGCGAGTTCCCGCTGAGCACACGGCGCACATACTCCTGCGCCGTCTCAACGTTTTGCCATCGCCAGCGACCATCGAATGAATGCGCGTCGGCGCCGAATCCGCGGTACGGTTCGAGCCGCCAGTATTTCAAGTTGTGCGCAGACTCGCAGCCGGGCCGAGCAAAGTTCGAGATTTCGTACTGCTCGATGCCCATCCCGCGGAGCCGGTCGACTGCGGTCTCATAGCACTCCACAATCAACTCGTCGGAGGGGATGAGCGCGGCGCTGTACCGGCCGCCGCCCGCCAGGATTTCACGGCCGAGCCGGCTGTCCTCATCCACTTCGAGCATGTATACCGAGACGTGAGCCGGCTTGAGGCGCTCAATCCAGTTGAGCGACTCCCGCCAGCTCTCCCGGGTCTGGCCCGGCAGACCCGCGATCAAGTCGATGTTGAAATTGCCAAGGCCGCACGCGCGCAGGGCGCCGGCGTCCGCCGCGACAGTCTCGGCGCGGTGTTTCCGGCCGGTTCTCGCCAATTCCGCCGCAACGAACGATTGCACGCCCAGGCTCACGCGATTGATTCCGGCGCCCCGCCAGCGCGCCGCACGCTCGGCTGAAATCGACCCCGGCGCGGCCTCAATCGTTGTCTCTCGCCAGGGCGCCCCCGGAATCAGGGCCAGCAACCGCTCGAGCGATTCGGGCGCCATCTGGCTCGGCGTGCCGCCCCCAAGATACACAGTCTCGGGCGTCCAGTCCCATCGGTGCGCAAGTATCTCCTGCTCGAGCGCGCGCAGGTACTCTGACTCGAGATGACGCGGCAGCACCCCGGAAGCAAAGTTACAATAGGTGCACTTCTGCGAACAGAATGGAAACGAAATGTAGACGCCGGGCACTGAATTGGCTCAGAGTGCGATCTTCTCTCCGAGCTGCTTTTCAATAGCCGCAGCCACCACTTCCGGGAGCGTCTCACCCGTCTCCGGAAGAATGAATGCGGTCCTGGCCGCGTCCCAACTCAGCTTAAAGCTCCGTGAATGCGCCGACACCCAGATCTGCCGCACCGGAGCGTTCGGGCTCACGACGAACTTCGCCGGAGGATCTTCAAATTCAATCGTCAGCGCGCCGGCATGGAGATCAGCCTCAAAGTCGTACTCGTCTGAAAGCGCCGCCAGCCGCCTCTGCAGATCGTTCAAAGCCTCATCGGCGCGCCGTGTAAATTCCTGTTCGTCCATGCTGCGGAGCTAACTATAACATAACGTTTTCCCGCAACTTTCGTCCAACGCATGTCATCTGCTAACCTTGGACGGTTTAATGGAAGCCGCGTGTATCCGCCAGACTCTGCTGCCCCGCACTTCTCGCCTGTTTGAGGATTACTCCTATCATTTCGACCAAGTCGCACGATTTTACCGTCATGATCCGCATGATGCGACCTCGTTTCATCGCGCTGCGGCGGAGTTGTCGTCCTATCCCGAAGAGCGCCGCGCCAGACTGATCGAGGCTCTTCGTCCCTTAAACCCGGACAGTCGCGCTCTCGAAACCCTTGCCAAGCCCGGCGCGCTGGCTGTGGTTACAGGTCAGCAGGTGGGATTGTTTACGGGGCCCGCATATACCATCTATAAGGCGCTTACGGCGGTGCGCATTGCTCAGCGGCTCTGCGACGAGGGGTTCCCGGCCGCTCCGGTATTCTGGCTTGCCACCGAAGATCATGATTTCGCAGAAGTAAATCACGCGTGGATCTTTGGCCCGGAGCACGAACCGGTCCGACTACAGGCCCGCGCTACAGTGGAAGATCACCGCCCGGTGGGCGCTCTCGAGCTCGCGGATATTCCGATCGATGCGCTGCGCTCGTTGCTGGACGGGTTTCCGTTCGGCGGTGAGGTCGCCGACGCAGCCGCCCAAGCGTATGCCGATGGCGCGCTCATGGGCGCGGCGTTCCGCGCTTTGCTCAAACGGTTGCTGGCTCCGTTCGATCTGGTCTATGTCGATCCGCTCGCACCCGCATTCCGGGCTCTGGGGGCGCCGCTGCTCCGCGCAGCCGTGGAACGCAGCGCCGATCTGAAGCGCCGCGTGCTGGAGCGTAATCGTGAACTGGAAAGCGCGGGATACCACGCGCAGGTCCACATCGAGCCCGGCACATCATTTTTCTTTCTGCTCGAAGGCGGGCGCCGGATGACGCTTAGAGTTCGCAATGGCGGCTGGCAGAGCGCCGAAACGGGCTATTCGACCGCGGAGCTGATGAATATGGCCGAGCGCCTTTCGCCCAATGCGCTGCTCCGGCCAGTGTTGCAGGACTTTGCGCTGCCTACAGTGACCTATGTGGGCGGACCGGCCGAGCTCGCCTACCTTGCACAGGCCGAGCCGGTCTATCGCGAACTGCTCGGCCGCATGCCGGTCGCCGTCCACCGCGCCAGCTTCACTCTGCTCGATTACCGCGCCGCCAAGCTGATGGAACGGTACTCCCTTTCGTGGCCCGTGATCTTTGAGGGCCAAGAAAGCATCGCGTCGGCCATTTCGCGCCAGCTGGTTCCAGAAAGCATCGGGCAGGCGTTCCAGCGCGCTTCAACCGCGGTGGACTCCGCGCTCGAGCAGCTCAGCCGCGAGCTCGCCGCCTTTGATCCCACTCTGACAGCCGCCCTTGCCCGCTCCCGGTCAAAGATCGCGTATCAGTTCTCAAAAATGGAAGCCAAAACCGCGCGCGAAGCGCTGCGGCGCAACGATCGAGCCATGCGGGAAACGAAGTTTCTGGCGGGCCTCCTGTATCCTCAAAAACATTTGCAGGAACGTTTGTACACGATCCTTCCGTTCGTCGCCAAGCACGGATTTGATCTGGCCTCGCGTCTTTACGACAATGTTCGCTTGGACTGTCCGGATCACCAGACCATCGTGATCTCGTGACGGACATCATTTCATGAGAGTCAATACCGTCAAACAAGCTCTGACCGAGGGACGCGTTCAGTTGGGCACGGGGTTCGCGCAGCTGCGGTCTCCCGAGGTCGCGCGCATCCTCGCTGCCGCCGGCTTTCACTGGGCGTTCATCGACACCGAGCACGGCGCGTTCGATATCGAGACCGTTCAGGACGTGTGCCGCGCAGCCTCTGATTGCGGCCTGTGCCCCATCGTGCGCGTAGCCAACATGGAATATGATCTGGTCGCGCGAGCGCTGGATTGCGGCGCTATGGGCGTGATTTTCCCGCGCGTTGAGTCGGTCGAGTTGCTGCGGCAGGCGGTGAGCTGGACCAAGTTCCCGCCAGAAGGCATCCGCGGTTTCGGTCTCACGCCGACGCACGTGAACTACGAGCGCGCATCGATCGCCGAAATTCTGGCGCACGTAAACGCCAACACCCTGGTGGTTCTTCAGATCGAGACGCAGAAGGCCGTGGAGATGCGAGATGAACTCCTGAGCGTGCCCGGACTGGACGCCGTAATGGTTGGACCCGTGGACCTCTCGATTTCGCTGGGCGTCGCCGGCGATTTTCAGCACCCCAAGATGGTTGCGGCCATGGAGGCGATCCGCGACAGTTGCGTGCGTCACGGCATCGCGCCGGGCACGCAGACGCGGTCTCTCGCGCTGGCCAAATTCTGGAAGGAGCGCGGGATGCGATTCCTCGGCTGCAGCAGCGAAACCGGGATGCTGTTTGAAAAGGCGTCCGAGCTGGTTGCAGCGCTTTCCGCCGCGCCCGCCTCCGCCGCCGCTTAAGGCCTTATTTCCAGCCCATCCGCTCGCGCAACGCCAGAATCTGCGCCGTGTGATGCCGCCCGTGCCACGCATACAGCGCCAGGTTCTTATCCAGGCGCACGAGGCCGAGTTCCGGATGGCGGAACGAGCGCTCGAAATCCGCGTCCGTCATCGACCTCAACAGCGCGGTCCAGCGCCGGTGCAGCGCATCCAGCAAATCGAGCGAATCCTGAACCGGCGCCGCCGCCGCGTCCGGCAATTGAGCCCAGCGATCCTCGGCGTAGGTCTTGACCATCGGCTCGGCTTCGGTGAGCGCGAGCCGGAACCGCACATAGGCGTTCAAGTGGCTGTCCGGCAAGTGATGTACAACCTGGCGAAGGGTCCAGCCGCCGGCCCGGTATGGCGTGTTCAACTGGGCGTCCTCGAGGCCAGCCACAGCGCGGCGCAATGCGGCCGGCGCGGCTTCCAGAACCGCGATGAGTTCATTGCGCTCGGCCGTCGGTATTGAGTCAGGAAACTGAAATCTGCCGATCGGATATCGCAGGTCGGGGGTGGTCGCTCGCTCCATATTGTTATATTAGGGAGAAATGACGTCTCTGACCGCAATGCTGGAGTGGCGGAACTGGCAGACGCACGGGACTCAAAATCCCGCGCCCTTCACTGGGCATGTGGGTTCGACCCCCACCTCCAGCACCATCCTGAGATCGAAAAGCTGATGGGTTTACGGGCTCCCCGTCAGGGCGGGTCCCCTCGATTGCAGATCCTGGTCATGGCGCGATATATTAGCGCCCAGGTCTCCGCAAATGGGAAGGGCGTTGCCGGAGACATATAGGGGGTTCGCTTGAAAACCAAACTGCATTTCCTGATCCTGCTTATGCTGTGCGGCGCCTTGCGCGCGCAGGAGTTTCGCGCGACGATTTCGGGGCACGTGCTGGACTCGACCGGCGCGGCTGTCCCGAATGCCAAGATTCAAGCCGTCAACATCGACACGAATGAGACCACAACTGCCACCAGCGATCCTTCCGGCGCCTATTCGATCCCGTTCCTGCGCCCCGGAAATTACAAGCTGACCGCGACAGCAACCGGCTTCAAGCAGTTCGTTCGCGACCGCGTCACGCTCGAGGTCGGCAAGGTCGCCGGCATCGACATCACGCTGGAGGTGGGCGCAGTCACCGAGAGCGTGGAAGTGACCGCCGAGGCGGCGCTGCTCGAAACGCAAACAGCGAGCCGCGGGGGCGTGGTCAACACCCAGCAGGTCTCCGAGCTGCCGCTGAACGCCCGGAATCCATTCATGCTCGGGGCTATGATGTCGGGCGTCACGTTCAACGGCGCCGCAATCTGGCAGCGCCCGTTCGACAATGGCGCCATCGCGCAGTGGTCCGTCAACGGCGGACGCGACTCGTCTTCTGAGTACATGCTGGACGGCGCCTCCAACAACGGACAGATGGGCAGCAACAATGTCGCCTATGTGCCGATCGTCGACGCAGTGCAGGAGTTCAACGTGATGGCGAACACCTACAACGCCGAGTACGGACATTCGGGAGGCGGCATTATGAATGTCGTGCTCAAGAGCGGCACGAACACCTTCCATGTCACCGGATGGGAATATCTTCGTCGCACTCCTCTTGACGCCAACACTTTTCAGAACAATGCGCAGGGGAAACCAAGACCGGAGCACTATCTGGACCAGTACGGCTTTCAACTGGAAGGACCGGTTGTCATTCCGAAAATTCTGCCGAAGGACGGCAAAGTAAGGCTGTTTTATCTGGGCAGCTTCGAAAATTATCGCGAAGGCACCCCCAATCCGCTGATCGTATCCTGGCCGGAGCCCGAGATGCGCGCCGGCGATTTCTCCAAGCTCGTCAATAACGCCGGACAGCCCATCACGATTTACAATCCCTTCGACTACACCATCGGCCCGAATGGCGATCCCATCCGGAACCCGTTTCCGGGAAACAAGATTCCGCTGAGCATGATCAATCCGGTCGCCGCGGCCGTGACGAAATACATGCCCTTGCCCAACCAGCCTTCTCCAGGCGGATTCCGATATTCCACCAACAACCTGTCCATCCCCAGCTATTTCGATGCGGACAAGTTCTACAATTTGATCCTCAAATTCGACTGGAATTTCGGCGACCGCAACCGTGCGTTTTTCAGACACGCCTCAAACGACCGCACCGAGGACCGCGCCGTCAACGGCATCGACAATAAGCCCGGCACCGACGGTCAGCAGCCGTTCCAACGCATCAACGACGCCTATGTGGTCGACTGGGTGGGCACGGTTTCGCCCACGTTTATTTTGAACGCGCGCGCCTCCTATAACCGGTTTATCGAGAAAGGGTACGGCGCCGCCAACGCCGGGTTTGACGTGACCAGCTTCGGGCTTCCCGCCTCGTTAATCAAAACGCTGCCGAGCCCGATCTATTTTGGTCGGTGGAATTTCTATAGCGGCAACAGCGGATCGAGCAGCGTTTATAATTCGCTCGGCCGCGGCCAAAGCAACAATTACACCAACACGTATCAGCTTGCAGCCAGCGCGACCAAGATCTGGAACCAGCACACGCTGAAAGGCGGGATCGACATCCGCCAGATTAATTACCTGATCCAGAATACGGGCGACATTCTGCGGTTCGATTCCTATGCCGGGCCGACATCCCGCAACTGGAGTACGCCTGACGCAACCAGCGGCGATCCGTTTGCCACGTTTCTGCTTGGCATTCCCAACGGGAATTCGAACTACCCGCTGTTCCCGTGGTGGAAACAGTGGTACGTTGCGCCGTATTTTCAGGATGACTGGAAAGTGTCCCGGCGTCTGACGCTCAATCTCGGGTTACGATGGGATTTCAATTTCCCGGTTCACGAAAAGTGGAACCGCATGAACGGCCCGTTCGATCCGAACGCCCCCAGCGCCCTCGCCTCACAGATTGACCTTGCTCCCATCGCGAGTCAAATCCCGGCCGACCTCGCGCCGTTCTATGCGAATCTGAAAAATCTTAAGGGCAGCCTGACCTTCGCCGGAGTCAACGGCGTGCCGAGCACGCCCGCGAACCTGCGCAAGACCAACTGGCAGCCGCGCATCGGAGTGGCCTATCAGATCAGCGACCGGCTGGTCCTGAGAACCGGCTTTGGCCGGTATTACGGAAATTTCAACAACGACTTTTTCCAGACCGCCGGATTCGCCACCAGCACGGATATCGTGAACTCAAATGATGGCGGCCG
>Ga0070740_10001896_pt1 | contig 26716 bp, 18 predicted proteins | sample Coa_R2_FD_67286 | JGI IMG/M metagenome (GOLD analysis project Ga0070740, IMG submission 67286) | Surface soil microbial communities from Centralia Pennsylvania, which are recovering from an underground coalmine fire - Coalmine... | ecosystem: Environmental > Terrestrial > Soil > Unclassified ...
CCGTACCTGCTGAATGTGCGGGTATCGCCGTTTGAAAACGTTTATCCCATGGTGCCCGCCGGCGCCGCGATCAACGAAATGGTGCTGCGTCCGCCGCAGCCGGTTCCGGTGGGCAAGTAACCAGGAGTTCCGATGCTGCAAGTGATTTCACTTCTCGTCGAAAACAAGCCTGGCGCCTTAATGCGCGTCACCGGAGTGCTGACGGCGCGCGGCTGGAATATCGAGAGTCTCACGGTGGCGAAGACTCTGGACCCCACGCTGTCGCGCATGAGCATCGTTGTGGACGTCGAGCCGCAGTTCCGCGCCCAGGTGATCAAGCAGATGAACAAGCTGGTGAACGTGTTGCAGGCTTCGGACCTGACCGAGGGGCCTTCGGTCGCGCGCGAGCTCGCGCTGGTGCGGATCCGCTCCTCAATGAATAACCGCACCGCAATTCTCAAGGAGGCCGAGATCTTCGGCGCGCGCGTGGTCGATTCATCCACCGAAGGCTTCGCCCTCGAAGCCACCGGCGACCCGGAAAAACTGGACGAATTTATCGATATTCTGCGCGCCTACGGGGACATCGAGGTCACCCGCTCCGGTTTGGTCGCTGTGTCGCTCGAGTCCAAGAAACTCCGCCTGGCGCCGCCCATTCCCACCGAAAAGACAAAAGAGGTCGCGGCAAAATAAGGTCAAACCAGGATTAAATTCATGCCCAATCGCTACTACGAAAAAGACGGAAATCTCGCATATTTGAAAGATAAGACGGTGGCCATTATTGGCTATGGCAGCCAGGGACATGCGCATGCTCTCAACCTGCGCGACTCGGGCGTCGATGTCGTGGTCGGGCTGTATCCCGGAAGCAAGAGCTGGAGCAAGGCCGAAGCCGCCGGGCTGCGCGTCCTCTCCACAGCCGATGCGGCCCGCTCGGCGGACGTCATCATGATTCTGGTGGCTGACCACATCCAGGGCGATCTCTACAAGAACGACATCGCGCCGCATCTCGCCCCCGGCAAGACTCTGATGTTCGCGCACGGCTTCAATATTCACTTCGGACAGATTCAGCCGCCCGCCAACGTCGACGTTTCCATGATCGCGCCCAAGGCGCCCGGCCATCGCGTCCGCGAGCTTTTCACCGAGGGCGTCGGCGTCCCCGCGCTGGTCGCCATTCATCAGAACGCGTCCGGCAAGGCGCTCGAACAGGCGCTTGCGTATGCGCTCGCGCTGGGATGCCTCAAAGCCGGCGTGATCGAGACCACCTTCCGCGAGGAAACCGAAAGCGATCTGTTCGGCGAGCAGGCCGTCCTGTGCGGCGGCGCAAGCGAACTGATTCGCGCCGGCTTCGAGACCCTGGTCGAGGCCGGATATGCTCCCGAAATCGCTTACTTTGAGTGCCTGCACGAGCTGAAGCTGATCGTCGATCTCATCTACGAGGGGGGCCTCAGCTATATGCGCTACTCGGTATCGGATACGGCCGAATACGGCGACTACACCCGCGGGCCCCGCATTATCAACCAGCAGACCCGCGAGGAAATGCGCAAGATCCTCAGGGAAATTCAATCCGGCGAGTTCGCGCGCGCCTGGATCAACGAAAACCAGACCGGCCGCAAGAATTTTTTGGCCATGCGCGAGGCGGCGCGCGACCAGCAGATCGAGCGCGTCGGGCGCGAGCTGCGCGAAATGATGACGTTCTTGAAGAAAAAGAGGGAAGCCGGCGTACCCCAGGAGGCCGCGGCCGCAACCAAATAAGCCCGGGCTCCTCTGCCCCGCCGGCCATCAACTGGCAGCTGGTCATTGAAACATGCGGATCTTCACGTTCGATACAACGCTCAGGGATGGCACGCAAGGCGAAGCCGTCTCATTTACTGTCGATGACAAGCTCGCGATTGCGCGCAAGCTGGACGAGCTGGGCATCGACTATATTGAGGGCGGCTGGCCCGGCTCGAACCCGAAGGACCGCGAGTTTTTCGCCCGCGCCCGCGAGCTCGCCCTCAAACACGCGAAACTTACCGCTTTCGGCTCGACGCGGTTCAGCAAAAACCGCGTCGATCAGGATCCGAATGTGCGGGACTTGCTCGAAGCCGGCACGTCGGTGGTCTCCATCTTCGGAAAGAGCTGGGATCTCCACGTTCACCGGGCGCTCGGCATCACCGAGGATGAGAACCTCAAATTGATCTCTGAAACCGTGGCCTATCTGAAGGAGCACGGCAAACAGGTCGTCTATGACGCCGAGCACTTCTTTGATGGCTATACCGCCAATCCGGACTACGCCCTGAAGACGCTCGAGACGGCGAAATTGGCGGGCGCCGATGTTCTCTGTCTCTGTGATACGAATGGCGGGACGTTAACGGCGCGCCTGGAAGAAATCTGCGCAGAGGTTCGCAAGCGCTTCGATGGCGTGCTCGGCATTCACACTCATAACGACTCGGATGTTGCGGTGGCCAATGCCATCGCCGCCGTCGAGCAGGGCTTCACCCACGTCCAGGGCACGATGAACGGCTACGGGGAGCGCTGCGGCAATGCGAATCTTTGCTCAATCATCGCCAACCTCGAGCTCAAACTGGGCCACACCACAATTGGCCGGGAAAACCTCGCAAACCTCACGGCCGTCGCCCGCTACATCGCCGAGCTCGCCAATCTGCCCCTGCGCAACGATCAGCCCTACGTCGGACATAGCGCCTTCGCACACAAAGGCGGCGTTCACGTCAGCGCCGTGCTGAAAGATTCGGCCACATACGAACACACGCGACCGGAATCGGTCGGCAACCGCCAGCGCGTGCTGCTGAGCGACCTCTCCGGCCGGGGCAACGTCCTGTACAAACTCAAGCAGCACGGTCTCGCCGACCGCCTCACCGAACAGGCGCGGCGCGAGCTGCTCGACCGCATCAAGCATCTCGAGTATCAGGGCTACGAACTCGAAGCCGCCGAGGGCACCTTTGAGCTGCTGGTCCGCGACGCGCTGCGGCCCGGCGTGCAGTTTTTCGAGGTGCTCGGATTCGACGTGACCACGCGAATGTATGGCTCCTTCGATACCGTGACCACGGCCACCGTCACCGTCAAGGTTGACGACGCCGTGCATTCGGCCACGGCAACCGGCCATGGCCCCGTGAATGCGCTCGACCTGGCCGTGCGCCAGGCGCTGACGCCCATCTATCCGGCCATTGCCAACGTCCGCTTGACGGATTACAAAGTCCGCGTGCTCGATTCCAAGAAAGGCACGGCGGCAAAAGTTCGCGTCCTCATCGAATGGTCCGACCATCGCAGGAGCTGGTCGACGGTCGGGGTATCCGAAAACGTTATTGAAGCGAGCTGGCTGGCGCTGGTCGACGCGATTCGGCTGGAACTGATGCGCCTCATGGAAAAGGACGAGAGCATCGAAAAGGTGGTCGAAGATTACTGCTGGGGCGTGTAGCCGATTCCTCGGCCCGAGCTCCGAAATTTTTGTGGAGGCCGGCGACAGCCGTCCCGTAGCATTCAGGCCCAATCGAGCGCCGAGGCAGCGGCGAACGACCACAGCCCTACTACACCGATCGAACGCATACGCGCTCTCAGCATTCATCATGAGTCGCAAATCGATTTTGCCTACCCGTGGTGTTTGGGGCGCGTCCAGGCGCAGTATACTCGCAGCTAGGAAAGAAGTAGCCCGAACTGATCCCTGACGGCGCAACGAATCGAGACCGGAGCAGAGGGGCGAGCGCATGACCATGCCGCAGCGGTCATTCGAAATCCTCGAGCATACAGCCGATCTCGGCATCCGCATTACCGCCCCATCACTCCCGGAACTCTTCGCTGCAGCCGCAGAGGCGCTTGTGTCCGTTGTGCTCGACCCTGCTCGCATCGAACCGAAGCGCGAGTACGCGATCGAGGCGAGCGGCGAGGATCTCGACGCGCTGCTAGTGAACTGGCTCAACGAGATTGTCTACCTGCTCGATGGCGCGCGCGTAGCGCCTGCCAGAATCGCGGTGGATGAGCTGAACGAGGCGCGCGTAGTTGGGCGGGCTTTCGGCGAGCCTCGCGACGTTGAAAAGCATCCGCACAGAATAACCGTAAAAGCCGTAACCTACCATCAATTACGGATCGAGCAGAGGGCGGGACAATGGAGGGCAGATTTCTTCCTGGACGTCTGACATGCCAATCCTCGAATCCATCGACGCTTTACGCCATCGAATTCCGCGCGACCCGTCGCGCGGCATGCGCACCGATGTTGTCGTATACGCCAGCGATGTCTTGCTCAAGCAGATCGAGAAAGATCAGTCACTCGACCAGGCAGTCAACGTGGCGACGCTCCCCGGAATCGTCGGGCCAAGCCTGGCCATGCCGGATATTCACCAGGGCTACGGGTTTCCGATCGGAGGAGTCGCCGCAATGGATTTTCAGCACGGCGTAGTGTCGCCGGGCGGCGTCGGCTTCGATATCAATTGCGGCGTGCGCCTGGCCGCTTCATCGCTGGACCGCGCTGAAGTCGCTCCGCGCCTCAATGAGCTTGTCAACCAGATCTTCCGCGACGTGCCCTGTGGCGCAGGCGGCGAGGGAAGAATCCCGCTGAACGCCAGGGAGCTGGACAGCGTGCTGCAAGACGGCGCGCGCTGGATGGTGAAGAAGGGCTACGGCGAAGAACGCGATGTGGAATTCGCGGAGGAATCGGGCTGCCTGCCGGGCGCCGATCCGGATCAGGTCTCCGCCAAAGCCAAGGAGCGCGGGCGGCCTCAGGCCGGCACCATCGGCAGCGGCAACCATTTCATCGAAATTCAGTACGTCGAGTCCGTGCACGACGCCGAAGCGGCGCGCGCGATGAACCTGCGTGAAAACCAGATCGTCGTGCTGCTGCATTGCGGATCGCGCGGCCTCGGCCACCAGGTCTGTACCGACTACGTCGCCGCGATGGGCGCCGCGATGAAGGAACACGGCATCGCCGTGCCCGACCGCCAGCTCGCCTGCGTCCCGATTCAATCCAAACAGGGCCAGGCGTATCTCGCCGCCATGGCCGCGGCGGCGAATTTCGCCTGGGCCAATCGGCAGGCCATTTTGCACTTCACTAGAGCCGCCTTCGCCAGAATTTTCGGCCAAGGCGCGCGGCTCGACTTGGTGTACGACGTCTGCCACAACATCGCGAAACGGGAGAAGCATGTCGTCGATGGCGTCGAGCGGGACGTCCTTGTCCACCGGAAAGGCGCCACCCGCGCATTTCCAGCCGGGCATCGGGACTTGCCCGCATCCTACCGGTCGGTCGGGCAGCCCGTCATCGTCCCTGGAAGCATGGGGACGGCCTCCTGGGTCTTGGTCGGAGCCGAACGGTCGATGCAGGAGACCTTCGGCAGCGTATGCCACGGCGCGGGCCGCGTGCTCAGCCGCACCGCCGCCAAGAAGGGAAAGGATGCCCGCCAGGAGCAGAAGCGGCTCGAAGAGGCCGGAGTGCTGGTCCGAAGCGCCTCCCGCGATGGCATCCTTGAAGAGCTTCCCGAAGCTTACAAAGACGTCGACCAGGTGGTCGAGGTCGTGCACCAAGCCGGTCTGGCGCGTAAGGTGGCGCGTCTCAGGCCTGTAGCGGTGATCAAAGGTTAAAATTCCAAGCCGTCCCGTTCACACCGGATTGAAACTTTTCGTATTCGGCTGGCCAAACAACAGGCTACAGACCATCAGCCATGCGCCTGCTGGCAGGAAATTTTGGCCTTGCATGCCACAATGAAGGCGGAAGAACAATGTCTACTGCCGCCCACATTCTCGCCAATCGCGCTAACGCCGCCCTGAGTGCGGGTCCGCGTACTCTCCAAGGCAAGGCCTCCCGCCGGAACGCGGCCAGAGACGGCCTGTCCAGCGCCTTCAGAGCGGCCCGCCGCTGACCATGAAACGCCTCGTCACAGCGGCAGTCCTGATCCCTGTTTTTCTTTACATCATGCTGTGGGCGCCGAATGCGGTCTTCTCGGCCGCGCTTGCTCTGGTGGCCTTGGTTTCCTACTGGGAACTCGACGGCATCATAGCCGCTCACGGCATCCTGCGGCCCGGCATCCCCGGCGCTTTCGCCGGCCTCGCGCTTCTCTTCGCTCCGGTTAACGTCGCGCTTGCCGTCTTTGTCGCGCTGGCGGCGCTGGCTTACGCTATGCGCTGTGTGGATCTGCGCCAAGCGCTGCCCGCCGCCGGCGCGTTCGTCCTTGCAGTGCTCTACGTCTTCGGGTCCTGGCGATGCGCCGCCGCGTTGCGGTCGGTCCAGCCGGCGCTGCTTTTCTTCGCCGTCGCCTTGAACTGGGCCGGCGACACTGCCGCCCTGTACGTCGGACGCGCCTTCGGTCGCCGGAAGCTCGCGCCGCGCATCAGCCCCGGAAAGTCCTGGGAGGGCGCGATCGCATCCGTGGCTGCGTCCGCACTTTTCGGTCTGCTCTATTTCGAGTGGGCGCTGCCGCACGAGGTGCCCCTCGGGTGGGCGGCCGTGCTGTCGGTGGCCGGCAATATCGCGGGACAGCTGGGCGATCTTGCCGAATCCGCCCTGAAACGCGGCGCCGGATTGAAGGACAGCGGTACGCTGCTGCCCGGACACGGCGGCTGGCTCGACCGCGTCGACAGCGCCCTTTTCGCAGTACCTGTCGTGTACGCCCTGATGATCGCGTGGTCCGGCCGAGTTAATCCTGGCAATTCCTATAGACAACTAGAGTTTAGGGATGGTATCCTGAGCCATGCCCTCGCTCAGCCACCTTCAGCGACTCGAAGCCGAGAGCATACACATTCTGCGCGAGGTCGCCAGCGAGTTTCAGCGTCCGGTGATGCTCTACTCGATCGGCAAGGACTCCTCGGTCATGCTCCGGCTTGCGCAAAAGGCCTTTTACCCGGGCCGGATTCCGTTCCCGCTGCTACATATCGACACAACTTATAAGTTTCGGGAAATGATTAAGTTCCGCGATGAGCAGGCGGCCCGGCTCGGCGTAAAACTGATCGTTCATACCAACCGGGAGGCGATCGAAAACGGGGCAAATCCGTTTGTGCTCGGCACTACGCGCTGCTGCCAGCTGCTGAAAACCCAAGCGCTCCTCGACGCGCTGCGGGAAGGCGGATTCGATGCCGCCATTGGAGGTGCGCGACGCGATGAAGAGAAATCCCGAGCCAAGGAAAGGGTTTTCTCCGTACGCGACACCGCCGGGCAGTGGGATCCGAAGAACCAACGGCCGGAGTTATGGAACCTCTATAACAGCCGCATCCGCCCCGGCGAGAGCATCCGCGTGTTCCCCCTTTCCAACTGGACCGAACTGGATGTCTGGCAGTACATCCATGTCGAGCGCATCCCCATCGTGCCGCTGTATTTCGCCAAGGAACGCCCCATGCTGGTGCGCGGCGATTCGCTCATTTCCACCGAGCAGCCCTTCGTACCGCGCCTTCCTGGCGAAGAGCCGAAGCTGGTCCGTTGCCGCATGCGCTCGCTCGGTTGCAGTCCCTGCACCGGCGCGATCCGCTCAGACGCCGACACGCTGCCCAAGATTATCGAAGAGCTGATCTCGTTTCGCCGCTCCGAACGTGAGAATCGGGTGATCGATCACGACCAGGACGGCTCCATGGAGTTGAAGAAGCGCGAGGGGTACTTCTGATGGCCGCCGATCCCGTCTGCGTAGAAAGGCGGTTCGACGTCGAACAATTCCTGGCTGAAGAGCAGCGCAAGGATCTGCTGCGCTTCACCACGGCGGGCAGCGTGGACGACGGCAAGTCCACCCTGATCGGCCGGCTGCTGTACGATTCGCGCAGCGTCTACGAAGATCAGATCCATGCGATCCGAAAATCCACGGTGAACCGCTCGGCGGGCGATCTCGATCTCTCGCTGCTCACCGACGGTCTGCGCGCCGAGCGCGAGCAAGGCATCACCATCGACGTCGCGTACCGCTACTTCGCCACCGCCAAACGGAAATTCATCATCGCCGACACGCCCGGTCATGAGCAGTACACGCGAAACATGGCGACCGGCGCCTCCACGGCCGACCTGGCCATTATCCTCATCGACGCGCGCAACGGCGTGCAGGCGCAGTCGCGGCGGCACGCCTACATCGCCGCGCTGCTCGGCATCCCACAATTCGTCATTGCCGTTAACAAGATGGATCTGGTCGGCTACGACCAGAACGTGTTCCATTCCATTCGTGAAGAGTTCACCGGCGTCCTTAGAAAACTCGGGGTTGGAGCGTGGTGGTTCGTTCCCATCAGCGCGCTGAAGGGCGACAACGTTGTGCGCCGCAGCGGCGCAATGCCGTGGTTTGACGGTCCCAGCCTGCTCGAATACCTGGAGACGGTGGAGATCGCGCGGCTGGAAGAGCGCCGCCCCTTTCGTTTCCCCGTCCAGCGCGTCATCCGGCCTGACCAGGGCTTCCGCGGCTACGCCGGCCAGGTGGCTTCCGGCAGCATACGCCCCGGCGATGAAGTGTTCGTTTTGCCATCCGGCCGCAGCACGCGAATAAAATCCATCGAAACCTTCGACGGACCGCTGACCCGCGCATTTGCGCCAATGTCCGTCACCCTGACGCTCGAAGATGAGATCGACGTCAGCCGCGGGGATATGATCGTCGCCGCCGATCGCCCCGCGCCGGTGAAGACGTTCGATGCGCACGCGGTCTGGCTGAGCGAGCGCCCGCTCGATCCCGCGCGGCCCTATCTGCTCAAACACACCACTCAAACCGTTCATGCGCGCGTCCGCTCGGTTGATCACCGCATCAATCTGCAAACGCTCGAGCGCGAGCCCTCGCGAATGCTGGAGCTCAACGGCATTGGTCAAGTTCGCGTCGAAACCACGCGCCCCATTTTCGCCGACCCGTATAAGGACAATCGCGTTACCGGCGCCGCCATCCTCATCGATCCCGAGACCAACGCCACCGCCGGCGCGTTGATGATCTCGCGTATCGCGCACGACGCGCATGGCGCCGGACCGGTCACCGCAGCGGAACGGAGCGCGCGCTACGGTCACCCTGGCGGAGCCGTTCGCGTCGGTCTGCGCGAAGGCGTCGCCCTTCTGTTGGAACGCCGCTTGTTTGACCGCGGGGCGCTGCCACTCATTGTCCGCGAGTGGAACAGTGCGGTTGAATCCGCCGCCCGCGCCGTCGGCGCTCTCGCCATTATTGTCGATTCCGGCGCGCCGCCGATCGAGTTGCCGCGCAGCGATGAGGCTGCCGCTGAGGCGCTGCTGTCCTGGCTCCAGAGTTCAGGAATGCTGCGCAATGAGTTTGAAGTGACTGGCGGAGAAGGGATCTGAAGCCATGACCCTGGATCAACGCATTGAAGAAGCGCGCTTGCTCATCCGCGACGCGCTTGCCGCAGGCGGCGCTGCCTGCGTCACCAGCAGTTTTCAGGCTGAATGTGTGGCGCTGACAGATATGGTCGTTCAGGAAGCGCCCGGCATTCCCGTGCTGTTTCTCGACACTGGATATCACTTCGCCGAGACCTATACCTATCGCGACGAAATTTCTGCGCGGCTCGGTCTGAATCTGGTCAACCTTAAGCCGCGTATGACCATCGAGGAACAGGAGGCGCAGTTCGGACTTCTGTATCAAACCGCGCCGGACCGATGCTGCGGATTCCGCAAAGTCGAGCCGCTCTTTGCCGGGCTGAGCGCGTACGATGTCTGGTTCACCGGGCTGCGGCGCGAGCAGTCTCCCACGCGCGCCAACCTTCAGCCGGTCGATACTTTCAAGCTGCCTGGCGGGAAGGTGCTGCGCAAAATCAGCCCTCTGGCGCTGTGGTCCACCAAGGAGGTCTGGCAATACATGAAGCAGCGCGGACTGCCTGTGCTGCCGCTGTATGAGCGTGGCTATACCAGCATCGGCTGCCAGCCCTGCACGTCGCTGCCGCTTGACGAATCGAATCCCCGGTCGGGGCGCTGGGGCGGTCATAAACTGGAGTGCGGAATTCACATTCAAGCGAGTTGAGTCATGGCCGGCGTACTGCTCGGATTTATCATCGCCTTCGCTGTCGGATTGACGGGGGTCGGCGCAGGGAGCGTCACGGCGCCGGCTCTCATGATCCTGCTTGGAGTTCCTGCCGCCCCCGCGGTGGGCACGGCCCTGATCTTCGGCGCGGTGACGAAGTTTATCGCGGCGCCCAGCTACCTCCTCCGCCGGCAGGTGGACTTTCGGATCCTCGGTTGGATGCTTGCCGGGGGATTGCCGGGCGCGGTCATCGGCTCGCTTTTTCTCGAAAGGCTCAAGACCGCGGAGCGGAGCAGTGTTCTGTATGGCGCTCTTGGGGTAATGATCGCCGGCTGCGCCGCCATTAATCTGTGGCGCCTGCTCATGACGCCGCCCCAGCGAAACCCGCGCGACCACCGCCGGTGGCTGCCCTTCCTCGCTCTGCCAATCGGCGCCGAAGTCGGCTTTTCCTCGGCGGGCGCAGGCGCGCTCGGCTCTCTCGCCTTAATGGGCCTGACCACCGTCACGACGGCGCAGGTGGTCGGCACCGACGTGTTCTTCGGACTCGGTCTGTCCATTGTCGGCGGCGGCGTACAGTTTACAGCCGGCAATTATGACGCAGCCCTGTTGGTCAAGTTGCTTTCGGGCGGAGTCTTCGGCGTGCTCGCCGGCGCCAATCTCTCTTCCCTGCTCCCTTCGCGGCCGTTGCGCGTGGCGATCTCGCTGTGGCTGGTGTCGCTCGGCGGCCAGCTGTGCTGGCGCGCGCTAGCAGCCTGACGGCTCAGCGCCAGTCGTCCACTACAAACACGTCCTGCCGGTTATAGGCAGCCGAATCCGGGCGGTGCATCGCAACGCCCAGGGCATCGATTCGAAATCCATGCTCCAGCATTTGACGATACGCCGCGCGCCGGCCAAGATTCACGCCCGCTTGCATCCGCCGGAGCCCGCGTTCGGCCGCCAGCGCCTCGCTGGCCGCAAGGATGCGCGGAAGCGCCTTGCCGTCAGGCCGCGCCGCTGCAAACTTGATAAAGCACATATCGCTACCCGCTTCGGTTCCCTCGCCGCAATGACACACCGCGAACGCATCCAACGTATCGCCGCCCCACAGCAGCAGCGTATCCCCCAGTCCCTGCGCGGCGACAGCCCGAATTTCGGCGGTCACGTCCAGTCCTTCGAAAATCGAATCGGTCAGCCTGCGGCAGGCATCAAGCGCCTGTTTCCGCTGGGCCTCCTCGAGCGCTGAATATCTGATCGCTCCTATATCGCTGCCCGCAGCGTCTTTCGACATCATCGCCGTGAGGTACCCAGGCCAGAATCCGAACTTCTGATACAGTCCAATATGTTTGGGGCTGTGCGAGAACGTAAACAGCCCGGCAGCTCGCACGCCCCATTGTGCGAACAGATCCAGGGTGGGACCAAGCAGCCTTTGCGCGATGCCCTGGTTCCACAGATCCGGACGGATCGTCAACGGGCCGAAAAAGCCGACACTCCCCCAGTTCGTCGCCAGGTTGGACCCCGCAATGGTCCCGTCCACTTCCGCGACCACTCCCCCGCTCGGATTCGCGCGCCAGCGCGGGCCGACGAAATCCCGATCGAGCCAGAACGACTCCGGATCGGGCGCGCCGATAAACGTACCGAACGCCACGCGGAAGATCCTGCGCGCCTCCTCCACGTCGGCTTCGCGCATTGGCCGAACCGAGATCATAGCCTGATTTCTGTTGTCCGCACCTGGCGACGGTTTCCGCTACGCCGCGGACATTGCGCCGACTGCCGACCGGGCGGCCGCGAGGGCGGCCTCATAGTTCGGGTGGTCCGCCACCTCCTTCACGTACTCGACGTAGCGCAGGATGTTATCGCGATCCACCACAAAAATGGCCCGGCTCTCGATTCGCAGCTCCTTGATCAATGTCCCGTAGTGCTCGCCGAAGGAGCCGCTGCGGTGGTCCGAAAGCATTTTGACGTGATCCACTCCAAAGGTTCCGCACCAGCGCTTTTGCGCAAACGGCAGGTCCATGCTGACCGTGTAAATGTCAACGCCGTGCAACTGGCTGGCCTCTTCATTGAACCGCTTGGTCTGCGCATCGCACACAGGCGTGTCGAGCGAAGGCACGACGCTGAAAATCCGGACGTTGTTACCGGTGTCCGCCAGCTTCACTGTTTGTAGTCTGTCGTCCACGGTCTCGAAATCGGGGGCGCGATCGCCGATCTTCAACTCCGGACCGATCAGCGTGAGTGGATTGCCCTTTAAGGTGGTGGCTCCTGGCCGCTCCATGACTGCTCCTCCCCATCTCAGCGAATGAGTACGTGACTGCGAGAATCTTATTTTAGCAGTTGCTCCAGCTCGGCGACCTCGGTTACCGGCAGCCGGCACACAAAGTTTTCACAAACGTAGGCGGCAGGTCTGCCATTTAACGGGCGCATGCCGCCGACCGCCGGCATGTCGCGCGAGAGCGCCTCACGCGTCCGGTCGCTGTCAATTCGCACCACCGGGACAAACGGTAGAAAGCGCCGGCGCACCGCGCCCAACAGCTCCGGCGAGTCGCCCGCGATGACAATCTGGCGCGGCGGCGCCAGATATTCCATGAGCGCCACCATCGCCTGGGGCGCGGCTGTCGGCGTTTGGCTCATGCGCGATCCCATCGCCGCCAGGGCGCGCTCGGCCGACCGGTGGAACGCTGCGCGATCCATAATGCGCGCCAGCCGGATCAAGACGCTCGCCGCGATGGAGTTCCCCGACGGCTCAGCGCCGTCATAATCATCCTTCATCCGGAGAATCAGGTTGCTGTCACCCGCCCGCGTGCTGAAAAATCCGCCGTATTCCTGATCTTCGAACAGAACGCGCATTTGATTCGCCAGTTCCGAAGCCAGTAGCAGCCGCTCCGGAACAAAATCGGCTTCATACAGATCGAGCAAGGCCTGAATGAAGAACGCATAGTCATCGAGGAAACCGGGAATGCTTGCGTCGCCGTCGCGGTATCGCCGCAACAGCGCTTTCTGCTGCGGATCGAACATGCGCCCGATGATGAACTCCGCTGCGCGGCGCGCCGCCCGTTCATACGACGCGTCATTCAGAATCTGCGCGCCCTTTGCGAAGGCTGAAATCATCAGCGCGTTCCAGGCCGTAATAATTTTGTCGTCGAGATGAGGACGGACGCGGCGGGATCGCGCCCGGAGCAGCGCCGCACGGGCGTTCTCCAGCGCCGCCCGCACGTCTTCCACCGCCGCATCGAACCGCGCCGCCGTCTCTTCGGCTGTGTGCGCCTGGTACAGGATGTTCCTGCCGCGAAATTCGCCATGCGGGTCGTCGCGTACATTCCCATCGTCCCGTACGCCGTAGGCATAACAGAACCACTCCAGAGCCGCCGGCTCCAGCGCAGCAGAAAGTTCCGCTTTGGACCAAACGTAAAATGCGCCTTCGCCCTTCACATGGGGCTGCGCCGGATCGAGAACGCTGTCGGCATCCTCGGCTGAATAAAATGCGCCTTCGGGGCTGGTCATGTCGCGGAGTACGTAAGTAAAGATGTCGCGCGCAATCTCCGCAAACAGATGGTCGCGCGTAATCTGGTAGGCCTCGAGCGCCGAGATCGCGAGCTGCGCCTGATCGTACAGCATCTTTTCGAAATGGGGCGTGAACCAGCGTTCGTCGACCGAATAGCGATGGAACCCGCCGCCAATGTGGTCGTGGATCCCGCCCTTCGCCATTTCGCGCAGCGTGAACAGCGTCATCTCGAGCGCTTCTTCGTTCCCCGTCCGATGGTGGTAGCGCACCAGAAAGTTGTGCACCGCCGGGCGCGGAAACTTGGGCGCGCCGCCGAAACCGCCTGAACGCGAATCGTAGCTGCGGCGGAAGCCATAGAACGCCGAATCGAGCACGCCCGGATCGGGAACGGCGGCGCGCGCCTCCAGGCGGCTGATTTTCTCCAATTGCGAAACGACGTCCGCGCTTGCTTCGTTGATCCTGTCGCGCTCCATCGCCCAGGCGCGCGCCAAACTTTCGAGCACTGACTTGAACCCTGGGCGGCCGTAGCGGTTGTCCGGCGGAAAATAGGTTCCGCCGAAGAACGGCTTCAATTCGGGAGTCAGCCATACCGACATCGGCCAGCCGCCCCCTCCCGTAGTGGCCTGCACAAACGTCATGTAAATGCGGTCGACATCGGGCCGCTCCTCCCGGTCCACCTTGACAGGAACAAAGTAGCGGTTCAACAACTCAGCGATCTCTTCATCTTCGAAGGACTCGCGTTCCATCACGTGACACCAGTGGCAGGTCGAATAACCGATGGAAAGAAAGATCGGCTTGTCTTCCGTCCTGGCCTTTTCAAAGGCTTCGGGTCCCCACGGGAGCCAGTCCACAGGATTGTGGGCGTGTTGCAAAAGGTAGGGGCTCTTTTCGGCGGCGAGGCGGTTTGGCATGGGGCTTCATCCGACGCGACGGTCTCCTTTCAGGATACGAATTCATTGGTCCGCGAGAGCAGGATGAAGGCCGCCGGAAACCGTGGAGGCGGCAGGCCAGCCGGCGTCGGAGCGCCGCCGTCGTTAGCAGCCTGCCTTGCGGCGGATACGCAGCCGGCTGCGGGCGGAGTTGTCGTAGCCCTTGCGCTCCCACAAATTTGTTGTCGGCAGCGACACATACAAATTTTGCGTCGTGCCCGACGGCATAGAGGAGGGCACAGTATACCACACCGGAAACGAATACGCGCCGCGTCCCAAACTGATGTTAAACCATGAATACGGGACCGAATCCGGATAGTAGTAGGCGTTCAGGTTGGAATCCGCATACACGCGAACCTGGACCGCTTCGCGGTTTGAGTTGTTATTTCCCACGGTCGCGTAGAAGTTCACTCTGTCGCCCGGACAGACCATGAGCGGATCCGGGTGCGGCGCATCGCCCCGGGTCGGATCGATATTGTTGTCCACGAGCATTCCGTTGCGAAGGAGCTGGGAGGATACGAAGAGGTTCCGGTAGCTCGGATCGTAGCCATAGATCCTGGAGATGCCGAACACATCGTCGCCCGTCAGCTCGCTGCTGAGTCCGCCGCTGTCGAGAGTCATTCCGACGAAAGGAGCTCGCGCGCGCAAGCCGTCGCGCATCACCGCGAAGGCGTTGGAGTGGTCCAGCCCGAGCGCATGCCCGAGTTCGTGCAACAGGACCAAGGCGCCAATAACGGCGCCAGCCGGGGCCCGAGTGACCACGCGCGATTCATCGGCGCGGGTGAAGCTCAAATCCGCAGAAACCATTACATCCGCCTCGACGATGTGTTGCTCCTCCCAAGAGAAGGTGCAACCATCGTCCTGGGTGATCGTCAGGCCGAGCGCGCCGTCTATATCCGAGCGGTTGACCAGAGCCACATCCGAGCGGCCATCGTCATGCGTAATGATGCACCTGCCGTTGTAAATGTGCTGAAAACCGGCGCCGAACCCGAGGGCAAAGCTGTAGAACCTTTGCTCGTACAATGCGCTGAAAAAGGCCCGCTCCTGCGGGCTGCCGCTCGGGATGCTGCACTGATCCCAGGACATGCCCATCGGCGCATACTTGACGCGGACCGGCACGTCGTTGCACGTATGCCAGGCCGCAGAAAAGGCCGTCGACCAGCACAGGAACACAGCTAAAATTACTGCGACTAGTTGGCGAAGCCCCGACATGCTCTCCTCCCAAAAGAACTAGCGCCGGCCCGGCGCCGTAGGCGTAATACTCCAACACTTCCAATACGGGACCAGCGTGATGCGGCCGCCGATGTGGATGCGATCGCGCTCGGCCGCGGCTGTGACGGCTGCGACCAGCGACCCGACCGATGCCGTCTGCTCATTTGCAACCGCGTCGACCGATAAGCCGGGTCTGGCAAACAGTCCTGCTCGGGCGATGTCTTCGCGCGATGGAGCGCTGGCGAGCGGCGAGCCGCCGGTGCGTTCTGGCGGCGCAGGGGGCGGCGGCGGCGCATTGCCCTCGCCGCCTTGAACGGCGCCGTTCGGATTCTCTTCGGCTGATGACGGTCCAGGCGGAGCTTCGCGCGCCTCGGCTGCGCGATACCCGCGCGCCTGCCGCCCGACCGCGTCACTGACGCGCGCTGCCGAAAGAACGGGGCCATTCTCGCCCCAGCCGGTCACCACGCGTCCACTCGGATCGACCAGCAACTCCCGGCCGCCGGCCACTTCTCTTCGAAAAGCGAGCTGGGCTACGATCGGGCTGTATGTCCAATCGGTATTGCGTAAAAACACCACATATTCGGAATTCAACGCGAGGCTGGGTATTTCCGACACGCGAACCCAGGTTCCGTGCGGAGTCGGTCCGCCAAGCACGCTGAGCGACACCTCTCGCGTCACCGGAGAACCCAGTAGAGAACTCGCGTCGGAAAAGATGTAGTTCGTCCGCGGACCGCCGCAGTCGTCGTAAGTGAATCTGACGTCTCTGATGGTTCCCCGGAATACGGCGGCAGTCTGCGCGAGTATTTGGGCGGACGTCTCGGCTGGAGCCGGAGCGATTTTCCTATAACCAGCGGGGACCGTTGGCTCGAGCACAAGTTTTTCCGGCGCCTGGGTCCGTCTGCACGCCGAAACCAGAATCGACGCCAGCAACAGGAACGCGACGGCCTTGTAGTTAAGGATAGACATGGGGTCGCCTGTTACGAAAGTGGCAACCGGGATCGGAGCGTTGCACGCTCCGGCGCCAGGAGGCTGAAACCAGCGCAGATCTGCTGGCCTTTCCATTCTGGGCAGTTTGACACAACCGCACGCGCTTCTCCAGCCGCTCGAACGATTGACGTCCTATACGTACTAACAGGATGGCAGGCGCACACCGCCCGGGAAAGCCCAAAACGATCGCGATAAGCTGGTTGCATCAAGCCGACCACCCAAGCCGCCAGCGCCCGGAGCATAAAACATCTGCGGTGGTACATCTGCGGCCTGCTGTTCTTCGCCACTACGGTCAACTATGTCGACCGGCAGGTCCTCGGCATTTTAAAGCCAGTGCTTTCGAGAGAACTCGGCTGGCAGGAAGCCGAGTATGGCTGGATCGTGTTTGCCTTTCAGCTTGCTTATGCGCTGATGATGCCGGTCGCCGGGCGCGTAATGGACTGGCTCGGCACGCGAACCGGATATGCGCTGGCGGTGGTTGTGTGGAGTGTGGCGTCGATGTCGCACTCAGTGGCGCGGAGTGCGGCGCAGTTCGCAGCGGCGCGATTCGGCCTGGGGCTGGGCGAGGCCGCGAATTTTCCGGCGGCCATCAAGACGGTGGCCGACTGGTTTCCGAAACGCGAACGGGCGCTTGCGACCGGGATTTTCAACAGCGGCTCCAACGTTGGCGCGGTGGTCGCGCCGCTGATGGTTCCGTTTGTCGCGGCGCATCTGGGCTGGCGCTGGTCGTTCATCGCGACCGGCGCTCTGGACCTGATCTGGCTTGCCGCGTGGCTGCTGCTGTTTCGCGAGCCGCGGGAGCACCGGCTGCTGTCGTCTGATGAACTCGCAATCATCGAATCGGATCGTGATCCGGAGCCGCCGCGACGCATTCCGTATCGCGCCTTGCTCGGCAAACGGGCGGCTTGGGCGTTTCTGCTGGGCAAATTTCTCACAGATCCGGTGTGGTGGTTTTATTTGTTCTGGCTGCCTGGATTTCTGAACAGGACTTACGGACTCAACCTCACGCAGCTTGGCCCCCCGCTCGTCACCGTGTATGTGTCGGCCGATTTCGGCTCAGTGTTCGGCGGCTGGCTTTCGTCGCGGCTGCTGAAGGCCGGCTGGTCGCCGAACGCGGCGCGGAAGACGGCGATGCTGGTCTGCGCCATAGCTGTGACCGCAGTGATCTTTATCATGTATGCGGGCGCACAACTGTGGCTGGCGGTCGCGTTGGTAAGCATCGCCGCTTCGGCGCATCAGGGGTGGTCGGCGAACCTGTACACGCTCGTATCGGACACGTTTCCGCGGTCAGCGGTGGGGTCGGTTGTCGGCCTCGGTGGCTTCGGAGGCGCGCTCGGAGGCATGCTGGTCGCGCCGGCCGTTGGCTACTGGCTCGATTTATCGGGCGGCGCCTACGGTCCGCTGTTCTTCGTCGCAGGCTCGATGTATCTGATCGCGCTGGCGCTCATACAACTGCTGCTGCCGCGTCTTGATCCGGTCGTCGTGGAATAGCCGATCGTTTCGCCGCGCGCCGAGCGGGCGCGAGGACCCCAGCAGGCGTTCCGCCTTAAAGCGCTGCCGGCGCTTGCGCCCCTCAGCAGCCGATTTCGATCAGCGCTCGATATTGTTTCCGAACATGAAGCCTATCTCGGCAACGGCTCGCGGCTGGTCCTGGTTGGCCCCGTTGCGTCCGAACGCGTAGCCGGGCGTGATGTCCATGGCGTGCACCCAAGAGAGGTCGCCGCGCACGAAAAAGCCTCGCCACTGAAACGTGGGCGTCACCGTCAAAGAGGTGGCCGCGCTGCCTGGACCGTACATCAAGTTAATGACGTCGGGATCGTTTCGGTCGCCGGTGCTTGCGATGTATTCCCAGCGGCCGGCCAGCGAAAATCCCCGCCTGAAGGCCCGGCTAAGCAACAATGCTCCGCCGCGCGTGGAAGCGCCCTTAACGACGCCGATCCTCGGATTGGAAGGCACATCCGTGTACTGGAAGTAGGGTTGGACGATCCAGGGGCCCTTAATGTACGTATAGATAACGTTGTAGATGGAGCTGTTGTTCTGAACCGGGGTCGCCGTGGTCTGATAAGCGGTCTGACCGTAGTTTCCGCCAGCTACGAACGACAGCGTATGAGCTCCTTTGGTGTAGGCCAAAGAGCCGGATAGCCAGGTATATCGGTTGGAATAAAAACCGTCATTCCAACTGAGCGAGGCGGTGAACTTGCCGAAGGTCTGGTTCACCTGAACGCCCCGATTGACGGCGTTTTCCTGGTTCCACAAGAGGCCGCGCTCGATGTTCATGTTTTGGAAGGTGAAGGTGTATTCGGCGCCGATCAGAGTGGGGAGCGAGCCGATGAGGAAGGAAGTGTTCTTGCCTGCTTGCAGCTTCAAGTAGCCAACCGGGATGGGTCCGTAGAATCCGCTGATTGTCTTGTCGGCGGCAAGAAACGGGCTGCCCAGAGCGGGCATTGAGTACGCGCCCGCCTGAAGATAAAATTGAACCACTCCATCGGTTTTCTGAATAAAAATCTGGCCGTTGCTAAGGGTGGCCTGCGTGGAATTGTCGCCGGACGCATAATTGCCCTGCCACAGGCCAAAGCCCGTGAGGATGCCATTCACCGCCACTTTGCCGAAGGGGCCGGCATCGAAGGCGGCTGGCGGCATGCCCTGGAGCGGCCCCGTAATGGAAGGGCTGGGGAGCGGCGCCGGATCGGGGGGTTTAGCTGGAGCGGTCTGTGATGCGGGAGTTTGCGCGCCGTCCCCGGCCGGCGCGGCGGCGTCCTGCGCAAGGCAGATTGAAAGCGGCGCGAGAGAAACCGCAAAACGGGCAACGCTCAAGCACCTTTGAAGTCGCATGGTATCTCCTCCTAGCGGACAATTCGTGCGGGACTTTGAGGAAGCGCGACCGGGAGCTACAAGCCCGCCCTCACCACGTCGGACGGAGACGAAGGCGACAACTTGGAGTTTTCAGAATACCCGAGAACCCTGTTGTCCACAATTTGAAGTTTGTATAGGCCAGATTCACTCCATTTATCGGAGCGACCGTATGGCGCGGCGGGACGCGGTCCGGCGCTACTGTGCGCCGGGCAGGGTTGCGAGCCGGGAGATTCCGTTCTTATCCGGTCTAGCGAAGCTGAATTACCGCTCCATCACGCGCCGGAACCTTCACGGAAACCATGCGCTCCTGGACTTTCACTTCTCGTCCGGCCCAAACGTCCACGGCATTGTGAAACTCGGGCGCTTGCCGGACGGTCACGGTCACGCTGGCATCGTCGCGCGCGGGGTTCGTCACCCACAGGTACGTTCCGCCCGGACCGGCGTGCAGGCGGGCCTGTATCCGGGCGTTGTTTGTCTCAAGGCGCGGCTCGACGCCGGCGAGTTTCAGCAGTTCGCGGAAAAATGCGCGAGATTCAGCCGAGTGGTGAAGATAGTAGCCGCCGCCCGGAAAGGTTCCGATGAGCAGGGTGCGGCCCGTTCCGCGCCGGTTCTCAACTGCGGCGACATGACCATTCGCATAATGGCCCACCGCCCGGCCTCCCGCGGGTTCATACTCCTGAAGAAAATAGCGGCCGTAGATGCGATGGCCGTTTACCTCGAGCAGTACGTTGTCGAGCAGATCCGGCGTGAATTCCACGTAACTTTCGCGCGCGCCGAGCAACTCATCGAGCCCGTAGTTCGGCTGTCGTTCACCGGCGCGGCCGTGATCGCCGAAGTACGCCGGGAGACCCTCGCTGATCAGCGTCCCGCCGCGCTCCACGTAATCGCGTAAACGCGCAACGGTCTCTTTCTTCAGCATCACGGGATATGGCAGGTACACAATTTTGTACTGTCCGATGTCGTCGAGCGCGACAAAATCGGCCTGGATATTGGAGTCGAAAAACGCCTGGTAGGCGCCGCGAATCGATTGGGCATAGAAATTCGTATCGCCCTGCTGTACGTAGTTGAACATCTCGGATTCGGGCGCGAACACCAGTCCGATGTCGCCCCGAACGGGATGCGATTTCCAAATCTCGGGATGCGAATTGGCCCACCGGGCGAACAGGCCAGCCATCTCGGCGCGAGGCGTGACGGAACCGTCCATGCCGAAAGGGCCGAATGCGCCGAACAGGGGCCCATCGAGGAGCGGGCGCCAGCGCGGATACAGGATCCCGGTCGCGCCGCCTGCGCAGGACACAAGGTTCCACAGGCGCACATCCTTTTCGTCGGGAATGCGCCCGTCCTCGCGGGGGCGGTTGATCACCTGCGGCTGCATCCACAGCGGACCGCCTTCCGCTTCAGCGTGCCAGAAGGGTTTTCCGCGCGCGCCGGCTCTCACCAGGTCCACGGCCTGATATTGCTTCCACGGTTCGTCTCCCTTGCGCGAGGCAACGAAGGTAAATCCCCAGACATCCACCTCGGCGGCCGAGCGCCACTCATCGTGCGCATTCGAAGGCAGCGATTCCAGCGAGCCCGCGACGCCGTGCGCCACCACCAGATGGGCCGGATCAAGCTTTCGAAACAATTGCGCCCGCCAGTGCAACAGATCGAACGCATTGTCGATGCGGAATTGCAGCCAGTCGAGGCTGTCCGGATATCCGCCGAAATCGTACGGCGGCTCGACGTCGTCCCAGGAGGAATAGCTGTAGCGACGCCAGGCGCGGGCCGTGTTCTCGACGGTTCCGTAGCGCGCGCGCAGCCACTCCCGCAGCTTGCGCTTGGTCGCCTCGCAATAGCAATGCATCTTGCGCGGGTTCCCGCCGTTATAGGTGTTTTCGTTCCAGAGGTCATAGCCCAGCAAAGCGGGATGATGGCGATAGCGATCGACCAGCGCGGTCAGAAATCGTTCGGCCGCGGCGCGCACTTCGGCGTTATCCAGGCACAGGCCTGGGAAGCCGCCCGTCGCGCTGCTGCCGCCAATGCTGCTGTTGGATACGGTTCCATCGCTCGCGAGATATCGGGCGTGCGGCCACTTGCGAAAGGCCCACTCCGGCGCCGCCGTGATCAGTTCGGCGATGACCACCTTCATTCCGTTCTGCGCAGCAAGATCCATCATGCGATCGTAATCGCCCCAGTCGTATTTGCCAGGCGCGACCTCGATTGCCGACCACATAAACCAGTGCCGGAACGTATTCATGCCGATCCGGGCGGCGGTCTGATGATCGCGGGCCCATTCCTCTGGGGGCGGGTTGGACTTGCGGAAGTAGACTGCGCCGTACGGGAACACGGGCGCCGGAATTTTCGGCGAATCGGCCGCGGCGCTCAAGGCGCCGGCCGCCAGGACTACGATCGATCGAAATTTGCGCATTGAGATCGGGCGCAGCACGCGCCCCATCCCTAGAAGTGTAACTTCATGCTGACCTGCATAATACGCGGGTCGGCGGCGCCCAGGATCTTGCCGAAGTTGGCCGAATTGAGCGATGTGGTGGGGTTGTTGTAGTTGACATGATTGATGGCATTAAACGCCTCCCCGCGCGCTTCAAGGCGCAACCGTTCGGTAAGGTGGAATGATCGCGTAAGCGACGCATCGAAATTCACGCGGCCCGGACCGTGAACCACATCGCGTCCCAGGTTGCCGAATGCGCCGGCGGCGTTTTGCACAAACGCGGCTGCATTCAAGAACACGCGCGGATTGGGGTCGGTCGCATAGATCTTTGCTCCAGTGGCGTCCGGCCGGTCCTGGCCGATTCCAGTCAGCGAATTATCGCGCCCCGAGGTGATGTTAATTGCGATTCCGCTCGCAATCGAGAGAATGGGCGCGAACTGCCAGCCGCCGAGGAGGCGGCCCTTCCAGCCCGAGCCTGAGAACGGACTCTGAGCCACCAGCGAAGTATTGGACAGATGTCGCACGTCGAAGTTGCAATCGCCCCGATTTCCGCGGCGGTTGTTGGGATCCTGATAGTAGTTGCCAGCCAGCTCGCCGCCGAAATCGCCGTCGCTGATGCAGTGCGACCAGGTGTAGTTGGTCAGGAGCGTGAAGTGGTTGGCGAAGCGGTGCTGCAAGGACAACAGCAGGCCGTTGTAGTGTGAGTTGGCGCCCTGATCCGACTGCACAATGCTCGCGTAGGCCGCGCCAGTGACCGGATTTTGCAGGTACAGCAGGCGCCGTTGATTGGTGTTCCCGGTGGTGGACTTGCCGGGGATATAGACCGCGGGATTGATGTCCTCGCCAATCCATACATGCGTCGTTTTATTGCCGAGGTAACTGACCGAGGCTAGCCACTCCCGCCCCAATTGCCGCTGATAGCTGACGTTCCACTGCGCCGTGTAGGTTGGCTGCGTATTGAGCGGCATATTCACATAAACGCCCGCGGGCGCGAACGTGAAGGACTTGGGCGGCGGATAGGAAACTGGAAACGGCGACCCGCCGGGGTAGTTCGCGTAGGGATTGGTGAAGCTGGGCGGCGTGGGGACGTCGATCTGGTTGCCGTAGGGGGCGTTGGTGGTCAAACGCTCCGCGTAGAACAGCTCCGCGGTGTCGCGCAGAATCGCGCCGGATACTCGAATGGTCTGTTTGCCACTGCCGCTGGGATCCCAAACGATTCCGGCGCGCGGAGAGAATAGGGCCAGCTTGTTATTGAAATAGGCCTTGGGAATGCCTGGATCGCCGTAGAACAGCAGTCCGGCCGGCGCGTTGGGAAAGACGCTGCTCTTGACTCCCTGAGAGAAGGCCGCCTGCGAAAACGAACTGCCGTAGCCAAAGTAATCGTAAGCCGCCCAGGAGGGCTCCCACCGCAACCCGGCGTTAATGGTGAGGCGCGGCGAGAAGCGTACGCTGTCCTGCGCATACAGCGCGAATACAGGCGCGCGCGTAGCCATTTGCAGCACTCCAGACTGCTGGAAATCGCTGGGCAGGCCGAGCATGTAATTAGCCAGAGTGTCTCCGGTGTCGCCGGTGAACGATCCGAACGACCACAATCCATTCTCCATCCATCCATTGATGAAATTGAACTGATCGCGGAGGAAATCCACTCCAAACGCCATCTGATGGCGGCCGCGGATAACATCGACGTCGTCGGCGATCTGCCAGGAGTTGGTGTTGAAGTGCCCGGCGGCGCAGGTGCCGCATCCGATCGTCCAGTAGTTCGAGACGCTGACCTGAAGAAAGTTGGGCAAAGGCGCGAAGACGTTGAGACCCACATCCTTCGGATTGATGTTGTTTGAAGCGACATCGCGGATGTCGCGGCGCCGGCTGAAGGTAGCGTGAAACGCGTTGAGGGTCGCCCCGCTGAATGTAAACGTGTCGCCAAGCGTGATGGTTTGAGCGCGTTCCCAGTTGCCGGGCGCGGTGGTGGTCAGAGCGTTTTTTCCATCGAACACCGGCGGGTTCTTATACTGCGCCAGAAAGTACCGGCCATAGAATGAATGCTTCGACGTGTGGATCCAGTCGATGCGGCCGATGAATTGTTCCTCGTCGCCGGTGGTGGGGATTCCGTAGGTGATGCGGCCGCAGGGATCGTTGGAAATGGGGATGTACTTGGTGATCAGATTCACGGCCTGCGGATTAAACCGCGACACGGGAATCTGGTTGTTTGGGAAGGGCTGGCCGGAGGCTGGATCCCTCAATGTCCGGGCGCCGCTCGAGACGCAGGCCGCCGAGTCGATGGCGCTGAAATCGCCGTTGAGAACCGCCGGCGTCGCTACAAAGCTGATGGTCTGCGGCGGATCGCTGCGCTGCCGCGTTCCCTGGAACCCGCCGAAGAAGAACAGCTTGTCGCGGATGATCCGGCCGCCCAGCGTTCCACCGAACTGGTTGCGCTTGAGCGAGTCATGAACAGCGGCGAACGTATTTCGAGCATTCAAATCGCCGTTGCGCAGAAATTCGAACAGGTCGCCGTGGAAGCTGTTGGAGCCCGACCGCGTCACTGCATTGACCACCGCCCCGGGATGCAATCCGAAACGCGCCGGCAGAGAGCTGGTCTGCACGCTGAACTCCTGGAGCGCGTCAGGAAACGGGATTGGCATGTTGACGTTGGTCATAGAGTCATTGTGATCGCCGCCGTCCAGCATGTAATTAACGCCATTCGCCTGGCCGCCGGCGACGGATATCGTGGTTGAGCTGAAATAATTTTTGCTCCCCACCATGCCGCCGCCCGGCGCCGTCAGCGCCGCGCCCGACAGGAGGATGAGCTGCGTCGGCTGTCTGCCGTTGAGGGGCAGCTCTGTGATGCGCTGCTGGTCGATGACCTGAGAGACTGTGTTTTCGCGAGTTTCCACCATGCTCGCAGCGGCGGTGACCTCGACGTGCTCGGTCATGGCGCCCACCTGCATGACGACATTCACCTGAACGTTGTTGCCGACTTGCAGGATGATGCCCGACTGCGTGTAGGTCTTAAACCCGCTCGCGTTCACCTCAAGCTGGTACGGTCCGACCGGCAGATTGGGCAGCGTATAAGCCCCTTGGGCGTCGGTCGTAGTGGTTCGGACAAGTTGTTTATCGGTTTCCGTAATCTTGACTACAGCGCCCGGTATCGCAGCGCCGGTTGCATCGGATACCACGCCCCCGACTTCGGCGACGGCGACAGCCTGCGCCGAGCCTCTCCGGACCAGCGGCCCGACTGCTGCCGCTAACAAAATCAAGAACGAACAGGCGCCTCTCTGACGTAGAGCTGACATAGCTTCCCCAAACTCCTTCGTGGATGGAGCGTACAGACGTTGTTTGGCCAATATAGACCCCGGCTGAGCGCTTGTAAAGAACTAACACATATTTTTACGAAGCGACTGCGAGGCCAATATGGGATGCGTACTAGAAGTACAGCTTCAGGCCAAACTGGATCTGCCTGCCGGTGGCGGCGCCGCTGGAGAGTTTGCCGAACGACGGGTTGTTGGAATTACAGGCGCTGCCCGGGCTGCCGATACAGGTCAGCGTCGGACTGTTGGCCGCGGGCAAATAGAATGTCGGCGTGTTCGTAAAATTGAAAAACTCCTCCCGGAACTGGAGCATGCTGCGCTCCGTGAGGGCGAAGTTTTTAAATATTGAAACGTCCGCATTCCTGGACCCCGGCCCGCGCGCAACGCGTCTTGCCGCATTGCCGAACAATTGCACCGGAGCGCCCGTGGAGCTGATAACAGCGCCTGGCACGGCGAAGGCGGCGGGATTGAAATAACCGTCGACTCCGGCGTTGTCCAACACCATGGGTTGGCCGCTGATCCGGTCCGCCACGTTGAACGTATTAAAGATCGGCGGAAGGACGTTGGTTCGAATGTCCGTCGGAAAACCGCCTCGCAACATCACGATCGTGTTCACCTGCCATCCGCCGATGAGGGTGGATGCCGCGCCATGTGAGAGCCAACGCTTGCCGCGGCCGAAGGGCAGCTCATAGGCGGCGCTTGCGGAAAAAATTTGGGGGATATCGATGGGCGCGTATGAGCGCTCGCGGGCGATGTTGTAGGAGTCCATTGCGATGCTGGTGCCTCCATTTTGCGCATATGCGTCAGGCCCCGCGCCGCCCGATTCCAGATTCTTCTGGATGGTGTAATTTACCAGCAGGGCCAGACCGGCGGAATAGCGTTTCTCGATGCGGAAATTCACCGCATTGTAATCATTGCTGGCGGTTGAGTAGGTGGGAATTACCGTGCCGTTGATGTAGGGAAACGGCCGGTTTGCCTGCTTATTCAAGCCGACCAGGGCCTGCGAGAACGGGATCTGGTTCTTATTGATAAAGAGCGACGAGAGGTCGCGCCCGATGGCGCCGCTGTAAGACGTTTCCAGCAGGATGGAGGACGTCAACTGAAACTGGATATCGAAATTGAACTGGTGCAGCATGGGGTCGCGCGCGTCGTGAAATCCGGCTGTCCGAATTGTGCCGACATAGGGATTGGCCGCCGTAAATCCGGCGAGCGACGGATCGGCTGGCAGCACCTTGATGGGCGTATTGATCGTGTAGGGGGGCGTGACGGTCTGGCTCGCCGAAATGCTGGGCAGCGAGACGACCGGCACGTTCGGCAGGTTTCCGGAGAACTGGGTCACCTGCTGGTTCTGATCGCGCTCTCCGTAAAACAACCCGTAGCCGCCGCGGAGGACCAATCGCGGCGCCGCTTGCCAGGCAAAGCCCGCGCGCGGTCCGAAATTGTTGTGATCGCCGTCCACAATCGCGCGCGTATACCCGTTCTTGCCCGGCAGCGCGTACTGGCCGTTGTCGACATTAAACAGGCTGCCCAGGTCGCGCGCGTCGACAGGCTGCGTGAACAGCTCGTATCGAAGCCCCAAGTTCAGTGTGAGGGTTTTGGTGACTTTCCAATCGGTCTGAGCGAACGCGCCGAAATAGAGGCTGCGCTGGCGGCCCCAATCA
>Ga0070740_10001897_pt1 | contig 26702 bp, 22 predicted proteins | sample Coa_R2_FD_67286 | JGI IMG/M metagenome (GOLD analysis project Ga0070740, IMG submission 67286) | Surface soil microbial communities from Centralia Pennsylvania, which are recovering from an underground coalmine fire - Coalmine... | ecosystem: Environmental > Terrestrial > Soil > Unclassified ...
TCTTCGTTGCGCGGAGGAACCGTCGCGGCGACTAGGGGCGCCCGCGCGGTGATCGAATCGTAGCCGATCATCCGACCCACCTCTTCGACCAGGTCGTCTTTAATGGAGATGTCCTTGGTTGCCCGCCAGCTCGGGACGCGCACGGAAAAGACGTCCGGCTGAACCTCCTCGACGCCGAATGCCAGCGACTCGAGAATGCGCCGCACCTCGGCTTTTTCCACAAACAGGCCCAACTTGCGGTTCAACCATGCAAGCGGCAACAGGATCGGCGGCGGCGCAGCTCTCTCACCGCAGACGTCAGCCAGGCCGCCAACCAGGCGAATTCCGGGCGATACGATTTCGAGCAGCTCGACGGCCCGCGCCAGCGCCCGGATCGTGTTCACCGGGTCCTGCGATTTTTCAAACCGCATCGACGCGTCGGTGCGCAGCCGTAGCGCCGCCGATGTCCTGCGGATGCTGGCAGCCTGAAAATTCGCGCTTTCAAGGACAATTCGTTTCGTCGAGGCTGAAATCGCGCTCTCCGCCCCGCCGATTACGCCGGCGATTGCAACCGGACCGGCCGCATCCGCAATGACGAGATTGGATGCCGTCAGACCGTATGTTTCGTCATTTAGCGCTGCGATCTGCTCGCCCGCGCGCGCGCTCCGCACGTAAATCGTTTCGCCGCGCAGCTTGTCGGCGTCGAAAGCGTGCATCGGCTGCGCCAGTTCAGCCATCACGTAATTCGTGACGTCGACGATGTTCACAATCGGATGTAAACCGACTGATTCAAGGCGGTATTGAAGCCACAGCGGCGATGGCTGGACCGTGACGTTGTCAAAGACTAGCGCCGAGTAGCGCGGGCAGAGATCAAAGTTCTCAATGTGCACCGAGATCGGGCGCGGACCGGACGGAATTCGACTCAAATCGACAGGATCCCGCAGCGCGGCGCCCGTGATCGCCGCAACCTCCCGCGCCATGCCCGCGTGACCCCATAGATCGGGCCGGTGGGTCAGCGACTTGTTATCGATCTCGATGATGTGATCCGGTTTGAGGTCGAAGGCGCTGTCGGGGAGTTCGAGAATTCCGCTGTGGTCGCGGTTCAACCCCAGTTCGGCGCCCGAGACCAGCATTCCATCGCTGTCGACGCCGCTGATGGTGAGCTTCTTGATTTCGAGCGCGCCGAGCTTCGCGCCCGCCGGCGCGTAAATCGTTGTCACGCCCGGCCGGCAATTGGGCGCGCCGCACACCACGGTACGCTCGCCATAGCGCCCGGCGTGAACAACCGCTTTCACGTTCGGACTGCCCGGAATCGCATCAACCGCAACGATGCGGGCCACAGCCACCTGTTCCAGCGCGGCGCCGTAGGTTTCGACGCCTTCGCATTCCGCCGTCTTCATGGTGATGAGGCGACCCAATTCGCGAGGTTCGACGTTCAGGCCGGGCGCGAGTTCGCGCAGCCAGTTGTAAGAGAATTTCATGTCAGAACTGGTTCAGAAACCGGAGATCGCCGCTTTGAAGCAGCCGTATGTCGTCGATGCCGTAGCGCATCATGGCGAGCCGCGTCAGCCCCAGGCCGAAGGCAAATCCGTTCCACTGCTCAGGATCGATGCCGCTCATGCGCAGCACGTTTGGATGCACCAGGCCGCAGGGCAGCAACTCCACCCATCCGCTCTGTTTACATACGGAACACCCCCTTCCGCCGCAAATCAGGCACTGGATGTCGAGCTCGAATCCCGGCTCGACGAAGGGAAAGTATCCCGGCCGCAGCCGCACTGTCGCCTCGCGCCGGAAGATCGAGCTCAGCAGCGTTTTCATGAAAAAGATCAGGTTCGCGATCGAAACATCGCGGTCCACCATCATGCCTTCGAGCTGATAAAAGGTGTGCTCGTGAGAGGCGTCAACTTCCTCGTTTCGGAACACCCGTCCGGGCGCAATCATGCGGAGCGGAGGCCCCAGCTTGTGCATGCCGCGCACCTGGACGGGCGACGTATGGGTGCGCAGCAGGTTCCCGTCGGTCAGCCAGAACGTATCCTGCATGTCGCGTGCGGGGTGATCTGGCGGAATATTGAGCGCGTCGAAGTTGTTGTACTCGGTCTCCACCTCCGGCCCGTCAAGCACCGCGAAGCCCATCGAAATGAACAGATCTTCGATCTCGCTCTGAATAAGGGTGACCGGATGCAGACTGCCGCGGCGGGGTCCCGGCGCGGGAAGCGTCAGGTCCACCCACTCTGCGTTGAGCCGCGCATTCAGAGCATGGGCCGCAAAGAGCTCAGCCTTGCGCGCGATCGCGGACTCAAGCTCTTGCTTCGCCGCGTTGAGAATTCTTCCGACGCGGGCGCGGTCTTCCGCGCTCAGTTTCCCGAATTCTTTGCTGACTCCGGCCAGAAATCCCTTGCGTCCGAGCGCCTCGATGCGGACGCGTTCCAGCTCCTGTTGGGTTGCAGCCGCCTCGATTTGCGTCAGGGCCCGGTCCCGCAAATCGGAGATCTGCTGGTCGATGGTCCGTTCAGGCACTTGCCGCTCCGAAATGTTCCAGAAGATCGACCACCTGCTGGCGGCCATGGCTCAGCGCCAGATCGAGCGCGCGCTGGCCGTTGTCAGCGCGAGCGTTGACGTCCGCGCCCGCCCCGATCAGAATCCGAACCAGTTCCCCGTCGCCGTTCTGAGCGGCCGCATGAAGCGCTGTCCAGCCGCCCTGCTGGCGCGAGTTGACCTCGGCGCCGCGCTCGATCAACAAGCGCGCGACTTCACTGCGGCGGCCGGCTGCGGCGGCGTGCAGCGGCGTATTTTTGAACGGATTCGCCGATCGGGCGTGCACATCCGCGCCTGCGTCGATCAGCCGCCGCGCACAGTCCGCGCTCCCGAAAAACGCCGCAAGATGCAGGGCCGTCCATCCGTCACGGCTGAGCGCCTGTGTGAGCGCGGGATTGTGCGCGACGAGCGACGCGGTTCGCTCGGCATCGCCGGCGATCGCCGCCGCGAAGATATCTAGCTCCGCTCCACGGTCCAGAAGCAACTGCGCGATGGCCTCCTGGCGATGGCGCTTGGCGAATGTGAATGCGGACGTTCCCGCCTCATCAGAAGCATTGACGAGCGCGGGCGCTCGGTCTAACAGGTCTCGCACGCGCTGGGCTTCGCCGGACCTGATCGCGTCGAACAACTCTCTCATAAGCTAGGCCCCCGTGGCGGGGGCGAATACCTGGTCGGCTTTCTGCACCTCCCACGCCAGGTGGTTGATGTAGAAGAGCACCAGAGGCTCAGGATATTTGTTCCGGAATTGTTCGAAGGCGTTTTGCTGCCATCCTTCCTTCAATAGACTGCTGGCGTCGAGGTCCTTGGCGAAAAATCCATCCTCGTTGGGAATCTCAAGATAGTTGAGAACGTCGCGGATCATGTCAAGGTGCGAAACCAGGATCGATTGCGCCAGGTCAGTCGCGAACTCCTCGTCGCGTTCGTTGAGCCGCTGCCAGGACCTGGACGCCGCTCTGCGAAGCGCGTCTGTGTTCAACTTGGGAACGTGCAGGCGGGTTTTGAGGCGTTCGTAGAGCTGATACGTCTTCAAACGCCCAATGGAGATGGATCGCAGCAGCGAGCCCAGGCGCTCCTCTCCCAAGCTCAAAAAAATATCGCAAAGTTGCATTGAAAAATCAGACGGAGGCCAGCGATTCAGGCCGCCGCGAACTCTTCAGTTTAGCAGTCCAGGACAGAGCGCCGAGAAAACGGGCGCGCTCCATGAAGCGGCTCAATGAGTCCGCTGCGCCGCGCACAGGCGCTCAAACCGGAGCGACTCAGTTACGTGAAAAGCGCCGCCCGTCCGGGTGACGATGAGCGCGGCGAGATCCGGATGCTGCTCAATGTACCGCATGCCGCGTTCCACGCCAAGAACACTCACCGCAGTCGCGGTGGCATCGGCGAGGATCCCCCGGTCTGCCACTATGGTTACCGCCAGCGATCGCGTCAAGGCTGCGCCAGTCGCAGGATCAAGAATATGCGAATAGCGCTCCCCGCCGGCGTCCAAATGCTGTTCCGAGTCGCTGGAGGTCGAGACAGCGGCATTGCTGAGCTCCAGAACGCGCGTAAAGTCTGAAGCCGCGGCGTCGAGCGAGTCGATGCCAATCCGCCATCCCCTTTGCCCGGGCGGCGCATCGCTGAACGCGAGATCGCCGCTGAGGGCCACCAGCGCGCTGCGAATGCCCATATCGCGAAGCGCGGCGAGCGCAGCATCGGCAGCGTACCCCTTGCCGATGCCTCCAAGGTCGAGCTGCATTCCGGCGTCGTCCAGCCTCACCGTGCGGTTTGCCGCGTCGAGGTGAAGCTTGCGATAGCCGCACCGCGATAAAGCGGCGCGCAACGCCGCCCCGTCTGGCGGGCGCCCGGCGCGGCGCGCCTTGCGCCACAGCCGGACAACAGGTCCAAGCGTCACATCGAACGCGCCGTCGGTGCTCTCGGCAAGCGTTTGCGACGCGAGCAGAACCGTGAACAAATCCAGGCTCGCCGGAACAGAACGTCCCGAGGCGTTGCGGCAGATCCTGTTCAGTTCGCTGTCGGGGTTGTAATCCGAAAGCGCCTCGTCCAGGCGCCGGATCCGGTCAAAGGCCGCCCGGAAGGCTGCGCTGGCTTGCGCCTCATCCGCCGCGTACAGCTTAATGCGCGCTAACGTTCCCATATGCGGCTCGACGGCTTCGAAAGGCCGCAGGTCCGCGGCGTGAAGACACGCCGCCATGGCCGCTAAAGTCAGCGCCAGTCTACTGCTCGTCGTGCTCAACCCCGCTGTTCCAATATTTGTACATCTCCTCGGCGGTGGGAACTGTCGCGGGCCGCACCAGCCGGAACCCCAGCCACTGCGCATCCGTGTGATACCAGATGCTTTTGGGAAGCTGCGGATCCTGCTGTTTCCATGACGGATCGGAAGGAACACGGGCCGCGCAGCGCAGCATTGGCGCCGGATCGTTCCATGATCCGCCGCGCACCGCATGAGGATATGGCGTGGTGGCTCGCACCCACGGGTTCGTTTCCGCGCCGGCATGATACGGCGCGTAAGCATCAAGGGTCCATTCCATGACATTGCCAAGCATGTCATAAAGACCCCACGCGTTCGGTTTCTTCGTCCCCACCTTCTGGTACTTGCCACCGCTATTGGCGTTGTACCAGGCATAATCGCCCAGCTTCGACGCGTCTGAGCCGAAGTAGTACGGCGCGTTGCTTCCGGCGCGGCAAGCGTATTCCCACTCCGCTTCCGTCGGCAGGCGGTAGAACTCGCCGGTTTTGGCGCTCAACCATTCGGCGTATTTGTTGGCCGCATGCTGGGTCATGCTGATGGCGGGAAATCCGTTGATCCCCATGCCGAAGCTCATCTCCACGTAGGGACGCGTGGGACGGCTCACAGCGTCAACTGTGCTGTCCTTATGGGCAATCTCCCCAGCCTGGTTCGCGAACATGAACAGGCGATATTCATCCCAGGTGACTTCATGCGCCTGCATCCAGAAGGCGTCCACGCGCACCTTGTGCTGCGGCTGCTCGTCCTTCTTGCGCTGCGGGTCCGAATCCGGGGAGCCCATCAGGAATTCGCCGGCGGGAATCGGGAGCATCTCGTACGATACGAGCGTGTTGGGAATCGTAACCTTGTACGGCTCTGGTTTTCTGGCGGCCTTTTCGTTCCCAATGATCCGGTCGCGGATGCTCTTGACCGTCCGCATCTCATCGTTCGCCGGAGTCTGTGCGCGCCCTGAACCGATGGCGGCGCAAAGGCAGATTACTGCGCCGAACGCCCGCGTAGATCCGTGCACCTTCCCATTCATCGCCGGCCTTAAATCAGCTTTGTGATTCCAGGCAGCGCCCGCGGCTCCACCTCGTGCGACCCGTTCCAGTCAAGCTGATCAGGCACGCGCTTATCCTGCGAGTTCAAGGCCTGTTCCCAGGTGACCTGCTGGCCCGTATACGCCGCCATGCGCCCCATGATCGCCAGCAGCGTGCTGGTAGCCAGCCGCCTTCCGTCATTCACCGGCTGCCCCTTGCGGATCGCCGCGAACAGAACGTCATGCTCGCGCTGGTACATATCGTAGGGCTGCCCGTTCCACGTCCAATTGGTCTTCCCTTCGATCCGGGGCCGCGGTCCCCTGCCGATCGTGCACGTCCCCTCGCTGCCCAGAATGTAGTCTGCGTTCTCGTTGTAGCATCCCTCCATCTGGCGGTTCGCCAAAAACGCGCGCACGCCGTTCGGGTAGATGTAGTTGATCTCGAAGTGATCGTAGATGTTGCCGCCTTCTGCGGGAATCGTGCGGCCGCCGACCCCCACGCAGCTCAGCGGCGGTTCATCATGCATCACCCAGGCGATTTTATCGGCGCTGTGCACCGCTTGCTCAACAATGCTGTCGCCGCACAGCCACACGAAGTTATACCAGTTGCGGATCTGCCATTCGACATCGCTCATCCCGGCCGGGCGCGCGCTCGCCGGCGGCATCGGCTTGACCGGATTGGTGTAGTAGGTGGCGTAATAGGCCGTCACCTTTCCGATCGCGCCGTCGTGCACTTGCTGGATCGTGTCCTGAATCATGTTGTTATACCGCCAGCAGAATCCCGCCACCAGCGACAGGTTCTTCTGCCTCGCCTTCTCTACCGTGTCCAGAACAGACCGAACGCCCGGCGAATCCGTTGCGGCGGGTTTTTCGCAAAAGATATGTTTGCCGGCTGCAACCGCCGCCGCCAGATGCATGGGTCGAAATCCCGGCGGCGTTGCCAGCAGCACCACGTCAACGCCGCTGTCGATCACCTTCTGATATGCGTCAAGCCCCAGAAACTGCCGTTGTTGCTCCACCTTCACGCGGGCCGCAATCTTCTGAATGCGTTGCAGCGTCTGAAGCGACCTGTCGATATGCCCCTGATCGATATCGGCGACGGCGGTCAGCTCGCTGTAGTCGTCAGCGCTCAACGCCTGTCGCGCAGCGCCTGTCCCGCGTCCTCCGCAGCCTACGAGGCCCACCTTGATGGCGTTGGTCACGGTTTGCGCACTGATGACGGCTGGAAAGCCCGTCGCCAGCGCCGCGCCAGTGGTCTTGAGGAATTCTCTCCGGTCCGGATTGGGTTTGCGCTCGTCCATCTCTGTTTCATTTGTCGCACACCGGGATGCGCTCCCGCGACAGCGCCGAAACTGAGCCGCGAGCGCGGCGGGCGGTTGTTCTTGTGAACCGCTCGCGCTCGGATTTCCGCGTATGTATTCAGGATCGCGATATGATATCATGTCGCATGAAAATGCGCCAGGCCGGCCCTGCGCGGGGCCGGCCGCGGCCACCCTGCTGAACAAATCGCGAAAGCTATTCTATGACCAACATCGCTGAAATTGCGCCGGACGTCTATCGCATTTGCGTCTACGTTCCTGAAATTGACCTGCAATTCAATCATTTTCTTGTTAAAGACGAAGAGCCGCTGCTCTTTCATGCCGGATATCGGAGCATGTTTCCGCTGCTGCGTGAAGCGGTGCAAAAGTTGATCGACCCGGCCCGGCTCCGCTATATCGGATTCAGCCACTTTGAATCCGACGAATGCGGCGGCTTGAATTCCTGGCTGGAACTGGCGCCCCGGGCGGAGGCGGTCTGCGGTCTCGTTGGCGCGATGATCAACGTGAACGATTTTGCGATCCGCCCGGCCCGTGCGCTCACGCGCGAAGAAACTCTCCCCACCGGCAAGTATCAATTCCGTTTCGTCCCCACGCCGCACGTCCCGCATGGTTGGGATGCGGGCGTGATGTTCGAAGCCACCGGGCGTACGCTGTTTTGCTCGGATCTGTTCCACCAATGGGGCGAACGTGAACCGCTCACGACCGGTTCGGTTCTCGATCGCTCGCGCGAGGCTCTCGTTATCACGCAATCGGGGCCGCTCGCAGACTACGTGCCGTACACCCAGTGTACCGGCCGCATACTCGAAAGTCTGGCCGGCCTCGAGCCGCGCACGCTTGCTGTCATGCACGGATCCAGCTATCAGGGCGATGGCGCGCAAGCGCTGCGCGAGCTCGCCGTCGTCATGCGCGACGTGCTGGGCGAAAAATCTGGCAACTGAGCCGCGTTCCCCAGGGTACGCTCAGCTCCTGTACGCCGCAATCGCCGCCTGCATCTTCGAGATCAAGTCCGGAACCGCCGTCATCGGACTGTCCGTCGACTCATACTCCAGCGCCAGGTAGCCCCGATAACCCGCCTTACCGAGAATCTGGAGCACGCGCGCGAAATCCACCGGCTGGCTCTGATGATCGACATGCACATGCGATTTGAAGTGCACATTCGTCGCATATGGCGCGCACATTTCGATCTGCGCGTACCCGTTGTCGGGAAAGTTTCCGATATCCAGGTTGATTCCCACCCACGGCGACAAAGCTTTTTCGACGATTTCCACCGTGCGGTCCGCGTTCGTGGTGATCCCGCCGTCGTCTTCCAGTCCGAGAGTGATTCCGCGCTTTGCCGCTTCTTCGGCGCTGCGCTTGAGCGTCTCCACAGCCCACGCCACGGCCTGGTCCTGGCTTACGCCCTTTGGCGCCGACCCGCCGAAAATACGTACGTGACTCGCCCCGATTCTTTCAGCGACCTCCACCCACTTGCGGACCGTTTCTGCTTCGGAAGCTTGCAATTGGGCCGTCGGTTGAACCATGCGGGCTCGGATCCCGATGGTATAGATCGACACCCCCGACCGGTACGCCAGGCGCTTCAGCGCAAACAGCGTCTGGTCCGCGGCGTCGGGCAGCCAGTACGTCGTCAGATCCACGCCGTCGCAGCGCAGATCGGCGGCCATGCGGATCACATCGTCATAGCTCATCGCCTTGTCGCGGAGCTGGTTGCGGAAGGAATAGGCGCACAGGGCCGGTCGAAAACGGGCTGTGGTTTGCGGCGCAGCGCCCGCGCCTGCCCGCGCGAGCATTGCAGCCAGACCGGTCTTCAAGCAGTCGCGGCGCAGCATAGAGCAAAGATTATCACGCCGGACTGCTTTCGGCCCGAGGCGGCTCCTACTCCAGCGTCTCGCTCAGCACCTTGCGCGCCTGTTCCTCGCGAAACGCCCGCAGCTTCTGCCGCAATTCCGGACGCTTGTTGGCGAGGATGGCGATCGCCAGCAACGCGGCATTCGTCGCCCCAGGCTTTCCGATCGCCAGTGTTCCAACGGGAATGCCGCCCGGCATCTGAACCGTCGAGAGCAGGGAATCCAGGCCCTTGAGCGACGCGCTCTCCATGGGTACGCCAAGCACCGGGAGCGTGGTGTGCGCAGCCGCGACTCCGGCCAGGTGCGCCGCGCCGCCCGCCGCTGCGATCAGCACCTCCACTCCCCGGCTTTCGAGCGAGGAGACGTACTCCGCCGTCTGCGACGGCGTGCGGTGGGCCGAAAGCACGCGGCTCTCATAGGAAACGTCGAATCTCTTCAGCATGTCGGCGGCGTTGCGCATGACATCCCAATCCGATTTGGATCCCATGATCACGCCGACCAGCGGTGTCGTGTTTGTCATTTACTCGCCCTGAGACAAAGAAAACCCGGGTTGACCGTCGAAGGTGCGCAGGTATTCGGTCTTGACCACGTCGACGCCCTTGTCGGCCACCCGGCCGAGCAGCGAAAGTATCTCCTTCTGATTCGTGCCCTTCTCGCTGAGGAACCGGCACCGGAAATTGTCCGCGCAAAAGGTCTCAGCGAAACCGGACGGCCACACCTTCACGCCCCGGCTGTCGATCATGGTCACCTTCAGGCCGTTTCCGCTCACGCTTTCGAGAGCGTTGGCGAGCGCCGACGCGTCAGCCGACGGCCAGTCGACATACACGTCGACGCCAACCAGCTCGCGTTTTACCGGCGGCGCCAGCCTCACCTTGGTTTCGGGAGCGGCGGAAGCCGCTTTGTAGTGAACCGGCTTGAGCTGCCGCGGCTCCTGCCCCAGCCGCGCGATGACCGCATCCCCAAATTCCTTGGTGCCCACCTTCTCCTTGCTGATGTCTTCGCGGAAGATATCGTAGGTGTGAATGCCGTCTTCCAGCGTGCGCAGCCACGCATTATGAACTCGCTCGGCCACCTCCGGCTGACCGATGTGGACCAGCATCAGCACCGCCCCCAACAACAGGCCGGAAGGATTGGCGAGGTTCTGACCGGCCCGCCGCGGCGCGGACCCGTGAATCGCCTCGAACATCGCGCACTGCTCGCCGATGTTCGCCGAACCCGCAAGACCCACCGATCCGGCGATCTGCGCAGCGACGTCCGACAGGATGTCGCCGTAGAGGTTCGGCATGACGATCACATCGAACGCCTCCGGCGTATCCGCCATCTTCGCCGCCCCGATGTCTACAATCCAGGACTCTTTCTCGATATCCGGATACTCCGCCCCAATTTCGTCGAATACCTTGTGGAACAGGCCGTCAGTCATCTTCATGATGTTGTCCTTCATGAAGCACGTGACCTTCTTGCGGTTGAGCCGCCGCGCGTACTCGAAGGCATACCGGACAATTTTCTCCGAACCCGGACGCGTGATCAGTTTCAGACACTCGGTGACGTTCGTGCTCAGACGGTATTCGATGCCGGCATACGTGTCTTCTTCGTTTTCGCGCACAATCACCACGTCCATGCCGGGATGCTTCGTCTTCACAAATGGCGCGTACGCCACGCACGGGCGGACATTCGCATACAAGCCCAGCGCCTTTCGCGTGGTGACGTTAAGACTCTTGAATCCGCCCCCCTGGGGGGTGGTGATCGGAGCCTTTAAGAACACTTTGGTGCGACGGAGCGATTCCCATGCGCTCGGCTCAATTCCAGACGTGTTGCCGCGCAGATAAACCTTCTCGCCGATTTCGATGGTTTCAATCTCCAGTCGCGCTCCCGCTTCCTTTAAAATGCGCAACGTGGCCGCCATGATCTCAGGGCCAATACCATCGCCATAGGCGACTGTGATAGGGACCGGTCGAGCCGAGGGTGTTGCAGATGCCATTCAGGGAGTTCCTTCGTTGATGATAAAGACCCGCGCGCGCCGGCTGCAAGCGCGCGCCATGGCGCGCGCCGACCAGCTCAAGCCCGGGCGCAGGATCGCAAGTCCCGGCCACGAACGTTGACGCCCGCACGGGCGCCCGCGACAATCGTTGCAGAACGGATGAGAATTCTTGACGTCGGCTGCGGGATCAACAAGTATCCAGGCGCCATCGGCGTCGACGTCAACCCGCGCGCCAAGGCCGACGTGATTTGCGATCTCGACCGGTTTCCCTACCCGTTTAAAGATAATTCCTTCGATTTGTTGCGGGCGGTTCACGTCATCGAACACGTCGGCGACGTGATGCGGGCCATCGAAGAATTCCACCGCCTGGTGCGTCCCGGCGGCAGTATTTACATCGTTACGCCACATTACACTGACTTCAGTTCGTTCTGCGATCCGACGCATCGCTGGCACCTGAACAGCTTTTCACTGCGCTATTTCGGCGACGACCACGGCGGGTTCGGCTATTACTCGGCCGCCCGTCTCGAAGAGAGTTCCGTGCGCGTCAAGCTACTTAATCTCTGGAAATGGCTCGGCTTTGAGCTTCTGGTGAATCGATTTCCCCGGTTCCGCCGGTTCTGGGAGCACTATTTGTGCTTTATTGTCCGCGGAAAAGTGATCGAATGGCGCCTGAGAGTGCTTAAAGCGGGCTGACCTCGAGGAGCGCGGCGAACGCCAGCTCATCTGGACGTGAGGTGTACGATGTGGTCCGCAATTTACCGGCTTGCGGATTTCGCCCGGCATAAGCGCCGGATGCGACTGTGGGATCCGGACGCCGCAGCCGGCCGGCGCGGCGAAGATATCGCCCATCGCCGGCTCCAGCGCGAGGGCATGACGGTGGTGGCGCGGAATTACCGGACGCCGTCGGGCTCGGGCGAAATCGACTTGGTTGCCTGGGATCGCGACACGCTGGTGTTTGTCGAGGTGAAATCGCGCAGTTCCGCTGAATACGGCCCGCCTGACCGTGCGATTGACAACGAAAAGTTGAAGAAAATGGCGCGCGCAGCCCGGGATTATGTTCGCCGCACCGACACCCCCTGGGAAAAAGTGCGGTTTGACGTGATCACGGTTCTGCTTACCACTCCTCCCGCTGTCTCGCACTATCGCGACGCATTTTCAATCCAGGCCCTGATGAACCCAAGCCGATGACGAGCGCTATAATGGCGCTTTCCAGACATTGCGGCGTTTCCGGAGGACCCCAGTTGCCCGAATTGCGAAAAGACCCGATTACGGGTCGGTGGGTGATTATTGCGACCGATCGAGCAAAACGTCCAAACGATTTCTCCAGGCAGCCGGTTATATCGCGGGGAAGCGCAAACTGTCCGTTTGACGCAGGCCGCGAATTCAAGACGCCTCCCGAAATTCTTTCCTACCGCACAAGCGGCGGGCCCAACCAGCCGGGCTGGACGCTTCGGGTAATTCCAAACAAATTTCCGGCGTTGCGCGTCGAAGGCGAACTCACGCGCGAAGGCGAAGGACTGTACGACAAGATGAGCGGCGTTGGCGCTCACGAAGTCATCATCGAATCGCCGGACCACGTGCTGTCGATCGGCGATCTTCCGGAAAAGAGCGTGGAGGACCTGTTCTGGGCCTTCCGCGACCGGATCACCGATCTCAAAAAAGACCGGCGGCTGCGATACATCATTTTGTTTAAAAATCACGGCGAGGCTGCGGGGGCGTCGCTGGAGCACACGCACTCGCAACTGATCGCCTTGCCCGTGATTCCAGGGCGAGCGCAGGAGGAACTGGATGGCGCCCGGCGGTATTACGATTTCAAAGAGCGCTGCGTCTACTGCGACATCATCCGCCAGGAGCTCGAGGACCGCTCACGGCTGGTGGTGGAGACGGATCAAACCGTGGCGGTCGCGCCTTGGGCGCCGCGATTCCCCTTCGAAACCTGGATCATCCCGCGCCGTCACGCCTCGAACTTTGAAGAGTCGGATGTAGCCGGGATTCAGAGTCTGGGATCGGTGGTGCGGACCGTCATCCGTAAGCTGGAAAAGGTCCTCGAGTCGCCCCCCTACAACTTCGTGATGCATACGGGGCCCATTCAGGAGTCGCCCAGCCTCTCCTACCATTGGCATGTTGAGGTGATTCCCAAGCTCACTCGCGTCGCCGGATTTGAATGGGGAACGGGCTTTTACATCAATCCCACTCCGCCCGAAGAGGCGGCGGCTTTTCTGCGCGACGCGCGCCCCTAAGTCCGCGCTCCGCCGCAGCAGAGCCTCGCTGCTCAGCGCCAGTCGCCGGGCGCAGTCGCGGCTGGTAACCCCGCCGCCCTCGCTCTGTAATCGCCAAAGCAGCAGGCCGTGAGCCGCTCGGTACAGGCCGCCCGATCGCGCTCGAGACCCCGACGCTGAACTGGAATAGGACAGGTTTTGAAACGGCCCAGGTCCACTCCCTCTTTCCGGGAGTTGGAGCTGGCGGAGGGATTTGAACCCCCGACCGTCTGATTACAAATCAGATGCTCTACCAACTGAGCTACGCCAGCCGGAACGGTAACACCATCTTAGCGCGCCGCTCCCGCCGGTTTCACGCCCCGCCCATTGCGCCAACCTGCGCCGCCGACTCGATATACTCGACTTCGCCCATGTCTCATTACCTTGCAATTGATCTCGGCGCCGAGAGCGGCCGCGTCATGCTCGGCAGGCTCGCTGGCGGCAAGCTCTCTCTTGAGGAGCTGCACCGCTTCCCCAATACGCCGGTTCGCCTGCCGACCGGGCTCTACTGGGATTCGTTTCGCTTGTTTCATGAGATCGTGCGCGGCCTCTCGATCGCCGGCCGGGAACGCAAGCTGCGCGTCCAAGGAATCGGCATCGACGCCTGGGGCGTCGATTTCGGCTTGCTCGCCCCGGACGGATCGCTGGTCGATAATCCCCGCCACTACCGCGACGAACGGACCAACGGCATTCCCGAGAAGCTGTTCCAGATCGTTCCGCGATCGGAGATCTTCGAGCGGACCGGCATACAGTTCATGCCGATCAACTCGCTGTATCAGCTCTACGCCATGCGGCTGGCTGAAGCGCCGGCTCTGCGCGTGGCAAGCGAGCTGCTGTTCATGCCGGATCTGTTCAACTACTGGCTGACCGGCGTCCGGCGCACCGAACGGACCATCGCCAGCACGTCGCAATTCTACAACCCGCGCACCAAACAGTTCGAAACCGAGATTTTCAGGCGTCTCCGGATACCCCCGGCGCTGCTTCCGCAGATCATCGATCCCGGCGCGCTGCTGGGCGCTCTGCTGCCTCATATTGCCGCCGAAACGCAACTTGGCGATGCGCCAGTTTACGCAACCGCCGCCCACGATACGGCTTCCGCGGTTGCAGCCGTGCCGGCGAGCGGCAACGAGTGGTGCTACATCAGCTCAGGAACGTGGTCGCTCATGGGCGTTGAGACGGATCGGCCCGTCATCACCCCTCGCGCGCTCGAGCTCAACTATACCAACGAGGTTGGCGCCGGGGATCGCATCCGGCTGCTGAAAAACATCGCGGGCATGTGGCTGCTCCAGGAATGCCGCCGGGCCTGGAGCGCTGAGGGCCAGGAATTCAGCTACGACGAGTTGATCCGGCTTGCATCCGATGCCGGACCCGCAAAGGCGCATATCGATCCCGACGCCTTTCTGCATCCTGGAGACATGCCCCGCAAAATTCAGGATTATTGCCGCAGGCGCAACCTGCCGCCGCCCGAAAGCGCAGGCGAGGTCTGCCGCCTCATTCTCGAGAGTCTTGCGCGGCGATACAAGGAAGTGGCCGACAACCTCGAAGAGCTGACCGGCCGGCCGGTTCGGGTGATTCACATCGTCGGAGGCGGCTCGCGGAACGCCCTGCTCAACCAGCTTGCGGCTGATGTCACCGGCCGCGCCGTTGTCGCCGGGCCGGCGGAGGCGACGGCCGCGGGAAACATCCTGGTGCAGGCGATCGGCGCCGGAGAATTGAGCGGGTTGGAAGAAGCGCGTGCGATTGTTCGCGCATCGTTCCACCCTGAGGTTTTCGAACCGAGACCGGCTGCGGCGCGGATCTGAACCTACCTGGCCGGCTCGAACGAACCCACCAACCGGTCGAACTTCGGCTTATTCGCCGTCACCGTCTTCAGAGGACCTGTCAATTTGACAAACACGTTGCCCTGTGGACCTTCGATCACGGCGCCCAGCAGACGGCTCCCTTTGGCCACGCTCTTCACCTGCGCCATCGGACCACCCATGCCCGTGTAGTCGCCTGACGTATCGATCGTCGTCACCGTCAAACCATGGATGATCTGCTTTTTGACCTTCGCATCGGCCGGCCGGCCCCCGGGCCCCAGCACCTGGCTCCTCCACCTCTCGATGTTCGCTTCAGCGTTTCCACCCTGACCGGGTCCGAAAAAGTAAACGACGCACTCAGACCGCTCGCGGTCTCCCGGAGCGGCGGGAACAGCGTATGTGGCCGCGCGCATGGGCCGCGATCCTTCGTTGCTCCAGCCGGCGGGCTCGGCCCACTTCAAGCCCGCAACCGAGCCCCCGCGTACACATAGCGACGCCGCCAAAGCGAGCGTCAATACGCGCAACGCCATGGCCCGCTTATTTCGCTGTGCGCCCGGCGAGCGGCTTCACCACCGATCCGCCGCATACGCCCACCCCGGTGCTTGTCAGAGCATTCAGAAAGTTATAAAGCACCGCGTACACCACCTGCTCGGAGACCGGCTGCTTGTTGGGCATGCGAAAAGTCGCCGGCAGTTCTTTGCTGATTTGCAGCTTGATGGCATGCGGCAGAGTGCGTCCGGCGTGGTCGCGCTGGTTGGCCACGGAAATGGGGGTTTGCAGAACAGCGCCGGTTGATCCGTCAACATAGAATGTGCACCGCGAAAACCAGCCCAGATTCCCCGGATCCGCGGCGTCGAACAGCAGCAGCGGCGCCTGCCGCCCGGGCGTCATCAACTCCATCGACAGGCTGCGTGCGCCGTCCTCCACTTTATACTCGAATCCTGCCTGCTTCGCGATATTGCCGACGAAATCGCAATCCAACTCCAGCAGGATGAGCTTATGATTACCGGCTTGAAGTACCTGCATGGCTCAGCAGCGTCAACCTTCATTTTAACGGTGACTCCTTGCCGCCTGCTCATAGGCGTCAAACGCGCGCTGATCGAACAGGACAATTGTAGCCTCGGTGATGCTGGTCTCGGCTCGCGCAAGATGCTGCGAGATTGCGTCCATCGCAATTAGAGCCGCATCCGCCATGGGATATCCATACGCGCCGGTGCTGATGGCCGGGAACGTGATGGTCCGGACCTTGCGCTCATCGGCAAGGCGCAGGCAGGTCTGATAACAGGCGCGGAGCAGCTCGGCTTCGCCCTGACGCCCGTCGCGATAGATCGGCCCGACAGCATGAAAGACCCACTTTGCCGGCAGCGCGCCTGCTCCGGTAACCACTGCGTCGCCGGCTGGGCAACGGCCGATGCGGGCGCGAATCTCATCCAGTTCGCGCATGATCGACGGACCTCCCGCGCGGTGAATCGCGCCATCCACGCCGCCCCCGCCAGCCAGCGCAGAGTTCGCCGCATTCACAATCGCATCCGCAGGAATCTTCGTGATATCCCCCACCAGGGTCGTGAGTTTTGCTCCGCCCGGGAAGACTCTTTCCATGCCGCTATAGTAGATGAAGATGCCAGGATCCAAAGACGGGAGCGGCGCGCCGACCGCGCCCGCGCTCGTCCTGTTTGACATCGATGGTACCCTGATCCGCCGCGCCGGTCCACACCACCGGCAGGCGCTGGCCGAAGCTGTGCGCAGGATCACCGGGCTTGAGGCGACCACCGATGGCATTCCCGTGCAGGGCATGCTCGACCGCGACATCCTGGCCTTGATGCTCAAGAACGCGGGCGCCACCAACGCCCTCATCCGCCGCTCCATGCCGGAGCTGGTGAGAGCCGCACAAACCATTTACTCGCGGATTTGCCCCAATCTCGAACGCCGCGTGTGTCCCGGAGCTCGCATGCTGCTGCTGAGACTGTGGCGGCGCGGCATTCCCGTCGGGCTTGTGACCGGCAACTTGTCCCGTATTGCGTGGAAGAAAATGGAGCACGCCGGCCTGCGGCGCTACTTCCGCTTTGGAGTCTTCGCCGAAATGGCGCACAGCCGCGCGGCGCTGGTCAGGCTCGCAGTCCGCCGCGCCCGACGCGAGGGTTGGATTGACAGTCACAGCCGGATTTCGCTCATCGGCGATCACCCCAACGATATCCTTGCCGCCCGCGCAAACTGCATCCGCGCCATCGCCGTCGCTACCGGCCTTTCAAGCAGCGAGGAGCTCGCCGCCCACCAGCCCGACATCCTCGCGCCTGATTTGCGGTCTGTGAAACTGGAGTTCTTGATCGCGTGACGCAAAACTTCGCAAACCAGGCGCAGAGTCTTGCCGTCAAGCGCGCCGAGGTGGAGTTTCACAACTTTGCCTCGCTCGGCGAGCCGGAACGGGTTCTCCAGCTCTACGCGCAAGAGAATGCGCGCCGCCGCGGCCTCCTTCGCAAGCACCTCGACTTCATCGGCCCGCTGTCGCCGTTTCTCGAGATCGGCGCCAACGCCGGCCACACCAGCTACATGCTGGCCAATGAGTTTGACGCGCAGGGCTTCGCCCTCGACCTTTCGGCCGATTCTCTGCGGCATGGCGTCGCGCTGTTGGATCGGTGGGGCTATTCGCGCTCTCCCGTCCGGCTGGGAGGCGACGCGGTTCATCTGCCCTTTGCCGACGGGTCGCTGCGACTCGTGCTCGCGTTTCAGATGCTCAGCCAGTTCATGGACATCGAGAGCGTCTTTATCGAAGTCAAGCGCGTCCTCGCTCCTGGCGGCGTATTTCTTTTTGCCGAGGAGCCGTTGCGAAGAAGGCTCTCGCTGCGGTTGTACCGCTGCCCGTACTACCAGTCGATGAAGGGCTGGGAACGGAAGCTCTACGATTGGGGCCTGCTTGGCTTTCTCGTCCGCGACGTGATCGGCGCGGGCCAGGAAGAAAGCTTCGGCATACGGCAGAACCACAGCATGGACCTGAAGGCCTGGCATGCTCTTGTCGAGAAGCATTTTGCCGATCATAAATACGAATTGTTCGTGCCCGAGCGCGGCTGGGGTGAGCGAATCGTCAAAAATGCGGCCCGCCGGCTGGATCCGTACGGTTCGGTGTGGGGCGCGGCGCGGCTGCTCGGCGGTACGCTGGCCGCCATTTGCAAAAAGGCGGGAAACGCGGCGCCGCCCCCTTTTGCGCGGTTCGAGGAATGGCTGCGGTGCCCGGATTGCGCGGGCGCCTTTTTGCGCGATTCTTCCGAAGCGCTGCGCTGCGTTGTCTGCGGCTACACAGCGCCGCTCGAGGGCGGCGTTTACAACCTCCTGCCATCCGCCGAACGCTCCGAGCTCTATCCCGGCGACCGCGACGACATCGTCGATTTCTCCTCGCCCGGGCATGAACGCCGCCTGCTCGGCCAGTGGTACGAACTCGAAGGCGAGTTCGGCAACAAATGGCGCTGGATTGGCCCCCGAGCCGAAGCGCGCCTCCGCCGGGTCAAATCCGGACCGCAGCGCCTCCGCATCCGCGGCTCCGCGATCGAAGGGCATGTGCCCGTAAAACTGCGCGCGCTGGTCAACGGAGTGGAAGTGGGTCGCTGGACGCACGACCGGCCTGGGCTGTTTGTGGTCGAAGCCGACGTGCCTGACCAGGAGGAGTACCGCGTGACCTTCGAGGCCGCGCCAACCTGGACCGCGCCCGGCGACGAGCGCCTGCTCAGCGTGAACCTGAGCATGATCCGTCTGGTGCCGCGCGATTAGTCGGAATGTTTCCCGTTCCTGCGCCTCCGACCGCTATTCGCTTTCCGTTTCCGCCACCAGCCGCTCGACGACGAGCTCGTAGATCGCCGGCTTTCCGTGCTGGTCGCTGGCGAACACGATCCGCTGGCTGTCCGGCGAGAAGTGGGGGCGCACCAGCGCCGGGTTGCTGGCCCGGTGTTCACAAACAGTCAGTTCGCGGCGCACCGACCGAACCAGAATGAGGACGTGCGGAGCGGCCTTGCTTCCGCTTGCGCCCACAAAAACGCTGGCGTCCGCATTCGGCGCGAAGTCTATGAATTGCGTCGTTCTGGCTATCAGCTTATCTTCGCCCGATTCCGGCGCGAACTCACGGATGACATGCGGCCCCTCGCGCCCGGCCGGTGCGTGCAGGTACAGAATCGAATTCCCTTGCGGCGACCAGTGCAGCGGTCCGATCCAGCCGGACGGCAGCGCGAGTCTGGTCTTGCGAGCGCCATCGAGGCTGGCAAGGAACACAGCGCCGCCAGCGCGGTAGAGAATCTCGGCCCGCTCCGGCCTCGGCGCGATGTCGGTGATCTCCTCCTCGCTCTCCAGCGCCGTCCTCACATGTGGCGTCCGCCCGAAGACCGTTGAACGCAGCCGGTACCGTCCTGCTGCGCGTTCCACGAAGTACGCGCGGGTCCGGTCAGGAGACGCAATCAACGCCCCGGACCGCTCCACTCCCTCCGGCGCGCGATAGAGTTCGCGTTCCCGCAGCGTCACAGCATTCGCCTCCCGCAGCGAGCCGCCGTCAAAGAAGCAAAATGTACGTCCCCCGGCGAGTATCGCAATCGAGGCTGGGTCCAGCGATTGCGCGCTCGTAAGCTGGCGCATTTCGCCGCTCTTGAGGTCCAGACGGAAAACCTGTTCACCGCCGCTCCGGTCCGAAGAGACGATCAACGAGGCCCGGCCCAGGAAATCCCGGTTGTGGTTCGCAATAAATGCGCTGCCGTACTCCGGGCTGGTGACGCGAACAACGGGGAATTCCGTCGCGGGATCAAAATAGCGCCGCGCGTTGGAGGGGAATGACTCGCCCTTGGCCGAACAACTCTCAGCCCCCAAGCAAGCGCCTGCCGCTGCTGCCAGAAAAGCGCGGCGCGAACAGCCGCTCATTTTTTGATCGTATCACGCGGGCGCATTTCGGCCGTAGAGCAGCCCAAAGCCGCTATGGCGGCCAGGAGGGGCGCAGCCGCGCCTCCGCCCGTGGACAGCCAGGCCGGCACGCCCGGCCGCCGGCCTCGCAAAACGACTAAAATTATTTCCGGCGCAACCAGCCAAGTCGCAAAGACCGGTCCAGCTGCTTCCCGGTCTTCGCTAAGGAGGGGTCCACAAATCATGCAACCGTTTCTCTGCCGGAATCTGCAATTCCGGTCAGTCCTGATTGCTTTCGCCGCGCTGGGCGTGATCTGTTCTCATCTGAGCGCGCAGACTCTGTACGGATCGCTGACCGGCAATGTTACCGACTCGAGCGGGGCCTCGATCCCCAACGCGACCATCCAGGCGTTAAACACTGGCACCGGGGTCGCCAAGGAGGCGCATACGGATGATCGCGGCGCGTTTCTCTTCAGCGACCTTCAGCCGGGCTCGTATAAAGTCACCATCTCGGCGCCTTCCTTTGCGACGCGCGTGGAACAGGGCGTCGCCATTGACGCCAACACCGTGCGCCGCCTGGATGTCGCCCTGACTTTGTCGCAAGTTAATGAGAGCGTGGTCGTTTCGGCCGATATCGTCACGCTCCAGACTGACCGCGCCGACATCAATCACCAGCTCCGGTCGGCCGAAATCGCAGATCTGCCCACGGCCAACTCGCAGGGGCGGAACTTCCAGATGCTGTACAAAATATTGCCGGGCTTCACGCCGCCGGCCGACGCCCATTCCGACGCCGGGAATCCGCAACGCTCCATGGTGACGCAGGTCAATGGCATGCCCCAGTCGAGCAATGCCACGAAATTGGACGGCGCCACGATCAGCTATCCGTGGCTGCCGCGTCTTGTGGCCTATCTGCCGCCGGTGGAGGCTGTGGAGACGGTGAACATCGTCAGCAACAGCTTCGACGCTGAGCAGGGCATGGCCGGCGGCGCCGCCATGAACGTATCCATCAAGTCCGGCACCAACGAATTCCACGGCGGCGCCTGGGAATATAACACCAACAGCGCGCTCAAGGCCCGCAACTATTTTTATTGCCTGTATTCCTGCACCGGCGATCCGAACCACGCCCCCAAAAACATACTGAACCAGTTCGGCGGTATGATCGGCGGCCCGATCAAGAGAAATAAGCTGTTCTTCTTCGCCGATTGGGAGCGCACCACCCGCCGCCAGTCCGCCTCAGCCCTGCGCACTATTCCGAACGCGGCCCTGCGCGCTGGCGATTTCACCGGTACCGGCGCAACCATCTATGACCCTGCCACCGGAAACGCGGACGGCACGGGGCGCACTCCGTTTCCGAACAATCAGATCCCGCTCGACCGCATCTCCAGCGCAGCCGCCTATATGGCTGGCCTGATTCCCCAGCCCAATCAGAGCGTTTTCCCGAATAATTATCTGGCGGTCGGAACCTATCAGCTTACGCGCGACAACATCGACGTCAAAATCAACTACACGCCGACCAGCAATATGCAGATGTTCGGCCGCTACAGCATCTCGCCCACGGATATTTTTGACCCGCCTTCACTCGGCCCGGCGGGCGGCGACGCCACCAATGGCGGCCAGCCGGGACGCGCCCCCGGCCGCGTTCAGAGCGCCGGCATCGGCGGAACGTACACCTTCACTCCTCACGTGCTGTTCGATGGAGTGGTCGGCTATACCCGGCTTCGTCTGGGCGCGCAGAACGTGGACATCAACAAAAATTACGGGCTGGACGTGCTGCATATCCCCGGCACGAACGGGTCCGACCCCTTGCAGGGCGGCTACCCGAGATTCGCGATCACCGGCTTTTCCAGTCTCGGAAATCCCAACGTCTCCAATCCGTTCCTGTTCCGCGACAATCAGTACGTTACCAGCGATAACGTGAGCTGGATGAAAGGGGCGCATTCGCTGCGCTTCGGCTTTGAGTACGCCAAGTACGACATCAATCATTTTCAACCCCAGGCTTCCTTCGGACCCCGCGGCGGCTTCAATTTTACCGGCGGCGTGACCTCGCTCAACGGCGGTCCGGCGACCAGCATCTATAACGCCTGGGCGGATTTCCTGCTCGGCTTGCCCCAGTCCATGGGCAAGGATCTCCAGTATCTGAATCCCGCCACGGTCCGCATGCCGTCCTACGGCTTGTACGCGCGCGATATGTGGCAGGTCACCCGCAAGTTGACCATTGATTACGGTCTGCGATACGAGTTTTATCCCGCGCCCCGGCGTGATCATTGGGCCGGCGAGCGCTACGATCCGAACACGGACAAGGTGTACCGCGGCGGCTACGATGTGGGCGCGGGCCAGATCGCTCCCAGGCTGGGCATCGCCTACCGGCTGAATGAAAAGACTGTCATCAGAACAGGCGCGGGCATCAGTATCGACCCCAATTCGTTTCGCTATCTGCGCGACGCCTATCCCGCCACCATTTCAACCCAATACTCGGGCGCCAACAGCTACCAGCCGGCCGGCAGCCTGCGCACCGGCCTGCCGGACATCATCGGCCCGGACCTGAGCCAGAGCGTGTTCGCGCTGCCGCCAGCCGTGAACACCACAACCTTCCCGCAAGTGTTTCATCGCGGCTACATCGAGTCGTACAACTTCACCATCCAGCGCGATGCCGGCGCCGGCTTCAACATTCAGGCGGCCTACGTCGGAAGCCGCGCGATCCGCCAGACGGTCATTCAGAATATCAACGCCGCCGGGCCGGGAGGCGGAAATAGCGGGCGCGCCCTGTATCCGGCCTTCCAGCGCATTTCGAATATTTCCTACTTCACCCCGTTCAATACGGCCGCCTACAACGGCCTGCAAGTACAGGCCATTCGGCGCATCAAAGGCTCAATGCTGGGCGTCTCCTATACGCTCTCGCGCGCTCTCGATTACGCCGACGATCAAGACTCCGGCCTCACCTGGAACTGGGTCCCCATGCTCCGCCGGAACAAAGCTGTGGCCGGTTTTGACCGCACGCACAATCTGCAAATCTACGGCGACTACGAACTGCCGTTCGGGCGCGGCAAGAAGTGGGCGCAGAGCGGCATGGCGAACGTGCTCGCAGGCGGTTGGCAGGTAAATTGGATTCTGAGCCGCATGAGCGGGACGCCGTTTACCGTCACCACGGCGGGAACTTCAGTCAACGCTCCGGGAAATACCCAAACCGCCGACCAGGTTCTGACCAGCGTTCAGATCCTGGGCGGACACGGCGTCGGCCAGCCCTATTTTGATCCGCTCGCCTTCGCTCCCGTCACCGCAGTGCGCTTCGGCAATTCCGGACGCAATATTCTCCGAGGTCCCGGCGTCTTTAACCTGGACGCTAGCGTGTTTCGGAACTTCCGGATGACGGAACGCTTCAATCTCCAGTTCCGCGCTGAATGTTTCGGCGCAACGAACACGCCGCAATTCAGCAACCCGGGCGCGACCGTATCTTCAGCCACGTTCAATGCCAACGGCTCGATCCGCGCTTTGAACGGCTACACCGAGATCACCGGCGCCTCCGGCGAGCGCGTGTTTCGTTTCGCGCTGAAAGTCTCATTCTGAACTCGGCCAAACGTCCCTGCCGTAGCGGCGCGTTAGGAGCTCGCTGCGGCTGGCGTGCGGCGCCAACTCAACTGCGTTCCGCGTCGCCTCGTCTGCGACGCTCAATCCAGCGGACGCGGGCTGGTGGGGCTAAGTCCGCGTCTGCGCTTACGGCGGCGCGGCTACCGCGCATCCGCATGGCTTGTCTGGTAATGCTCCTTTAACAGATCCTCCCCGAAGTCGCCGTTGTAATCGCGCCACACCGAATGAATATGGTTCGCGTTGTTCTGCGTGTTGTCGTACTCGATCAAAAAGGTTGGCGCCTGTATGCGGTAATAATGGGGGCCGCCGCGTTGTTCGGCGCCCGCCCAGGCAAAGTACAGATCGGCGCCCGCCTTTTTCAACTGCTCGAGGCGAGCCTCCGCAATGGCGTCCGGGAACGAACGCGCATACTCCTCCACCAGCGCAGTCAGCATCTCGCGCTGCCGGACGTTCATTTTGCCCGCCGCCAGTCCGCTCGGCTGGCCTCGCAGCGCGGCCTTGCGCGACGCCGCCGTCAGAATGTCCTTGTACGCTTCTTTGTCGACAATTGCGATCTTTTTCTGATCCGGCGTGAGCGACGCCAGCAGCTCCCGCCCGCGGTCCTCTTCGCCGGCCAGCACCCGCAAACCGGACCGGGGCCCCTGACGCACTTCGGCGGGATTCGCGCCGAAAAAGCTCGGCGTCGACGCCACCGCGCCGTTTACCAGCGTGTAGTTGAGGCTGATGTGGTGGCCTTCCACCCGGTATCCCCATACGCCCTTTTCCGCCGGCTCGCCGAAAATGCTGAAGTAATACTTCTCAGGGTTGCGATACTCTTCGCTGGCGTGTTCCAGCTCCCGCAGCACGGTCTCTAGGCTCATGATGGTAGTGGCCTTGATGTAGCCGCGCTGACTGAGGCCCGCGCTGAGCAGCGCGTGCGCAAGGTGTTTCTGCTCCGGGGTCATTTCGCGGAAAGGCAGCCCCTTCCGTTCGCGCGGGATAAAGTGCCAGTTCATCCGCTCCGCGTCTTCGAAGCGGAATGTGGCTTTGGCGCGCTGCTCCGGGGTCAGCGAGGCCAGAAACTGCTTCGCCGTGTCGGTAATGATCGCCGCCGAGTGGATTCGATAATAGGCGGAAGTGAGCAGGATCAATCCCATGCCAGCGAGGGCAAGCCGCAGTCGGTTTGGGCTCACGCGCGCTCCTTTCGTGTAGTTACTCTATCACCGGGAGGCGGTTCGCGCCTAACCTCGCTTCAGGGACGCAGCATCTCCTCTCTGGCGCCTGGGCCGGAGGTTATCTGCGCTCTGTGGCGACGGCCGGCCGGTATTCGCGCCACCGCGGCAGCGAGACGTTCGTCCGGTAGTTTGATTCGTTGTAATTCGGATTGCGGATCGGATCATAGATGCGCGTTCCGGTGAACGGCCGGTCCTGTGTGTAGATCCAGACGCGCTGCTGGTCCCAGACGACGATCTCGTCGCGAGGATCGCCAGCAACGTTCAGCGCATTTGCGGCCAGCGTCGGATGCCCGTCGTCGGGAAACAGAACTACAGGGCGGAGATGCCCGTCAAACAGACCGCCCTCCTTGGGATCGGCCGAAAGGAATACGAACTCCTGGCCGTCGCCGCGCCAGTTTACCGGCAGCATCGGACTGCCGCTATGAATCGGCTCCTGCTGTTCCACAATGTTCCCATCCCTGTCAAACAGCGTCACAATGCCCGGATTTTTCCAGAAATTGACGCTGATATATTGCAACCCGGGCAGGTCCATACGGTACTTCCCGATGCTCGGACTCTGGTTGTGCCCCACCCGGACATGCTTAAGAATATTGCCCTGGAGATCAAACACAAGGAAGCCTTCGTCGCTGCCGCTGGCATAAACGCGGGGCGCGGCATCCGGGTCCGCGCTCAGGTTCGCGATCGCGACGCCGTCGGCGTGGTCCTTCAAATCCTGGTCGCGACTCCACAATGGTTTTCCGCCGTGGCTCCACAGGGAATAGCCGATGGCGAACTCGTCCCGACCGTCGCCGTCAATGTCCCATGGATACGGATAATGACCTGTCTGCCCTGCGCCGTGAAACAGCAGCTCCAGGCTGTTGTTGAACACCCAGAAATTCCAGTAGCGATCCTTGACCAGAATTTCGTGACGGTCCTTATTGCCGAGCAGATTCAGAAAGGCGATGGAATCGCCGCTCACCAGCTCATAGGGGCGCTCGGCGGCGGCCGGGGCTTTCGGCATCCAGACTGAACGCTTCAGTCTGCCGGTTGCGCCTTCGAGGATCTGGAGTTTGAAATCTTTTATCAGTACGACTTCATTCTTTCCGTCTCCGTCGATGTCGTGAATCTGGAAGGGCGTGTCATTTGTGAGCAGCCCGTTTGCTGGATTCGGCCGTCCGATCTGCCACAAGATCTTGCCATCGAGGTTGACCGCCGTCAGACAGCTGATCGCATCGAACGCGTCCCCTCGCACGCGCGGAATGTTTTGCGCAATGAGCATATCGATTTGTCCATCGCCGTCGAGATCTCCGAAACGGACGTTGCGGCCAGCCCCGAAATTCGGTGTGTCGAATTTCTTCCACAGCTTCGGCTGGGGATTCCCGGCGCGAAGCCGGGCGAGCTCAGCCTCGCGCGCTTGAATGCGCGACCGGATAGCCTGAAGAGTCGCATCGGGAGCTGTCACGCGGAAATCCTGGTATCGCGCGGGGATGTTTGCGGCCAGCCCGGTTTTGCCTTTCAGAATTTCCGAATCGCTGGCCTCGAGGATCTGCTTCCCGTCAATGAAGGCCCGTATGCGCGCGCCGCTGTTTTCGATCTTCAGCACGTAATACCGTTTCGTGTCATACGTGAAAGGCGCGCTGGCCAGCTCCCGCCAGTCCGGCGTTCTCAACGCTTTGTCGAGCGGAAGACGGAGCCGGAGAGCGACCTTGTTCCCCTCGGTGAGCGCAAACAGATAATAGTGGCGGTTGGTGTGATAGCGGAAGACAACGCCGGCCATATCGGCGAGCGACAGCGGCTTGACCTTCACTTCCACGGTGTAGTCGCTCCACTCCGGATCGCCGGCGATGAAGATGGGCGTCGTGAACTGGCGCGCTGCCGGAGTGAGCTGCTGCTCGATATACGTCTTGCCGTCCTCGTCGCCCGATACCCAGGCATCGAGGTGCGTGATCGCATTAGCCCACGGGCCGAGCGGCGCTCCGCGGCTCGACAGCCAGTGATACTCCTGGACCGCCTCGTTCAACGTGCCGACCGGATGGGTCAGCCAGCCGGCCGGATAGCGCGAAAAATCGTCTTGGAACAG
>Ga0070740_10001900_pt1 | contig 26656 bp, 29 predicted proteins | sample Coa_R2_FD_67286 | JGI IMG/M metagenome (GOLD analysis project Ga0070740, IMG submission 67286) | Surface soil microbial communities from Centralia Pennsylvania, which are recovering from an underground coalmine fire - Coalmine... | ecosystem: Environmental > Terrestrial > Soil > Unclassified ...
GGCTTGCCGGAATTGATCGCCCGCGCCGTCTCTGCCGCCACCAAACGGGCCAAGGAACTGGGCGCTTGATGCGCGTGACGCGGACGCGCACCATGTGGTCATGATTTATCACGAGCAGCACCCGCCCGCTGGTCCGCTTGCGCCTTTCATCCAGACCTATTGGTACTGGGAAGGCGAAGACCCCGGCCATGCCAAAGATGCGATCGTCGCCTCGAGCCGCATGGGACTGCTCATAAACCTCAGGCGCGACGATCTCTCATGGTACAGCGGCGATGGTTTTGCGGCGCACAGCAAACTGAAAGGTATGGCGCTCCGTGGCACGCATGCGCAGGCTTTTGCCATCGACGCCCGGCAGCCGCACATGATGGGCGTGCAATTCTGGCCCGGCGGCGCGTTTCCATTCTTCCGCCCGCCGGCCAGCGAATTGAGCAACCGCTTTCTTTCGCTGGAAGATCTGTGGGGCGCCGATGCAGAGCGTCTGTACCAGCGCCTGGTGCAGGCGCCCACGCCGCAGGACAAGTTTGCGATTCTGGAGCGGGCGCTGCTGGCGGCTGCGCCGCGCGATCTCGGTCATCATCCCGCCGTCGCCACCGCGCTGGCGCGGCTTAGGCGCTGCCGCGATGCAAGCGTCGCTTCGCTCGCGAAGGAGGCCGAAGTCAGCCACAAGAGGTTCATCCGCCTTTTCACCGAAGAAATGGGTGTTGCGCCGAAGCTGTTCCTGCGCATGCGCCGCTTCCGGCGCCTGCTCGACGCGGTATGGCGGCGGCCTTCGGTGGACTGGGCCGAGGAAGCATTTGTCCACGGCTATTACGACCAGCCGCACCTCATCCGCGAGTTCCATGAATTCTCCGGCTTCACGCCAACCGACTATATGCGCCGGCGCGGACCTTATTCGCAGCACATCCCGCTTTCGGCCTAGGCGGAAAATTTCTCCAATCCTTTGCCCTCAAGGTGGACTAGCGTGCGGCAAAAGGAACGTGCCATGTCCGAAGAACGCCCGCCGCTTTCCATATATCTGATCGCCACGCCGGCAGCCGCAGCGCTCGATTTCTATGTGAAGGGTCTTGGCGCCAAAGAGGTGGAGCGCTGGATTGATCCGGAGAACGGCAAGGTGGGGCATGCCGAAATCCGTTTCGGGGACTGCTCGCTCTATGTCGCGGACAGTTATGCCGTAATGGAAAAGATCGGCGTGAAAAGCCCACGCGCTCTCGGCGGCACGACGGTGAACATCTGGCTTCAGGTGGGCGATCTGGATGTGGCGCTCAAGCGTGCCGTGGATGCCGGCGCCCAAATCACGCGGCCTGTCGAGAACAATCCCAACGAAGGCGGCCGCCGGGCCCGCATTTCAGATCCCGCAGGGCACGCCTGGACGCTTTCTGAGAAATGAACGTGACTTGAGTCTTGAAACCGGCGGCGCAATGCTGGTGCATGGCCGGAGCCGACGCTGAAAACAAGATCGCAGAAGCCGCGTTTCGCGTGCTGGCGAAGAAACGCTGGGACGCGTTGACGCTGGCGGATGTCGCCAAGGCGGCAAAGCTGTCGTTGCCCGCTCTGCTGCGCGAGGTTCCCGCCAAGCCCCGGCTTATCGGCCTTCTGCTGCAGCGGTCGGTCGCAGATACGCTGAAACGCTACAAGCCCGACCGTTCCTCGCACACCCCGCGAGAGCGTGCATTCGATGTGGCGATGTGCTGGTTCGAGGCGCTCGGGCCCCGCAAGACTGCAGTCCGCAATCTGCACGGCGGCCTCGTCCGCGATCCGCTGGCGCTCATCGCCGCGCGCCAAGACATTCTTTCCGCTGCCGCCACGCTGCTTGCGTTGGCGGAAGCCGATACCGGTCCGTCCGGCCTCAAAGCCATCGGCTTTGCGCTGGCGCTTGCGCGCGCGATCCCCGCATGGCTCGCAGACGGCAAGGATTTATCGAAAACCATGGCCTCGCTCGATGGTGATTTCGGCCGCGCGGAAGATCTCTCGAAGCGCTTCGGCAAGAAATCTAAACGGGCAGGCGGATAGCCGCGCGAAGGCCGCCCAGCGGGCTGTCGCCGAGAATCAGGTCGCCGCCATGCGCCCGCGCGATGTCGCGCGCGATGGCCAGCCCCAGCCCGGAACCGCCGCTTTGCAGATTTCTGCCTTCGTCCAGCCGATGAAAGGGACGGAAGGCTTCCTCACGCCGCTCGGGCGGAATGCCCGGCCCGTCATCATCGATGGTGATGTCCACATAACGGCCGTTGCGCTTCAGCGCGACCGCCACATGCGCGCCGTGCTTCAGCGCGTTGTCGATCAGGTTTGTCGCGCAGCGCTTCAGCGCATTCTTGCGCACCGACAGCCGTATGCCGGCCGGCGCATCCACCTTCACCCGTTCGCCTCCGGCGTGGCGGGCGCGGCCGGCCGCCGCGGCGGCGTCCTGCACGATTTCGCCCACATCGGCCGGCGCGGCCTCCTCGCCGCCCTCGCCGCGCGCAAAGTCCAGATATTCGTCCAGCATGCGCTCCATTTCGGCCACGTCCTGGCGCATGGCTTCCACGTCGGCGCCGCTGCCCATCATGGCCAGTTGAAGCTTCATGCGGGTGAGGGGCGTCTTCAGGTCATGGCTGACGCCGGCCAGCATTTCCGTCCGCTGCTGGACATAGCGCTCGATGCGCGCGCGCATGGTGAGAAACGACTGGGCGGCGCTGCGCACTTCGCTTGCGCCCGTCGGCTTGAAATCGGGCACGGCGCGGCCCTTGCCGAAGGCATCCGCGGCGCGGGCCAGCCGCTCGATCGGACGGACCTGATTGCGCAGGAAGATGATGGCGATCGCCAGAAGCACCAGGGACGATATGACCATCCACAGGATGAACACATCCACGTTGGATGCGGTGAGCCGTTTCCTGGGAATCATCAGCCGCAGCACGCCGTCTTTCACCTCGACGCGCAGGTCCAGGAAATCGCCCTCGAAATTCGTGTGAAAACGCCTCAGGCCGCCGAGCTGTTCGGTGAAATCGGCATTAAGCGCCGTATCGATCTGCTCGCGGCGCGAAAGTTTCGCCACATGCTCGCCGGGCATGAACGAAATCTGGTAGTTGAGTGCGCGCGTTGCCATCTGCAAAAGCCGCGTGCGTTCCGCCCCCGGCGGATAGCTTTCTTCGATGCTCACCAGGAAGGCCACATCCGCCGCCACGTTTCCCGCCATGTGGCGCGTGACGATATCGTAGTGCCGCTCGAAAAAGGCATAGGTCACGATCGCCTGCAACAGCACCATCGGCGTGACGATGATGATGAGCGAACGCCAGAAGAGCCCCCGCGGCAATCCGCGCTTGATCGTGCGGAACGGGTGGATCGCCATTCAGCTTACCCGGTCGGGCACAAGGACATAGCCGATGCCCCGCACAGTCTGCAGATAGAGGGGCAATTTGGGATCCTCCTCGATCTTGCGCCTGAGCCGCGTCACCTGCACGTCGATGGAACGCTCCAGCGCCACGCCGAGCCGCGTGCACAGATCGGTCCGGCTGAAGGCGCGCCCGGCATTGGCGGCAAACAGCTTCAGCAACGCCGCCTCGGAGCTTGTCAGGCGCACCGGCTTGCCGTTCCGGCGAAGCTCGCCGCGCTCCGGATCGAACACGGCCTCGCCCATTTGCACTTCCCTGTGCGCCGAGCGCGCGGGCGGCGCAGCCCGCCGCAGAAGCGCGCTCACGCGCAGCAGAAGCTCGCGCGGCTCGAACGGCTTGGGCAGATAGTCATCGGCCCCATGTTCCAGGCCCGCGATCCGGTCTGCCGGCTCGCCGCGCGCGGTGAGCATCAGGATGGGCACCTGCGAATGGGCCCTGACCGCCTTGGTCAGGTCGAGGCCGGTTTCGCCGGGCATCATCACGTCGAGAATCAGAAGGTCGAACGCGATGCTCTTCATCAGGGCGCGCGCGGCCGCGGCGTCGGCCGCCACGCTGACCCGAAAGCCGTTGGACGACAGATAGCGCTGCAGGAGGGCGCGCAACCTTTCGTCGTCGTCCACGACCAGGACATGTGTGTCCTCGATTCTTCCCGGGCTGTTCATGCTGCAATGCAATCCTGGTTAAAACGGGGGCAATAACCAATCCGCCGGCCTGCCGGCTTTGTTATCTTATAAGGACTTGTCCGCCCGTTCAGACACATTTTATAGCCGATATTGACATGTGACGCCGCCCGCGCGTTCTACCCATTGCACAGCCGGGCGCCAGGCCCGCCAGAACACGAGGCCCATCATGGTTCCTGTCATTCCCTTCGACGATCGCGACGGTTCGCTCTGGTTCGACGGGAAACTGATTCCATGGCGGGACGCCAAAATCCACGTGCTCACCCACGGGCTCCACTATGCCTCAAGCGTTTTCGAAGGCGAGCGCATGTATGCGGGGCGCATCTACAGGCTGGAAGAGCATACCGCGCGGCTGTTCGAATCGGCCCGCATCCTCGACATGAAAATTCCCTACACGGAGGCCGAAATCAGCCGCGCCAGCCAGCAGGCGGCCGAAGCCATGGGGTTCGAGAACGCCTATGTCCGCCCCGTGGTGTGGCGCGGCAGCGAGCGCATGTCGGTGGCCGCGCCGGATTCGCGAATCCATGTCGCCATCGCGACCTGGCAATGGGCGTCGTATTTCGACGTGAAGGAAAAGCTCAAGGGCATCCGTCTGACGATTGCAGACTGGCGGCGCCCGGCGCCGGACACCGCGCCCTGGCGGTCGAAAGCGGCGGGGCTCTACATGATCGCCACGCTTTCCAAACATGCCGCGGAGAAGAAGGGCTACTCCGACGCCATGATGCTCGATTATCGCGGCTATGTGGCCGAGGCCACGGGCGCGAACATGTTTTTCGCAAAGGACGGCCGCCTGGTCACGCCGATAGCGGACTGCTTCCTCGACGGCATTACCCGCCGCTCGATCATTGCGCTGGCCAAGGCGCGGCATATTCCGGTGGAGGAACGGCATATCGAGCCGGCCGAGCTTTCCGGCTTCTCCGAATGTTTCCTGACCGGCACGGCCGCCGAAGTGACGCCCGTCTCCGAGATCGGGCCGTATCGCTTCACGCCCGGAAGAATGTGCGAGACGATGATGAACGAATACATGGCCGACGTGCACAGCCATGTCGAGCCGAAAAAGGTCAGCGCCACCGCCTGAGTGCGGCGTCATCGGCCGGCTTTGCCTCCACCCACACGAGCGCGCCGGCGCGTTCTTCCTGCTTCCAGAACGGCGCTTCGGACTTGAGATAATCCATCAGGAATTCGCAGGCTTCGAAAGCCGACTTTCGGTGCGCCGCCGCCGCGGCAACAAGCACGATCTGTTCGCCCGCGTTCAGCCGCCCGACCCGGTGAATGACGGTGATGCCGAGAAGCGGCCAGCGGCCCTCGGCTTCTGCCGCGATGCGCGCAATCTCGCGTTCGGTCATGCCGGGGTAATGCTCGACCACGAGCGCGCTCACACCATCCTGTCCCCGGACACGGCCCGTGAACGTGACAATTGCGCCGGCGCCCGTTTCGGCCAGCGCCGCGGTTTCGTCGGCGATCTCGAAATCTTCCGCCTGGACGCGGATATGGGTGCCCATGTCAGCCTCCCGTCACCGGCGGGAAGAAGGCGATCTCGTCGTCCGCGCCAATGGCGGCATCGAGGGTTGCGTGCCGCTGGTTGACCGCGGCGCGCAGGCGCGTCATGTCCGAAAAGGCTTCGGCATAGCCGTTGCCCCTGAGCCGAAGGTGATGGGCCAGGTCCGCCACCGTCCTCACATTCGCGGGTGGGGCGAGAATTTCTTCTCCGCGCCCGACTTTCTGGCGCACCCACGCGAAATAGAGAAGCTTCACACCGTTTCTCCCGCCTTGTTCCTGCGCCGTGCCGGCGGCGCCGGCGCCGGCGTGGGCCGCGCGTGGCGGATGCCCGCGCGAAAATACTCAAAACCGGTATAGACGGTCAGGGCCGCCGCCACCCACAGCGCGACATAGGCAAAGGCCAGCGCACCGGGAATGAAGCGGTCGGCCAGCGGTCCCAGAATCATTGCGCCGATGGCGATCATCTGGATGGTGGTCTTCATCTTGGCGAGCAGCGTGACGGGGATGCTGACGTCCGCGCCCGCCAGGAATTCCCGCATGCCGGAGACAAGGATCTCGCGGGCCAGGATCACGAGGGCGGGAACCAGCCGCAGCCCGTCGAAGGTGTTATTGGCCACAAGCATCATCAGCGCCACGGCCACGAGAATCTTGTCGGCGATGGGATCCAGCATCCGCCCGAAATCGGAGGGCTGGTTGAACCGGCGCGCCACCAGGCCGTCGAGCGCGTCGCTGGCGCCCGCGATGCAGAAGATGACGAATGCGATCAGCCGGGCGGTGTCCCCCGGCTGCCAGAAAAGCGCGACGAAAACCGGCACCAGAAGGATGCGCAGCACGGTGATGGAATTGGCAAGTCCGAACATGTCCCAACCATAGCATCCGCCCCTATCCGGGATGGAAGAAATCGAAAATTTTCTTGGCCAGTGTCCTGTTCACGCCACCGACAGATTCAAGATCGGCAAGGCTTGCGCCGGCCACAGCTTTGGCGGAGCCGAAGTGCTGCAGGAGGGCGCGCTTTCTCGCCGCACCCACGCCGCCGATCTCATCCAGCGGACTGGCGCCGATCGCCTTGCTGCGCTTTTTCCGGTGGCTGCCGATGGCAAAACGGTGCGCCTCGTCGCGCAACCGCTGCAGATAGTAAAGAACGGGCGACCTGGGATCGAGGCGAAACGGCTCGCGCCCCGGCATGTAGAAATGCTCGCGGCCCGCGTCGCGGTCCGGTCCCTTGGAAATGGCGGCCAGGCACACGTCTTCCACGCCAAGATCCTCCAGCACCGCCTGCGCCACGGCCAGCTGGCCCGGCCCTCCGTCAATCAGCGCCAGATCGGGCCATTTCGCCTTGGCTTCATCGGCCTCGTTTTCCTTCACCAGCCGCGAGAAGCGCCGCGTCAGCACTTCACGCATCATGGCGTAATCGTCGCCCGGCGTGAGCTCGGCCGATTTGATGTTGAACTTGCGGTATTCGCCCTTCTCGAACCCGTCCGGCCCCGCCACGATCATCGCGCCCAGCGCATGCGCGCCCTGGATGTGGGAGTTGTCATACACTTCGATGCGCCGCGGCGGGCTTTCGAGACCAAAGATTTCGGCCACGCCTTCCAGCAGTTCGCGCTGGGCGGTGTTTTCCGCCATGCGCCGGCCAAGCTGCTCGCGCGCGTTGGTAACCGCCATGTCCACGATCTGCCGCTTCTCGCCGCGCTCGGGCACGCTGATTTCGACCTTGTGCCCGGCGCGCGTTCCCAGGGCCAAGGCGAGCAGATGCGCATTGGTCACGCCTTCAGACAGCAGGATCAGCCTGGGCGCCGTGCGGTCGTCGTAGAATTGGCCGATGAAGGATTCCAGGACTTCGGCCGTCGGCATGTCGGCCGCATGCCGCGGGAAGTAGGGGCGGTTGCCCCAGTTCTGGCCCGCGCGGAAGAAGAACACCTGGATGCAGGTCTGGCCGCCTTCCGAATGGGCCGCGAACACGTCGGCGTCCGAAAAGGTCGTGGGATTGATGCCCTGCGACTCCTGCACATGGCTCATGGCGCGGATGCGGTCCCGCAGGCGCGCGGCGCGCTCGAAATCCAGCGCCGCCGCGGCTGCGTTCATGTCCCTCACCACCTGATCCTGCACGGTGCGGCGCTTGCCCGTGAGAAACTGCTCGGCTTCGCGCACCAGTTCCGCATAGCCCGCCTGATCGATGCGGCCGGTGCAGGGCGCGCTGCAGCGCTTGATCTGGAAGAGCAGGCACGGCCGGGTGCGCGATTCGAAAACCGAGTCGGAACAGGATCGCAGAAGAAACGCCCGCTGCAGGGTGTTGAGCGTGCGGTTCACCGCGCCCGCGCTTGCGAACGGCCCGAAATAGATGCCCCTGGTGCTTTTGGCCCCGCGATGCTTCAGAAGCTGCGGAAAGGGGTGGTCCTGCCGCAAGAGAATGTTGGGAAACGACTTGTCGTCGCGATAGGAAACATTGTAGCGCGGCTTCAGCCGCTTGATCAGGTTGGATTCCAGAAGGAGCGCTTCGGTCTCGGATGCCGTGGTGACGAAAATCATTTCGGCCGTTTCCGAAATCATTCGCGTCAAGCGCTCGCTGTGCACCGCGCCCCGCGCGTAGGATGTCACGCGCTTCTTCAGGCTTTTGGCCTTGCCGACATAAAGCACCTCGCCCCTGTCGTTGAGCATGCGATAGACGCCGGGCGCATCGGGCAGCGTCTTCAGATAGGCCCCAATGCGTTCGGGGCCTTTCAGGGGTGCATCCGTTCCGGTGGCGTCGTTCATCGCGCCGGATATAATAGCCTCACGCGGGGCGGCAAAGAGAGCCCCGGCACATCCATCCGGAAGGAGTTTTCGATGTCATTGGGCATGTACCAAGCGTCTGCGCCGGTCTTCACGCATTATCTCACGAGCCTTGGCGGCGTGCTCGACAAGGGCGCAGCTTATGCCGAGGCAAGAAAGATCGATCCGTCGGTGCTGGTGAACGCGCGGCTTTTTCCGAACATGTTTCCGCTGTCGCGCCAGGTCCAGATCGCCTCCGATCAGGCCAAGGGCTGCATGGCGCGGCTTTCCGGCACGGAAATCCCCGCCTATCCTGACACCGAATCCACATTTCCGGAACTGAAGGCCCGTATTGAAAAAACCATTGCCTTCGTGAAGGGGTTCAGGCCCGAACAGATCGACGGCTCGGAAGAGAAAACGGTCACGCTCAAGATCGGAGGGCAGGACGTGAATTTCACCGGCCAGAAGTATCTGCTCCATTTCGTGCTGCCCAATTTCTTTTTCCACTGCACCACAGCCTATGCGATCCTGCGGCACAACGGCGTCGAGATCGGCAAGCCCGATTTCATGGCGGGCCTGCTGTGAGCGATTGGGCGCCGCTTGCGCCAGGGCCCGGCGGCATTTCCGAAGTGCCGCCGGACTGGGTTGAAGGCAACCGGGCCAAGGTGCTTGTCCTGGATGTGCGCGAGCCTGACGAGTTTACCGGCGAGCTTGGGCACATTCCCGGCGCGATGCTCATTCCGCTCGGCCAGTTGCCCGCGCGGATCGGCGAGCTGCCGAAGGACAGGCCGGTTGTCTGCGTCTGCAAATCCGGCGGCCGGTCCGGGAAGGCCACGGCGCTGCTCCAGCGGTCGGGATTCCGTTGCGCCAACCTTCCGGGCGGCATGTTGCGCTGGAACAGCGAGAAGCGTGCGACCGAATAGAACTCAGCCGCGCACGCGCTCGATTTCGACTCCGGCCGACTCGGCGCCCGGAAGCGCATGCAGTTTTTCCACGCGCACGCGGGCAATTTTCACGCGGGCATCTTCGAAACAGGCCTGCGCGATGCGTTCGGCGAAGGTTTCGGCCAGATTGATGTGCCCGCTGGCCACGATGTCGCGGATCTTTTTCGTGATCGCTTCGTAGTCCACGACCTTTTCCAGCCTGTCCTCGAGCTTCGCCGTATCTTCCACCGCCAGGTCCACATTGATGCGCACCGGCTGAAGCTTGCCCTGTTCGTGGCCGTGAATCCCGATCTGCGCCAGCACCTCCAGATTGCGGATGAAGACATGGCGGACGGCCTTGGCCGCGTCAGCGATGCGAAGGGGCTGCACGTTGGTCATTACTCTTTTCCCATAACGTCCGGCGTCTGCCAGATGAGATGCTGCCCGCCGTCCACCGCGATCATCTGGCCGGTCACCGCCCTGGCGTCCAGAAGATAACGCACGGCCTGACAGATATCTTCTGCATCGGCGCCGCGGCCAAGAAGGGTCGCTTCCTGCTGCCGGCGGAAATCGGCCTCCGACTGGCGCACGTTGCGCATGGTGGGCCCGGGCGCCACCGCATTCACGCGCACCCGCGGCGCCAGCGCCTGCGCGAGCGTGGTGGTGAGCCACCAGAGGCCCGCCTTGCTCAGGCTGTAGGAGATGAATTGCGGCGTGGGCTTCAGCACGCGCTGGTCAATGACGTTGACAATCGCTCCCTCCGCGCCCCGTGCAAGCTGTTTGGCAAAGGCCTGGGAAAGAACAAACGGCGCGCGCAGATTGGTTTCCATATGCGCATCCCAGCTCTTGCGGGTTGCGCTCTGCCAGTCGTCGTTTTCGAACAGCGAGGCGCTGTTGACGAGCGCGGTCAGCGGTCCCAGCTCCCTGGCCGCCTGCCCGATCAGCGCCGAAGCCTCCGCCTCGTTCGCAAGATCGGCCCTGACCAGCGAGACCTTTGCCCCTGCTACCCTTGCGTCCGCAGCGGTCTGCCGCGCCTCGGCGTCTGAGCTTTTGTAGTGAATGGCCACGGCCCAGCCCGCGCGGGCGAGATCCAGCGCAATCGCGCGGCCAAGTCTCTTTGCCGCGCCGGTGACGAGAACGGCTTTCATGCCGGCCAGTATAGGCGAAATTCAGTGGTAGCCGATATCGGCCCGCACCTTTCCGCGGAACACCCAATAGGACCAGCTGGTGTAAACCAGGATCACCGGCAGAAGGAACAGGGTGCCAAGCAGCATGAACACCTGCGTGTCGGGCGAGCTTGCCGCCTGCCACAGCGTGTAGGCATGCGGCACGATCATGGGCCACAGGCTGATGGCGATGCCGACATAGGACATCACAAACAGCCCGATGGCGGCGATGAAGGGCGCCACTTCCCTGCGCCCGGCAAGCGCGCGCCATTCGCCAAAAGCGATGAGAAGGGTGATGATCGGCACCGGCGAAAGGAACGCGATATCGGGCCAGGTGAACCAGCGATCGGCAATGCCCTTGTCCATCAATGGCGTCCAGATGCTGACCACGCCAATGCCGACGAGCGTGCCCAGCAGCGCCCAGCGCCCCAGCCGCCGCGCCCATGCCTGCAGGTCGCCTTCCGTCTTCAGGATGAGCCAGCCGGCGCCCAGCAGCGCATAGCCAAATACCAGCGCCAGCCCCGTAAAGACCGAGAAGGGTGTGAGAAAATCGAACGAGCCGCCCGCAAAGTGCCGCCCGTCCACCTTGAAGCCCTGGATGAAGCTTCCCAGAACCACCCCTTGCGCGAATGTCGCGACCACAGAGCCGTAATTGAACGCATGGTCCCAGAAGGTGCGATGCTCGGCGTCGCGAAAGCGGAATTCGAACGCCACGCCGCGAAAAACGAGCGCCAGAAGCATGACGAGGATCGGAAAATAAAGCGCGGGAAGGATGATCGCGAAGGCCAGCGGAAAGGCCGCCAGCAACGCCACGCCGCCCAGCACAAGCCACGTCTCGTTGCCGTCCCACACCGGCGCGATCGAATTCATCACCAGATTGCGCGCGGGCGTATCGGGCGCAAAGCCGTAAAGGATGCCCACGCCCAGATCGAAGCCGTCGAGCAGCACGTACAGGAATACGCCGGTTCCCAGAATGACGGTCCACAGCCAGACGAAATCGATCATGTTGCTGCCTCCGGCGGCGCCACCACCGGCGCCTTGGGCCGTCCGCTTTCCACGGCGGCCTCCTGGGTCGCGGCCGGCATGCCGCTCCGCAAGATCCGCAAGATCAGGAACGCGCCGGCCGGAAACATGATGAGATAGACGACCATATATGCCAACAGCGACACCAGCACATCGCCGCCCGAAAGCGATGGCGAAACGGAATCCGCCGTGCGCAGCAGGCCATAGACTGTCCACGGCTGGCGCCCGACTTCGGTGGTCGTCCAGCCGGCCAGCACGGCCAGAAATCCGGCAGGAGAAGCCAGCTCGCACGCCTTCAGGAACCAGCCTGTATCATAGAGCTTGCGGCGCAAGCGCAGGAACAGCCCCGCAATCACCACCGCCAGCATCAGGATCCCGATTCCGACCATGATGCGGAAGGAAAAGAACGGAATAGCCACCGGCGGCACATCCTGCGCCGGAAATTCCTTCAGGCCGGGCACCACGCCGTTCGGATCATGCGTCAGGATCAGGCTTCCCCAGTCCGGTATCTGAACGACGGCATGATTGGTCTGCGCCTGTTCATCGGGCAGGGCAAAAAGGATCAGCGGCGCGCGGGCTTCCTTGTTCCAGTGCGCCTCGATGGCCGCAAGCTTCGCCGGCTGGTATTTCAGCGTGTTCAGCCCGTGCAGATCGCCCAGAAACACCTGCAGCGGCACCAGGGCAGTCAACAGCCACAGCGTCATGGACAGCATGATGCGGCCTTCCTCCACATACCGGCGCCGCAGGATGAACATCGCGCCCACGGCCAGAACCACAAAGCCCGTGGTGATGTAGAAGGCGACAACCGTGTGGAAGAAGCGGTACGGGAACGACGGATTGAAGATGATCGCGATCCAGTCCACCGGAAAGAACCGGCCGTCCACGATCTTGTAGCCCTGCGGCGTCTGCATCCAGCTGTTTGTGGCCAGAATCCAGAAGGTCGAAAACAGGGTCCCCAGCGCCACCATCAGGGCCGAGCCGAAATGCGCCCAGCGCGGCACAAGCTTGCGGCCGAACAGCAGCACGCCCAGGAATGAGGCTTCGAGAAAGAATGCCGTCAGCCCCTCATAGGCCAGCAGCGGCGAAAGCACGTTGGCGGTCGCATCCGAAAAGCGGCTCCAGTTCGTCCCGAACTGGAACGGCATGATGACGCCCGACACCACGCCCATGCCGAAGGACACGGCGAAGATGCGGATCCAGAAATTGGAGATGCGGAAATAGATATCCTTGCCGGTGAAGAAATGGATGCCTTCCAGCGTGGCGATATACGACGCAAGCCCCACCGTGAAAGCCGGAAGCAGGATATGGAATGCGACAACCCAGACGAACTGAAGGCGTGACAGGAGCAGTGGATCAAGATGCATGCGTGCCGTTCCCCATGCGCGCACATGGCAGTTTGGCGCACAAGCCAAACGCCGCAAGATCAGGGGCAGTACTTATGCACTATTGCCGCAGGCTGGCTTCCATGGCCCGCAGCTGCTGCCCGGCCCGCGAAAGATAGAACCCCTCGCCGCAGACAGGGCACGGGAAAAAGCTGCTGTCCGGCGCGCCGTTCAGCACCACCCCGGGCCGTAACCCAATGGCATGCCTGAGACTTTCCATCGCGGCGGCCCACGGCCGGCCAAGGTTTCGCGCCCGAATCGCCGGCGCGAAATCCGACCGGGCTCCCTTCAGCACGATGTAGTCGGCGTAGGCTTCCCCCTTCGCGCGGTAGAACACGTCATCGCTCGCAAAATCGAATGGCCAGCCGGCATTTTTGTCCAGATGCGCCGCAATCGCCGCCGACGAGTCGTCAAGTCCGTCCGCCAGGGCGCCGAGCAGGGCGGCAAGATTGGCGGCGCTGGCGTCGAACGCGGCCTGATGGCTGGCCAGCCGGGAATTATAGGCGCGCAGTGAGCGCGCTGCGCGCTTGTATTGCGAGGCGCTCGTCGCCACCGGCCATATCGAATAGGACGGATCCCATACCCACACGTCGGGCGGATAGCGGAAAAGCTGCCCGGCTTCGGCCAGGTCGGCATCGGCCGCGCCGTTGGCCCGGCCGATTGCCGGCATCGCGCCCGCAAAGCGGCGGACGCCCGCCACGATCCCGCTCTGATAGGCCGGCATGTCGTCCAGCAGGGCCGTCGGCCAGAACCAGGGGGCATTCGCCGTCCAGCCGTGCCTGTTCACTTCGCGGCTGATCAGGGCTGCCGCATTGGCGACCGCGCGGCTCTTGCCGGGCGCGAGCGCCTTGGCCGGCGCGGCGAAATCGGGATTGTCGTCGATGGTGGAGTCGATCCAGGCGGCCAGCGGATAAATCAGCACGATGACAATGGCAAGCGCGGCCAGAACTCCCTCGAGGCTGCTCCAGCGCCATTCGCGCAGGAATTCCAGCCGGCTCAGATGTTCGTCCGCGGCATCTGTGGCGCGCGCGTGCGCCTCTGCGGCGCGCATCCGCATCTCCCGCCAGCGATGACGCAAAAGTTGGCCAAAATCCATCGGCCCCTCCGATGGCGCATAGTTGTGGCTTGCGGCTGCAAGATCAACCGTCAGGCGATGAACCCGACCAGCTTCTTGACTTCGGCCATGACAGGCGCGGCCAGGGCGCGCGCCCGATCCGCGCCGGATTTCAGCACGCGATCGATCTCGCCCGGATCGGCGAGCAACCGGCGCATCTCGGCGGCGATGGGCGTAAGCCGGGCGACCGCCAGATCGGCCAGCGCGTTCTTAAATCCGGAGAATTGCTGGCCCGCGAACTGCGCAACCGTGGCATCCACACTCTGGTCCGACAGCGCCGCATAAATGTTGATCAGGTTCTCCGCTTCCGGCCGCCCTTCGAGCCCTTTCTTCGCGTCGGGCAGGGGATCGGGATCGGTTTTCGCCTTGCGGATCTTCTGCGCGATGGCGTCGGCATCGTCGGTCAGGTTGATGCGCGAATAATCGCTTTCGTCGGATTTCGACATCTTCTTGGTGCCGTCGCGCAGGCTCATCACGCGCGTGGCGGGCCCGGTGATCACCGGCTCCGGCAGCGGAAAGAAATCGGGCGCCTGGAAGTCGTTGTTGAATTTCTGCGCGATGTCGCGCGAAAGCTCCAGATGCTGCTTCTGGTCCTCGCCCACCGGAACATGGGTGGCCTTGTAAACCAGAATGTCGGCGGCCATCAGCACCGGATAGGTGTAAAGCCCCACGCTCGCACGCTCCTTGTGCTTTCCGCTCTTTTCCTTGAACTGCGTCATGCGGTCCAGCCAGCCGAGCCGCGCCACGCAGTTGAAGATCCAGGCAAGCTCGGCATGCTCGGGCACCTGCGCCTGGTTGAAGATGGGCGTGCGCTCGGGATCGACGCCCGCGGCGATATAGGCGGCGGCCACTTCGCGCGTGGCGTCTGTCAGTTCTTTGCGCCGGCCATAGCCCACGTCCTGGGTGATGGCGTGCATGTCCACCACGCAGAACAGGCAGGGCATCTCGTTCTGCATCCGCACCCAGTTCTTGAGCGCGCCCAGATAATTGCCCAGATGCAGCGTGTTGGTCGGCTGCATGCCGGAAAGAACCAGTTGCTTGTGCGTGCTCATGGAGTGGCCCGGAAGAGAGCGGGCCTTATCGCGCGTCTTTTACCCGCCTTCAAGCGCCTGCTTCAGGCGGGCTTCGACGGCGGCGATGCGCTCGGGATGCGTGACCTTGTGGCCATAGGCGTCCCGCACATAGAAGGCATCCACCGCGCGCTCGCCATAGGTCGCCACCATGGCCGACGAAATGGAGAGCCCGGATTCGAAAATGGCGTGCGTCACGTCGTAGAGCAGGCCCGGCCGGTCCGCGCCTTCGACCTCCAGCACGGTGGAGGTTGCCGAGGCCTCGTTGTCGAATTGGACGCGCGGCCGAACCCGGAATGCGGCGGCGCGCCGCTTCCGCTTTCTTGCGGCAAAAACCTTTTTCGGCGCGATTTCGCCCCTCAGCGTCTTTTCGATGTTGGCTTTCAGGCGCTCGATGCGCGCCATGTCGCCGAACGGCCCGCCGTCGGCATCCTGCACCGAAAACACGTCAAGCGCGTGGCGATCGGCCGTGGTAAAAGCCTTGGCATCCACGATCGTTCCGCCCGACAGCGCAATCGCGCCGGCCAGCTGCGAGAAAAGCCCGGCATGATCGGACGTGTAGATCGCGATATCCGTCACCGCGCGCACAGCGTTGCTTTCCGCCGCCAGCGCCAGCGGGGCGCCGCGGGCATCTGCGTCCCGCATAAGCCTGGCGTGCGCCAGATGCTCGTCTGTGCTGAACGCCAGCCAATAAGCGTCATTGTGGCGCGAAAGCGCGCGTTCGCGTTCCGCCGCCGTCCAGCGGGAGAGCCGCGCTTCCAGCGCCGCCCTGGCTTCTGCGATGCGCGACCGGCGCCTGGGCGCGGCGTCGCCGCCGGTCATGAGCGCCTCGGCCTCGAAATAAAGCTCGCGCAGAAGCTCGCCTTTCCATCCGTTCCACACGCCCGGGCCCACCGCGCGGATATCGGCCACGGTCAGGATCAGAAGCAGGCGCAGCCGCTCGGGCGTCTGCACCGCATCGACAAAATCGCGCACGGTCTTGGGATCGGAAATGTCGCGCCGCTGCGCGGTGTCGCTCATCACGAGATGGTTCTGCACGAGCCACGCCACGTCGGCGGTTTCCTCCGGCGAAAGCCCGAGCCTGGGACAGAGTTTGCGCGCAATCGCGGCGCCTTCGCCGGAATGATCGCCTTTCAGGCCCTTGGCGATGTCGTGCAGCAGGATGGCGCAATAAAGCGTGGGCCGCGACTTGATGCGCCGGACGGTCTCCGTCGAAAGTGGATGGTCTTTCTTCAGCTCCTCGCGCTCGATCGCCGCCACGTTGCCGACCGCGCGGATCAGATGCTCGTCCACCGTGAAGTGGTGGTACATGTTGAACTGCATCTGGGCCACGATGCGCCCGAATTCCGGAATGAAGCGGCCGAGCACGCCGGCCTCGTTCATCAGGCGCAGCGCGCGTTCGGGATCGTTGCGCGAGGTGAGCGTTTCCAGAAACAGCCGGTTGGCCTCGGCATTGCCGCGCAGTTCGGCGTTCACAAGGTCAAGCGAGCGGGTCATCGTGCGCAGCGCGGCCGGGTGCACATCGACGCCCTTGGCGTCCGCCAGGTGGAAGATGCGGATGAGGTTGATGGGATCGCGCCGGAAAGCGTTCGGCCGCGCGTTCAGGCGCCCGTTTTCCACGAAGAGCTCGTCCGTGCCTTCGCGCAGCTTCAGGAATCCGGGCAGAAGGCGCGAAAGCGAAGGCCTGGGCTTGACGTTCTGCTGTTCCAGCGCCGCGCAGAAAATGCGGGTGAGGTCGCCGACATCCTTGGCGGCGGTGAAATAGGCCTTCATGAAGCGTTCCACCGCGCGCCTGGAATCGGCGCCCGCAAAGCCCAGCCGCCTTGCCACGTCGGGCTGCATGTCGAAGGTCAGCCGTTCTTCCGCGCGGCCCGCGAGATAGTGAAGCTGGAAGCGCACGTCCCACAGGAACGCTTCGGCCTTCTGCAGCGTCTTCAGTTCGGCGCGCGTGAACACGCCATGGTCCACGAGCCCGTCGGCATCCTGCGCGTGATAGAGATACTTCCCGATCCAGTAGAGCGTCTGCAGGTCGCGCAGGCCGCCCTTGCCCTCCTTGATGTTCGGCTCGACGAGATAGCGGCTTTCGCCCTGCCGCCGGTGCCGCGCATCGCGCTCCGCGAGCTTGGTCTGCACGAAGGCGAGCCCGCTTCCGGCCGCAACCTCCTTCCAGAAGCGCTCATGCAGGTCGTGGAACAGTTTTTTGTCGCCGCAGATGAGGCGCGCCTCCAGAAGCGCGGTGGCGATCGTCGAATCCTTTTTTGCAAGCCGCAGGCATTCCTCCAGCGAGCGGGTGGCATGGCCCACCTTGAGCCCCAGATCCCACAGCATCTGGAGCACGAATTCGATCACGCTTTCGCCCCACGCCGTGGTCTTGTGCGGCCGCAGGAAAAGCAGGTCTATGTCGGAAAAGGGCGCAAGCTGGCCGCGGCCATAGCCGCCCACCGCGATGATGGCGATATGTTCGGCGGCCGTCGGATTCTCCGCGCGGTAGAAATTGGCCGTCGTGAATTCGTAGAGAACGCCGATCAGGCGGTCTTGCATGTCCGAAAGCGCGCGTGCCGCCGCCACGCCGGACATGCTGCCGGCTTCCACGCGTGCGCGGATGCCGGCGCGCGGCGCTGCGAAGTTGCGCTTGATCAGGCCAAGCGCTTCGGCGCGCAGCGCCGGCCGGTCCGCCTGCGCATGCGCCAGCGCGGCGAGATCGCGTTTCAGCGCAGTCGCGTCCAGCAATTCCCGCGGTACCGGCTTCTGAAAGCCCAATTTTCGCACCTGCACATCGGCGTTCTTGCCATAGAATGACCGCCGGGACTGCGAAAACAAGGAGAGGGCTTTTTGCACGCGATGCAGCTCGCACATCCGGGCGAAAGACTCGCGCTCAGGGAGCTTCCGCTGCGGGACCCGGCGCCAGGCCAGATTCGCGTGAAGATCTCCGCCTGCGGGGTGTGCCGCACCGATCTGCACGTCGTGGACGGCGAACTGCCCCATCCCCGGCTTCCCGTCACGCCGGGTCACGAAATCATTGGCCGCGTGGATGCGGTGGGCGAAGCGGTGAGCCGGTTCAAGCCGGGCGACCGCGTGGGAATTCCCTGGCTCGGCTGGACCTGCGGCGAATGTGAATTCTGCAGGCGGGGCGAAGAAAATCTCTGCCCGCTCGCGCTCTTTACCGGCTACCAGATCGATGGCGGCTTCGCCGATCACGCCATCGCCGACGCGCGGTATTGTTTTCCGGTTCCGGAGAATTATTCCGACGAGCATGCCGCGCCGCTGATGTGCGCGGGCCTCATCGGCTATCGCGCGCTGAAGGCGGCAGGCGAGGGCAAGCGTCTCGGGCTTTATGGCTTTGGCGCGGCCGCGCACATCGCGGTGCAGGCGGCGCGCCACCGCGGCCAGGATGTCTTTGCCTTCGTGCGGCCCGGCGATGCCAGGGCGGCGGCCTTCGCGGAACAGATGGGCTGCGCCTGGGCCGGCGATTCCGGCAAGGCGGCGCCTGTGCCCCTCGATGCGGCGATCATCTTCGCGCCCGTGGGCGATCTCGTCCCGGCGGCGTTACGCGCCGTGCGGCCCGGCGGCACGGTCGTGTGCGGCGGCATCCACATGAGCGACATTCCGGCGTTTCCATATTCGATCTTGTGGATGGAGCGGGCGGTGCGCTCCATCGCCAATCTCACGCGGCGGGACGCGGAGGAATTTCTTGCGCTCGCTGCTGCGACGCCGATCCGCACCGAAACAGTCTGCTATCCACTGGAGAAGGCGAACGAAGCGCTCTCCGACCTGCGGGGCGGCAATCTCACCGGCGCGGCCGTGCTCATTCCCTGAAACAGGCTCATTGCCCGGTCTGCCTTCGCGCCCATTCCAGATAATCCTCGTTGCCGCTTTCGATCGGCAGCACCAGGAAGCATGGCACGCTATAGGGATGCATCGGCCGCGCGGCGTCCATCACCCGATCGGCCAGCATCCGGCGAGTCTTGATGAAAACGGCCACTTCCGCCGCGGTCTCCATCTTTCCCTGCCATTCATAGACAGACGTCATCGGCGCGTGGATGTTCACGCAGGCGGCGAGCTTTTCGCGCACCAGCATGTCCGCCACGCGCCGCGCGGAAGGCTCGTCGGGGAAGGTGGAGTAGATGAAGATGAATTCGCTGTCGTTCATGCCGCTTCATCCTTCTGCAGCCCCGGATGAGTAGCAATCTAGTCCCCGCACGCCGGGCTTGTCGAAGCATGCGCCTGCCCGGGGCCAAATGGGTGCAAATGAAAACGGCGCGGGATTTCTCCCGCGCCGCTTCCGTTTTCAACGCCTGATGTGCTCAGAGCAGCTTCAGGTTCACGGCCTTGGGCCCGCGCTTGTCGGCTTCGATATCGAAGCTCACGCGCTGGCCTTCCTGCAGGCCGCGGAGTCCTGCGGCCTGAACCGCGGTGACATGGACGAACACGTCCTTGCCGCCGCCTTCCGGCGCGATGAATCCGAAACCCTTCGTGGTGTTGAAGAACTTGACCTGACCGTTGGTCGACATAGTACGGCTTTCTCCTGAAAGCAGGTTATTCGCGGCGAACACCATGTTCGTCGCGGTCAAAGCAGCGTCTGTTTTTCAGGGAAAACGTCGTCGTCACTCCAGGCCGCCCCCTTGGGGAGCAATCGCATGGGCACGCAAGTTTCTCGTCGCGCAGCTCCAACAGGGCCGATATAGGCGCTCGCCGGATTTTTGGCAATAAGGCGGGCTAGAGCGGAATGTGCCGCGGCTGGGCGGCCGTGCGATCGAGCCAGGCCGAAACCGCGGGATATCGCGCCAGCTCGAAGCCGCCTTCGCCGGCCACATGCGTATAGGCATAGAGCGCGATGTCGGCCACCGAGAATCGGCCGCCGGCGAACCACGCATGGCGCCCGAGATGGGTCTCCATCACGGCGAGCGCCGCGTGCCCGCGCTGTTCCAGTTCCGCGATCCGCCCAAGCCGCGGATCGGCGGAATCCTTTGGCGCATATGTGCGCAGAAATCGCAGCACGGCGATATAGGGCTCGTGGCTGTACTGCTCGAAGAACATCCGTTGCAGCGCCTGCGCGCGGCCCCAGTTGTCGGCCGGTTGCAAGTCGGTTCCTTCGCTCAAATGCCAGATGATTGCGTTCGATTCCGCAAGCGTCCGTCCGTCCTCGAATTCCAGAAGCGGAACCCGGCCGTTCGGATTTTTCGAAAGGAACTCCGGCTGGCGCGTCAGTGTGCCGTTGACCGGATAGTCCTTCAGCGCAAGCGGAATCCCGAGCTTGTGCGCAACGAGCCGCACTTTGTAACAGTTGCCGGACATCTGCATGTTGTGAAGCGTTGGCATGGCGCGCACCCCGTTGAACCGCATTGGGGAATCGCTTGAGTCCGTCACGGCGACAAGGGCGCCGGGCCGCAATGCTCATATGCAAATGGAACCGGCGGTTTTTCGATTCGGAAAATTTGAACGAAAATTGCGATTTGCGCCGCGCCCACTTGCCAATCCGAACGGCGCGGCGCAGCATCCTTCCCACATGCGGGGCTGCCGATGGCGAGGGCCCCGCCGCGAAAAGCCGCGGGCGCGTCCCCACTGGGCTGGGGAGGCGGCGCTCCCCAAAAGAAAAAGCGACGCGGCGTGAAGCCTCGGGCGGCTTCCGGGTGATGGACCGGGGGATCAAGGAGGCGCACACATGCAGGTCAGACACATTCTCCGCGAAAAGGGCCGCGAGGTCGTCACCATCTCCGGCGATGCCACATTGTCGGAAGCCGCGCGCCTGCTTGCGCGAAGGCGCATCGGCGCGGTCGTCGTCCGCGGCAGCGAAGGCGAAGTCGCGGGCGTCCTGTCGGAGCGCGACATCGTGCATGCGCTCTCCGAGGAAAGCGTGCATGCGCTCGCCAAGCCGGTCAGCCGCTACATGACGCGCGGCATCACGACCTGCACGGAATCCGACACCATCGAGGAACTGATGGAGCTGATGACGCACAAGCGCTTCCGCCACATTCCGGTGGTTGAAGACGAGCGTCTTGTCGGCATCGTCTCGATCGGCGACGTGGTGAAGTCGCGCATCGCCGAGACCGTGCACGAGGCGCAAAGTTTGCGCGCATACATCGCGGCCGGCTGAGCGCAGGCCGCCGGAAAATTCATCTTGTGTCGGAAGATCGCGGCATTGTTGTGCCGCGATCTTTTCATTTGCAAATCGCCCGCCGTCCCGTCCCGGAACGGCGCTCCTGCTTTTGCGTTGCTCTCATTGCCGGATGAGGCGGAACGTCCCCGGCGACATCAACAAGAACAAACAGGAGCATCCCATGATCTTGAAATCCCATCTCGGCGGTGCGGCCGCCGTCGCGGCGTTGATGCTTGCCGCGGCGCCCGGTTTTGCCCAGACGTCGTCTTCGTCTTCGCCGTCGTCGCCGCCCCCTTACAGCTCGAGTTCTCCGAGCTCGCAAAGCGCGCCGTCCGGCACGGATCAGATGCAGCAGAACAACCAGTATCCCGCGGGCAAGCCCTCCAGCTCCAGCTCCACCACGGGCGCGGGCTCGGCCACGAATACGGCCGCCACTGTTCCGCTGAGCCAGGTGCAGAATCCTTCCACAACCCTTGCTTCGGCGCAGGTACAGGATTCATCGGGCCAAAGCGTCGGTCAGGTGCAGAAGATCGAGACCGGCGCCAGCGGCAGGGTCTCAAAGGTTGACGTCACGCTCAGCACGACCAATGGCAATGGCAAGACCGTCTCGATACCCGCGCATGATCTCAGGTTCGATCAGAGCGGCAACATCCTGAAGGCCCGCCTCACGCAATCGGAAATCGAAAAGCTGGAAGGCACGTCTTCCACGACAAACCCGATGTAGGCGCATCGGCAAGACGCAAGGCAAAGGGCCGCGGGGCAGGGATCCCGCGGCCTTTTCATTTGTTGCGTTCTGCCACTGCATTCCGGAACAGCAGCTTTGTCCGCAGCGTTTTGGTTGCGGGGCCGCTAGACGGGAGACGGCCATGACAACCACAAGAAACCTTGCCTTGGGCGGTGCGATTGTCCTGGCGCTGGCGAGCGCCGTACAGACGGCGCCCACGAACGGCGCGGCGCCCGCAACCTTGCCGGGCGCCACGCCGACTCCGGGCACATCGCCCGCGGGAACGACGTTCACGCCCGGAACGGCCCCGGGCACAAGCCAAAGCACAATGCCAGGTCCCGGTGCGACCACGCCGCAATCCGGCGTGATCGGCCCGCAGAACAGAAATGTGTATGGGCTGCCGACATCCGCGGGCGGCAATCCCGGACCGGCCGGATGCATTCCCAATGCGAACATGTCCCAGCCGCTGGCCACGCTCCCGCCTGGCGCGACCGGCTGTCCGCCCTATGGCATGCAGACTTCGCCCTCACCGGTGACGACCGGACCGGGCTCACAGCCTTAGCGCTCGCGCAACCGCAGTTGCCGCCCGCGCGTTTTACAGAACCGGGGGGAACCACATTTGCCGAAACCAGACAGGAGACACGCAATGACTTTCGGTTCCGTTCTCGCAGGCGTTTCCGCGGCCGCGCTTGCCGCCGGATTGATGGCCTCGCCCGCGTCGGCCTGGCCCCGGCATCATGGCAGCGCCGCAAATGAATCCGCATCCGAGCGCGCGGAGACCGCGCAGCTCAACGAACAGCAGCTGAACAATTCCGGCGCGCCGGAAGGTTACGGCAATGCGGAATACACGAATGATGAAGAGCGCAACGCCGGTGCCGCGCCCCGGCAATACAATGCCGGCCCCTATGAATCCGCCGCGCCCACCAACAATGGCGGCAACGGGATCCATTCCGCCAACGGCGAGCCGCCTGCAAGCGACGGTCAGGTCAACCAGCGCGGCACGCCGCTGACGTACGGTCCTGAATAGGCGGCGCCGTCCGGGAAAGCCGGCCGGTTTCGCCGCCGGCTTTCCGCGCCGGAACGCGGCTCCCCAACGGGCGTTCCTGCTTCATCGATTGTGGCGAGGCGAGGGGCACCTTGCCGCTGCAACCGAGGAGAACCCGGATGAATGTGTTTCACAACCGCCTGTTCGCAGGAGCCGCCGCCGCTTGTCTCGGCCTGGCGGGATCGTCCGCGATCGCGCAACAACCCGATCCGACGCAACATTCCACGCCTGTCGAAAAGAGGCAGACGCAAGACCTCAACCTTCAGGGCATGGACGGCACCTATGCTTCGCCCGTGCGGCTGAATGGCGAAACACCGCAGGCCTACGGCAATGGCACGCCGGCCGTGAATCGCGCGGAGCCGCCATCCATGGCGCGGCCCGGCTATGCCGCGCCGCAACGGGATCAGAACGGTTACGGCCAGCAGCCGCCCGATGATGAGGGAACGGCGGCACCGCCATATGGTCCGCAGAGCAGCAACCAGCCGCGCGGAGCCTATCGCCAGCTCGCCCTGCAGCAGGAGCAGAATGGCCCGCCGCCCGATCAGGCCGCACCGCCGCCGGATCAGGCGGCATCGCCGCCCGAAAACGAGGCCGCGCCCCAGCAGCAGTATCAGGATCAGATGGAGCGATATCAGGCCCGGCAGGAACGCTACCAGGACGAGCGCGCGCGTTATGAGCACGACATGCGCCGCTACGATATCGCCGCATGGCGCTTCACCGACTATCCGCGTCCCTTTCCCTATCGCTATGACGACCGGCTGTGGCGCATCAACCTGATCGAGGATCCGACCCATCAGCTCGCGCAGGCGCCCATCGAGGGGCCAAACGGCGAATGGATTGGCAGGATCCGCAATGTCGACATCAACGCCGGCGGCCAGCCGTTGCGCGTGGAAGTGGCGCTGAACCGCCGCGTGTCGGTGTGGATCAGTCCCGGCCACTTTCGCTACGACCCGGATGATCACGTCGTCTATTCCGATCTGACGCGCGATGAACTGTGGAACTATCCCGGCGCGACAGTCGAAAGCAGCTATTGGCCGTAAGACAATCTGCGCAAACGGGCCGTCGAGGCGCTTCATTTCGGATCTGGGCAGAATTCAGGCAGCGCAACACGCGCCCGTTGCAGGAACGGAAACATTTGATAGGCGTTTACCGAGGCGTCCCGGGGGCGGAGAATTTTTTTGAGGAGACGCCATAATGACGCTTAAGAGCATCGTATTGGGAAGCGCAGCAGCGCTCGCCCTGAGTACGGCCGGGCTGCTCGGTTCCGCCATCGCTCAGCCGCAGACCGGCAACACGGCCGCGCAGCCTGCGCCCGCCACGCAACCTGCCGGCACGTCCACCCCGTCGGCGCAGACACCGGGCACGGCCACCGATCAGACCGGAAATGCGGCCGAAGGCGCCGGCTCTGCAAAACCCGCGCATCATCGCCGCCATCATCGGATGCATGCGCGCGCCAGCAGCGGCAGCGAAAGTTCCGAACAGGCCGAAACCCGCCAGTTGAACGAACAACAGCTCGCAAATCCGGGTGCCGCGCCGGCTGCAAGCGGAACGGGCGCGCAGGGCGAAAACGGCATGTCCGGAGGCAGCAACGCAGGTTCTGCAGGTGCGCAGGGCCAGTCCGGCATGTCCTCATCCGGCCAGCCCGCGGCCTCGGGAGAAGGCGGATCCGCCGGCCAGTCCGATATGTCTGGCCAGTCCGATATGTCCGGGCAGTCCGGCACGTCCGGCCAGGCGGGTTCCCAGGGTGCGCCAGGTGCCCAGCCGTCGAACGGCTCCAGCACCCCCCAGACGGGCACGACCCAGGATCAGTCGAACGGCGGAAATGCCAATCAGCCGCAGCAAACGGGCCCCGGGCCGCAATAAAAGCCAGCAGACAAGGGCCCAAATGGCGCATTGCGGGGGTGTGCGCCATTTGTCCCCTCTCTTGAATGGCGCCTGTGCGGGCCCCATCTAAGCTATCCACAGACGCCTGAAAAATTCCGTATTTTCAGGCCTCTTTGCGGTTGACAGGGGGGAAATCCCCCTCTTATAACCCGCGCCCACGCCGCCTGCGGGCCTTGGCTTGCGGGCGGTGTTCCGTCTCTGGCAAAATGAAATTTCGCCTTTGGCGGCGGCTCTTTGACATTGTGATTCGAGGAAGGGGAACGTGGGTGGCGGCTCGATCGCCAACCCGTGGGAAACCGCGGGTTTTACGGAATCGAGCTTTCCGAACGCTCGCGTTCTTCTGCAAAAGTGACATGTTGTTTGTACGTCCGGAGCGATCCGGATTTCCAAACTCCGTCATGTCAAGTTTTGCGAACAACGACGAAGCGTTTCGCGAAAGTCTCAGAATCATAACTTGAGAGTTTGATTCTGGCTCAGAACGAACGCTGGCGGCAGGCCTAACACATGCAAGTCGAGCGCCCAGCAATGGGAGCGGCGGACGGGTGAGTAACGCGTGGGAATGTACCTTTCGGTTCGGAACAACTCAGGGAAACTTGAGCTAATTCCGGATACGCCCTTACGGGGAAAGATTTATCGCCGAAAGATCAGCCCGCGTTGGATTAGCTAGTTGGTGAGGTAACGGCCCACCAAGGCAACGATCCATAGCTGGTTTGAGAGAACGACCAGCCACACTGGGACTGAGACACGGCCCAGACTCCTACGGGAGGCAGCAGTGGGGAATCTTGGACAATGGAGGAAACTCTGATCCAGCCATGCCGCGTGAGTGATGAAGGCCTTCGGGTTGTAAAACTCTTTCGGCGGGGACGATAATGACGGTACCCGCAGAAGAAGCTCCGGCTAACTTCGTGCCAGCAGCCGCGGTAATACGAAGGGGGCTAGCGTTGTTCGGAATTACTGGGCGTAAAGCGCGCGCAGGCGGCCTTTCAAGTCAGGGGTGAAAGCCCAGAGCTCAACTCTGGAATTGCCTTTGAAACTGTAAGGCTGGAGTACGGGAGAGGTGAGTGGAATTCCCAGTGTAGAGGTGAAATTCGTAGATATTGGGAAGAACACCGGTGGCGAAGGCGGCTCACTGGCCCGTTACTGACGCTCAGGCGCGACAGCGTGGGGATCAAACAGGATTAGATACCCTGGTAGTCCACGCCGTAAACTATGAACGCTAGCCGTTGGCGAGCTTGCTCGTCAGTGGCGCAGCTAACGCATTAAGCGTTCCGCCTGGGGAGTACGGCCGCAAGGTTGAAACTCAAAGAAATTGACGGGGGCCCGCACAAGCGGTGGAGCATGTGGTTTAATTCGACGCAACGCGCAGAACCTTACCAGGGTTTGACATCCCGAGACAGCTTCTGAAAGGGAGTTTCCCGCAAGGGCTCGGAGACAGGTGCTGCATGGCTGTCGTCAGCTCGTGTCGTGAGATGTTGGGTTAAGTCCCGCAACGAGCGCAACCCTCGCCTTTAGTTGCCATCATTCAGTTGGGCACTCTAAAGGGACCGCCGGCGACAAGCCGGAGGAAGGTGGGGATGACGTCAAGTCCTCATGGCCCTTACACCCTGGGCTACACACGTGCTACAATGGCGGTGACAGTGAGCAGCTAGCTCGCGAGAGCATGCTAATCTCAAAAAGCCGTCCCAGTTCAGATTGCACTCTGCAACTCGGGTGCATGAAGGTGGAATCGCTAGTAATCGCAGAACAGCAGGCTGCGGTGAATACGTTCCCGGGCCTTGTACACACCGCCCGTCACACCATGGGAGTTGGTTCTACCTGAAGACGGTGCGCTAACCGCAAGGAGGCAGCCGGCCACGGTAGGGTCAGCGACTGGGGTGAAGTCGTAACAAGGTAGCCGTAGGGGAACCTGCGGCTGGATCACCTCCTTTCTAA
>Ga0070740_10001901_pt1 | contig 26631 bp, 26 predicted proteins | sample Coa_R2_FD_67286 | JGI IMG/M metagenome (GOLD analysis project Ga0070740, IMG submission 67286) | Surface soil microbial communities from Centralia Pennsylvania, which are recovering from an underground coalmine fire - Coalmine... | ecosystem: Environmental > Terrestrial > Soil > Unclassified ...
TAACACAAGGTGATGTACGTGTGCAGCAAGCTTTCGACCATAATAATCAACGTATTCAAAGTAAATCGCATATTGAGACTCAATATCAACAAGACAAACAAACCGTGCATAACGAATTGCAACACGCTGCTGATAAAGGCGAAGGCATTGGCACAATCGATGCGCGAATTAAAGAAAACGTTAATTCCAGCATGCAAGAAAACCATGCGCAACTAGAGCAAAAAAAATCTGAATTACAGCAAGGTGCTGAACCACTTAAAGATAGAGTTGACGAAAAGGTGAAAGGCCAGGTGATAGGAAGCATTGATCCGGCAAAAGGGTCATTGTTGGACAATATGAAACATCCCGATGAGGGATTGTTTCACTTTGTAAAGGACGCTCAACATGAGTAATCAATCAACGGATGTAAAGAATTTTACACGCGGTGGTCAAATTACACTACATAACCTCCGCATGTACATTCAAATCATGGATAAAGTAGTATTATTATCAGGGCTTGTTTTTTTATTAGTGACTGGCGTCATAGCCTGGTGTGTAACATCAAACTATGAGCGTTATGTGTTTAAAGAATATTTGTGGGCAAATACCTTGCCTATTTTTGAAACCCAAGCTACTACTCAATTTACTCAACCCAATGGCGAAAAAACAACGGTTAAATATGCTGACATTGCAAATGCTGGATTAGTTAAAGACATTGTAAAACAAGTTGCTCGCAAATCTATTTTGTCCATTATTGTCGGCTTATTGGCTGGTATGTTGACGTTAGGGTTTATTTCAAGATGGCTGAAAAAACGAGGTGAGAAACAAACAGAAAATATTTTATTGAAAGGCGATAGAATATTGAATGTTAATGAAACGAGAAAGCTAATTGAGAACAAAGAAGAAAACTCTAAATTATCGTTAGCCAATCTTCCATTGATTAAACATACAGAAACAGCTCATTTATTATTTCACGGAACAACGGGATCAGGTAAATCAAATGCTATCAAGGAATTGCTTGATCAAATTCGTAAACGTGGTGACCGTGCGATTATTTACGATAAGAGTTGCAATTTTTTAGAAGAATTTTATTTGCCTAAGCAAGATATTTTACTGAATCCATTGGATAGAAGAGGGCAGCCTTGGAACCTCTGGTCTGAATGCAGGGATTCAGCTGACTTTGACAGTTTGGCTGCCGCACAAATCCCCATGCCATTATCTACACAAGACCCTTTTTGGGTAAATGCTGCGAGAACAATATTTTCAGCCGCTGCATTTGAGATGCGTAATGATGAAAATAAAAGCGTGATGAAATTATTACAAACGTTATTGACGGCTGATTTAAACTCTATTCAAAAATATTTAAAAGGAACAGAAGCGGAAACATTAGTGTCAGATAAAATTGAAAAAACGGCTGTTTCAATCAAATCAGTCCTAGCCACCTATTTGAAGAGTTTGAAATACATAAAAGAAGATAAATTTTCTTTTTCCATAAGAAAATGGATACAAGATGATAATGCACATAATTGGTTATTTATTACATCCCTTGGAGATAGGCACGAAACATTAAAACCGCTTATTACGGCATGGCTAGATATTGCAGTTAATTCTTTACTGAGCTTAGCGCCAAGTGAAGAGAGGCGGATTTGGTTGATATTGGATGAGTTAGCCAGCTTGCAGCAGTTACCTTATTTCACTCAAACACTATCAGAGTCCAGAAAGTTTGGCGGTTGTGTGGTTGTGGGCATTCAAAATTATGCTCAATTAACCAAGTTATATGGTCATGATGGCGGACGTGAAATTTCATCTTTATTAAATACCCGTTTTATGTTTAGACAACCCGATCCTGAAATGGCGAAATGGGCTGCGAATAATTTTGGTGAGACCTTTATTGATGAAATACGGGAAGGCACTTCTTATGGTGCAAATACCATACGTGATGGTGTTTCCATCAACCGTGTTGAAACCAGAAAGCAAGTTGTGAGTTATTCAGAAATCATGTCACTCGCTAATTTATATGCGTATGTACGTCTGCCAGGAAAATTCCCTATTACGATGGTTGATTTTGTTTATAAGAAAAGGAAACGACGCAATGTTGGTTTTCTCCAACGAGAAGATTTTGATGAAAACAGCATGAAGAGTATTAATACTTTGCTTGATAAATACGAGAAACCACGCGTTGAAAACCAAATGGTAAGCAATTCATCTACTGAAAAGAAACAAGATAAATCTGATCAAGAGATACCAACAAATCAAGAATATGACTTTGATGTGTAAGGAACGAACATGCTATCAACCAGTGTGATTAAAAATGTTGGTCAAGCTAGTCATTATTATAGTCAGCAAGATAATTACTATACACAAGAACAAGGTGTTGAGCAGAGTGAATGGTGGGGAAAAGGTGCGGAAAATTTAGCATTATCCGGTAATGTGGATGCTAAGCAATTTACGGACTTGCTCTTGGGGAAGCTTTTTAGTGGTGAACAATTAGGAAAAGTGGTTGATGGCCAGATTAAGCACCGTCCAGGTTGGGATTTGACGTTTAGTGCACCTAAGTCTGTTTCGATATTAGCACTGATTGGCGGCGACAAACGATTGATCGACGCACATCGTCAAGCGGTCGCTGTTGCACTTTCTCATATAGAACGTAGTTGTGGTCAGGCACGTTACCAAACATCAGAAGGAATAACTTATCAAAATACAAAAAATATCATCGCAGCACTATTTCATCATGATCTCTCTCGTGCGAAAGACCCGCAATTACATACGCACAGTGTTGTGATGAACATGACAGAACGCCTTGATGGAAAATGGCGTTCACTGGCCTCAACCGTTGGTAATTATGATGAAAAAGCACAAGGTGAAATCAATGGGTTTATTGAGAGAGTACGTCACCATAACCGTTATTTCTCTAAGTTATATGAAACAGAACTAGCTTTTCGTATTAAAGAATTAGGTTATGAAATAACAACTGATACTAAATCAGGTATCTTTGAAATTGCTGGCGTTTCAAACGATGCTGTTCAATTTTTTTCAAAGCGTCGTGCTGATATTGAAAAGAAACTCACAGAAAAAGGGTTATCAGGTGGCAAAGCAGCGGCGATTGCTACATTAGATACACGCGATGCAAAAGAAGACGTTGATCGTGCTTATCTAAAAGAGCGTTGGGAGAAAGAAGCTAAACAATTAGGACTGAATTGTGATTCACTCATTGAGAAGAGTTATCAAAGTAAATTAGATCAGCCCATTATAGAACACGATATTGATGAGCGTAGTTTAAGTGCTCTTCGTCATGCAGCAAAGGCATTATCTCAATTTCAATCAACGTTTACTTTAGAAGAAATGGTAACAGTTGCTACTGAATATGCCATTAGTCAACAAGTCAATGTAGAGCCGCTTCTAAAAGCAGCAGAAACGCTAATAAACTCTGGGGAATTACTATCGTTGCCAAATGATCGTGGAAAAACCCTATTGATGACTCAATCCTCCCTAGATGAAGAAAAAGATGTATTTGCTCATTTAAAGCAAAATAAATCAGATAAATATTCAATTAGTTCAAATGAGCTGAACAATTTACTGGAGCGACACAATGATATTTCTGTTGAGCACTATGGGAACCTGAAAACAATTTTTGGCGATGACCGTATTGTTTTAATTGAAGGAGAGATAGCCAGAACCACCCTAATTGAGCCTATCATGAAAATCACAAAATCGGCAAAGCAAGATGTTGTTTGCTTAAGCCCCAGTTTAATTGGCAGTAAACAATTTGCGAATAAAGTAAAACAAGAACCAATGTCATTTTGGGAGCAGATCAAGGCGTTATTTATTGATTCAACACCTAAACATTACAGTGTTATGCAATTTTTATCTGAGTTTAGCGAAAACAACATTTCAAAAAATGAGATACCCCATGTCATTCTAGTTGAAAATGCGCACTTGCTTTCAACGCACCAACAATCCCGTTTATTTAAATGGAATAGAGTTAACGATACAAAATTAATTTTATTAGGTAACAAGAAAACACTGTTATCGCAACAAATGGGCGTATCATTTCACCAACTCAATGAACATGGCGTACCTTTAGTCTCTATACAATCTAAGGAGGAATCACTCGCTAAAGATATTGAAGAAGGCAATATTAAAACGGTCGTTGAAAAAATGGTTGGCCGAATAGTGGAAGTAAAGCACGACGATGACCGTCATCTTGCGATGACAACTCATTTTAGTCAATTAAATGACAATAACAGGAAACAGTCCTGGTTGGTTGCACACAATAAACAAACTGTTAATGATCTTAATCTTCTCGCACATCAATCTTTATTGTCACAAGGAAAATTAGGTAAGGCAGCAGATGTTAATGTGTTGATACCTATTTTTATACCAGAAGGGAAAGGTGTTCTTGCTGCTACTTATCAAAAAGACCATGTGGTACGGTTTAATGAATCTTATTCGAAGCTACACGTGAATCGTGGCGAATACTTGCGTGTTGTCCGCCATAGTAAAGTATCCAATCGCGTTGTGCTTCAAAAAGAAAATGGCACGCATGTAGTCTGGCAGCCAGATAAGATTGCGGGTGGTACATCTGGCAAGGTGGAATTGTTCAATGAAATACAGCGTGAGTTTGCTGTTAATGAGATAGTTATTGCGAACCGGTCGTTAAAGTCGAAAGGGATAGTAAAAGGAGAGAGACTGTTCCTATCTGTCATCAATAAGCGAAATATGGTGCTTAAGAACCAGGATGGTAAATCAATTTTCCTTGACTTAAGCAAGCCATATCATCGCCAATTTGATTATGGCTATGCCACAACACTGCATAGTATTGCACATGAAAAACCTAACGTTCTCATTGCTGAATTACCCGCACGTTCTTTTCATACTGATCAAAGGCGATTTTATCAAGCTGTTTCTCAGCCCAAGGAAGCATGGATTTATACTAATGATCAACCTGGGTTATTAACTATGCTTGAAAAGAAAACGGGTGATCGCTTAACTGTGCATGAAACAATTTCAAAAGCAGAAGAAATTAAAAAAAATCTGCATGGTTTATATGATGTATTAGAGAAGCAAATTATCAAACATGAGGGAGATAAAAATACTGATCCCGTTAAAAAATCGGTTGATGCTATCGACTATGCTATGCGTCATTTGTCTGAAAGAGAGGCAGGATTTACTCATAAAGATTTAATGACGGTTGCCATGAACCATGCAATTGGCAATGTAACTGAAAAAATGCTTACTCAAGTTGCTGTGGAGATGGAAAAAACAGGTGTTTTGCTCAGAGGGGAAAGATTTGATGGCACACTGTGGACGACAGCAGATGCAGTCAAGATTGAAAAAGAAATATTATCTTTAGCGACAAAAGATCAGGGAAAGTTTCAGCCCATTGTAACTCGTGAAGAGCTTTCTAACCATGCTGAGTTGAATAATCTACGCCCAGAGCAAGTAGCTGCTATCACAGCAATTACGCAAAGTCCTGACCGAGTGCTATCTATACAAGGTCGAGCAGGTACAGGAAAAACAACCATGATGGTGACATTGGCTGATGTAATAGCTGCGAAAGGGATGATTGAGGCGAGCGGCTATTCTTTATATTGTATTGCACCAACTCATAAAGCAGTCAAAGAACTGAAATCACGAGGGTTAGCAGCACAAACGGTTGATAGTTTCCTTTTAGAATCAAAACAACTTCTTGAAAATAAACAACAGCATGATTTTAGCAGGACTTTGTTGGTGGTCGATGAAGCCTCTATGGTTTCTAATCGTAACATGCTGGCAGTCCTTAAAGTAGGCCATGATCTTGATTTTCGATCCATTATTCCAACGGGTGATACAGAGCAAAACCCTTCCATTGAATCAGGCAAGCCACATGATTTAATCCAGAAAAAACTAGATACCACCGTGTATTTAGAGGACATACAACGTCAAAAGAATCCAGTGTTAAAGGAAGCTGTTAAAGCTATTTATCAGGGTAATGTTGCAAAAACATTTTCTGTTTTGGGCAATTCTATTATCGAAATAAATGAGAAGATTGCTAATGATCCAGCGGACAAAAATTTAAAACCTGATGAGTTACGCCAAAAATATTATCAAAAAAGAGTAGAGATGATCGCAAGTGATTATATTTCTTTATTGCAGAAAGGTGAAAACGTACAAATTATTGCGCCTAGTCATGCAGACAGAAAAGCGGTGAATGAACAAGTTCGTGTACAGTTAAATGAATTAAATATGATTAAGGGAGATGATCATTCCTTGTCTATTTTATCTTCAAACGATATGACAGGCGTTGAGCGCTCAAAGGCGGTTAATTTCAAGGCCAACCAGATTTTAAGATTTACGGTCTCCACTGGAAAAAATATTAAAGCAGGCGATTACTTCACCATCACGAAAATTAATAAACAACATAATATTCTCACTTTGATTAAAGAAGGGAGTAATAAAGAGATCATATGGCAGGTGCCAAGTACGAGAGAGCGTATCAATAATACAGTTGAAGTTTTTCAACAAGAAGATCGTACCCTAAAAATAGGGGATAGAATCGTTTGGACACGTACTAATCGAAAAGAAGGGACGCTAAGTGCTGATGTATCTGAAGTGATACACATTGAAAAAAATCAGATTACTGTTAAACGACACGATAACAGTATTTCAACTTTTAATGCGGGTGATAAAAAGTATCAACATTGGGATCATGCTTATGCGATTACTACCTATGGGTCACAGGGCGGAACCTATTCGACCATCTTAGCTATTTTTGAGAGTTACCGTGAAAAGCTAATGAATTTGAAAAATCTTCTCGTGACTATTACCCGTCCAGAGAATGGTTTACGTATTTATACAAATAGTAAATCTGACCTTCAAAATACAATACAAGGCAATAAGGGCGATAAAAAAAGTAGCCTTGAAGTGATAGGTGAGTATCCTGAGAAAGCAGCTAGGGGACAAAAAAATAAAACCACTTTGTCTGATAAAAGCCTCTCGTTTTCAAAAGCAAATAAAACAGACCGACCCTATTTTGATCGTCATACTATACAAAAAATCAAGGAGGGGCTTAATAAAGATGCTGAACAACTTGCTATCGATATTCTGGGTACACCAAAAGAAAAAGGAAGTAATTATCTCAAATTTGGCAGTAACCAGGGCAGCTTGACTGTCACCACCAAAGGGGAAAAACAAGGTTGGTTCAATGATTTTGAAACCAACCAGGGCGGCCGAGACATGCTGAAATTCATCCAGGTACATGGCGGTATGACGAGAGATGAATCTTTGCAATTTGGCGCAGATAGGATTGGTATTCTTTACAAAAATGAGACGAAGAAATTAGAAACCAAGCATAATGCCAATGTTAAAAGTGCTGTTCCAGCAAAGGAGAACACGACAGAATCATTTAGTGATTATGAAAAAAGAAGAATAAAACTGGCAAATAAAATTGCCAAGGAAAGCTTACCATTGAAGGGTACACTCGCTGAAAAATATCTCAAAGATTACCGTGGAATTAACTTAGACCGCTTGCCAGAAGATATACGGTTTCACCCCAGCGTTTACTCCAAAAAGAACCAAAAAGCATTGCCTGCGCTAATTGCAATTGCACGCAATCATGAGAGAAAAATTCAAGCGGTGGAAGCCATTTATTTGGATCCAAAGACAGGTAATAAAGCTGATGTTTCTCTTTCAAAACAGACAATCGGGTCTAAGAAAGGCGCCTCAGTTATGATTAATCAGACCACTAACGAAAACGCTCCTACCTTGATTGCAGAGGGAGTTGCAACAGGATTAAGCCTTGCTAAATCTCTGCCTGATGCTAACGTCAATATCACTTTGGGCAAACAAATGTTTGCAAAGCTTGATCCAAAAACTCTGCAACAAAAGATTATTTTTTGCTTAGATAATGATGGTAAAGATTTGAAGAAAGATGACCTCGTTTTAAAGGCAGCAGATAGGTTAGTCACTCATAAAAAAGACGTTAGTTTTATGGTGCCAAACGGCTTTGAGATGAAAAAACAGGACTACAATGACATCCTGAAACATAGGGGTAGTGAGGCTATCCAGAACGATTATAGGCACGCTGTTTCATATAATGATTTTTATAAAAATACAGGCAATGCGCCTAACATTAGCCCAGAAAGAATGACTCAATTCTCGAAAAAAATATCAAACAAAATGGACGATCAAACCAAAACACAGTTGAGCGCTTATCAGTCAATGATGAGAAATAATCAGCAATTAAATCGAGAAACTACTTTATCAAGAATGAAAGAAATTGAACGTGAAATTTAACTTCTAGGAGGCAATAATGGAAAAAATTACAATCAAAATCGAAGATGAATTGTTTAAAAAAATGAATGATCGAATGATAAAAACGGGATGTAAGTCTATTTCACAATGCGCACGTGAGTTAATAGATTTGGGATTGAAAATAGAAGAGGCAGCTACCTTGCAAGAGAGTGAAAGTGCTGATGCCACTATCGATCCTTTATTATTAGAGATATTAAAAAATAACCTGATTTGGTCATTGGAAACGAGATTTCTAGTGCGATTTTTAGTTGAAAAAAAGGCGGATGCGGAACCAGGTCAAATGAATGATTTTGTAAAAAAAGCAAAGGAAAAAGCCATAACACATGTTAACGAGTTTATTCAAAATAATAAGAAGTCTTCTTCTGGTAGTCACTAACGATGATAAGGATTCAGAAATCACGATTATATTTTGTCGGAAAAAGGTCTGACCTGCCCGACAATTGTCAGACTAAGTTGTATTAGATTAACCAAATTACTTAATTATGGAATTATATTAAACAAAAATACTGTTTTTTATTGCAGGTCGGACGGTCAGACGAAAGTCAGACTTTTTTTCGATGGATTTAAGCAGGCAAGTTTAATAACGCTTTGTAATAGATTGAAAAATAATGTTTTTATCTTTTGCAGCCAGTGCTGCGATATGTGTGGCCGAAAATGGATAATAAATAAAATTTACTAACGAAAGAATAGCAGAAGGTTAATACAATCTCGTAATGCAACATAAATATTTTTAATGCTCTGCCTAATTTTTTAGGCAGAGGTTGGCTAGAAAATTAGGCATTTTAAGATTAAATTCAGGAGATATTTTTATGTCAATTATAAAACCTAAACCAACTGTTGAGCGTACTCAATTGCGAATCAATATTGATGCTCAGGTACTTGCTGATATTCAGCGATATTGCAGTTACGCCAAATTTAAAAAACCTGATGAATTTTTTGAGGAGGCTGCGCTACATATTTTGTCTAAAGATAAAGATTTTAAGGAATGGAAAGAGATGGCTGAACAATTAACTGATGCTACTTAAAATGTGACTGCCAGCGTATAAACTGGCAGTTATTTTTTAGTTGCAAGTCGGGTATAAGTCATCTGCTATTACTTCGAGAGAGTCCCAATTAATACCGACCGTTGCATCATGATTTTTTTGTTTACCCGATCTTTGCGTTCATTAAATATGACGCATAGATAGTGATTTGAGTTGATCTTTAAGGCATGCGACATCATTAAACGTTTTCCGCGTTGATGACGAATAACATCAAGAATGATTTGAAAAGGTGAATATATTTTTCGTATGATTACTTTAATCATTTTTAAATTCCAGGATGGTTTTTGAAAATGGTTGCTGGGGAACCTCTCGCGAAGGCTGCCCAGCTGGCGCATTGTTAGTCTTCATTAGGCAACATAATGGTGATGACGGGTTCGCCGTTGTCACCGCCGCCGATAACCGCTTTTAATGTAACAAGGTTCGGTTGAATGGCTTGCCGATCGCGTGATACAACATACAAGCGGTACATGATTTCAGATTCATTCTTAAAGCGGTTGCAAGCAAAACGAAGCATACTTAATACATCCCACAATCTGCCTTCGGTATTCTGTATCGCTTTTTTATTTTTCACATTTTCCCATTCGATATAGTCATGCCAAATAGCATCGGTGACAGCAACAGGGATTTTAAAGCCAGCTTCTTTTGCAGTTTCTGTCACATCTACCAGCACACCATCTTCTAGTGCTTGGGTGCGAGTGTAAACATGGATTGGTTTTCCCCAACTTTCATCGTAATTGGGGTTCTGGTTATTATTTATCATGGTTAAGTTCCTTATTAATATTATTTAAATTGTTAATACACAGTTATAATAACATATAAGCAACTTATGTCAATGTATTTTTGCAATTAAAATTGTTTTTCTATATTATTAATTGTTAATAAACAATTTCGAGATAGCACGATGAGCGAAGATAAAGCCTATTGGTCAAAAATTGTTACCAAAATCATCAAAGCAGAGCTTGCAAAGCGAGATATAGATTACCCAACGCTTGTCACAAAATTGCATGAAATTGACGTTAATATCAGCGTAGAGGATTTACGAGGGCGTATGTCACGGGGAACATTTAGTGCAACTTTATTTGTTCAATGCTTGAGAGCTATTGGTGTTACAAATCTACCCCTTGAGGAAAGTTATTTTTCACGTTAAGTGGGTTGTTAAATCTTAGGATTGAATTGTGATTGATATTACTAAAGAGAAATTGCTTGAACTAGTTGCATCTGGTGAATCCGAGCATGTTGAATTTAAGGAATCATTTAATGATGAGGCAATCGAGGCCATTGGTGCATTTGCTAATGCAACGGGTGGTGCTCTATTAATTGGTATTCAGAATGCAGGTAAAATAACGGGTTTCCAGATTGGGAAAAAGACAATAGAAGATATTGCTAATCGTATTCAAGAAGCAACTGATCCACGGTTACAGCCATCCATATCTAAGATTAACTTGGATAATAAGAACATCGTCATCGTTCAAATTTTGCCTAGCACTGGTACACCGATCAGTGTACGAGGGCGCTTTTTTCGTCGTGTAGGTAAAACAAATCAACGTATGAGCCATGAAGAAATCATGACCCGTTTAGTCGCGCGTATTGGATTAAGTTGGGATGCTTATATTGAAAATAGCGCAACGCTTTCAGATTTGAATGTGGATTTAATTAAACAAGTAGTTGCGACCATCCGTGAAAAAGGACGTTTACCCATTCCAGAGCATGCATTGGATGAGGACGTTTTAAGAAAATTAGAATTGATTAAAGATGGTAAAATTACACGAGCTGCCATTCTTTTGTTTGGTAAAAATCCCGGCTCTTTTTTTCCATCTGCATTTTTAAAATTAGGGCGTTTTAGATCGCTAACTCATATTGTTGATGATAGAGAAGTACATGGTACTTTAATCCAGCAATTAGATGGTGCAACAGGCTGGTTTCGTGAACGGCTTGAAACAGAATATGTCATTAGCGGCCAACCTGAACGCGAAGTGCGGTGGGAGTATCCCTTAAAAGCCATTCGAGAAGCAGTTATCAACTCGCTATGTCATCGTGATTTTAATAGCCTTGCACATAATCAAATTAGGTTATACGACGATCATTTAGAAATTTGGAACCCAGGCGGTTTACCTTCATCATTGACAACCGAAGCGTTATTTCATGAACATGATTCTGTTCCCAGGAATCGCCGTATTGCAGATGTATTTTTCTATTCAGGTTTAATCGAACGATGGGGTAGCGGAACATTGCGCATAGTAGAGGAGCTTGCAGCACATCATTTACCCGCTCCTCAATTTATATCGGAACCTGGGCGATTTAAAGTTATTTTCTATAAAGAAATCATCACTGATGATTATTTGAAAAAGCTGCATTTATCTAAACGCCAAATAGATGCTGTTTCGTATGTAAAAGAGCATGGCAGTATTTCTAATAGTGAATATCAAGCAATTACTGGCGTTTCCAAAAGGACAGCAACAAGAGACCTTAACATATTGAAAGAAAAGGGAATATTTTCAATGGAAGGAGGTATTGGGAGGGGATCAATTTATAAGTTAAAAGGGTCATAATGGGGCCAAAGGGGTCATTATGGTGTCAAAAACGAGTCAAACAATTCACTCAAGGCAAAAAGCTATTGGAGCACTTGGGTTAAAAGAATTACGTATTGATTAACATGGGCTCGTGGACGTGGCTGGACACTGTGGAAAGCGTTGATAACGGCAGCAGGCATTATAGAGAGTAATGCGATTGAAGCGCGAGAACCTTGGAGAATTATCAGTAAAGTGATTAATTGGAATAATTAATCAAATTAAGTAGAAAAGTTTATGGAATCATAAAAATATGAATACAGAAAAAATTAAAGAATCAATCAGATTATTGCGAGATAAATGGGTAAACTCTCTGCCGGAGCTTGATGATTTAGTAGTTGGATTATATCCAGATAACTATTTAAAACAAATTCAATCTACTTCTCATTATAAGAGTTTAAAAGCAGCATTTTTTCACAATAAAAAAGTACAAGCTACACGTTTAATCACAAAAAATTTATCTTTCTTTATGCAGGATGATAACTTCGTTGAATCAATTAAAATTAAAGAGGAATGGCTTTTCGCACTTAAAAATCGTGCAATAAAAGTGATGTCTCCGATATATAATGCAATTATTTTCAACGAAAAATTATATGAGTTCATTGAAAAGCATGAAAGAAAATTTCAATGCAAATTGGTATCAAAAAGTGATATAAAAAAAATTATTCCTCATGTTTCACTTAGCAAACTTTTTAAAGAAGGTCGTTTACGTGGAGCATTGTTTGACTACAAAGTTCAAAAATGGTTTTTTTCAAAAGAGGATGCTGAAAAAATATTGGCAGAAGAGTATGAGCATATAAAAAAATATGAAACAATTGCACATGATAAAGATCATGAAAGAATGGTTGAATGCAACATTGATTATATAAAACGTTATGTTTGGCAATGGCTATATGATGAAGGTTATTATATATCTATATGTGATGAAGAATTTAATCGTAGTTTAATTAGCGAAATAAGTAACATATCTTCATTAAAGCGTTTAATTAATTCTACTTTACTGAAAGATAATCATGTTGGAGTAATAGAAATAATTGATAATTATCTTTCACACTGGTTTACGGAAAAAATGCAAACAGATGTTAATTTTTCAACCAATGTAAAGAATGAACTAATTAAAAGAGAATTAAGAAATAAGGAAGAAGCAGAGTTACATATTAATTAAAAGTTATGAAACAATCCCTGAAATTAAATCTATCGCATTTTTTATTATGTGGTTTAAAATTCAAGACAGACAAGTAAAAATAAATTTTTTGGCAAAACCAAACGCCAAGAAAACAGCTTTCTTAGGTATTAAAGAACAAGAAATGATTATTTCGCTTCATGCTAAACCACACCAAGGAGAAGCTAATAAGAGTTGGTTTCTTATTTAGCCAAGCTGTTTCATCTGCCAAAAACTCAGATTATTTTGCTAAAAGGCGAAGGAAGTAGGTATAAGCAGATAACCATACCGTTAACTGATTCTGTTCAAAAAATAATCAAGCAAATCAAATAATAATGCCTATAGTATTCAAAGTAGGCTATTGAACGGAGCATAAATGGGGCAGCATGACCAACGGAGAATTGGTCAACAAGTTGTTGACCCAATGTGCTTAGGACGGTATATAAGCGTGATAATTGGTATTATCAATGCTTGACTATGACAGAAATAGGCGTAAAATGTTAAATAAAATCAATGAGTTAGAATTGGTGTGACACCATCACACAATTTTACAAAGGAAGGCAATGGACAAAAATTTGATTCTGAAATCAGAACTCCTAAATACCTTTCTCAATTAATCGAAGAAATTAATAACCGACTATTAAAATGTTTAGGCTACAAAACGCCGCAAGAAATCTTCCAACAATCTATAGGTAAATAAATGGCTTGATCATTAGTAGCTGTAGGATTCTGATTGACCTTTCTTTTGCCAAATTTCAGGCTTTTTGCTAAACGAAAATGTTGGGTTATCCACAATTTTAAAACCGCTCGGCGAATAAATCAAAAAGTTAGCAGGGTAAATGATGCACTTGACACGAGATTTCCTGCAAGTTTAGCCAAAATCCTAATAGTCTCTACTACTGGACTAGTTGCAACCTATTGAATGTATGATATTATAATAAAATTAATCGGTTATATTCAACTTTTGAAACGGCTGTTTCAGAAAGTTAAGCAATTGAATTTAATAGCTATATTTGCATTAGAATACTAAATGAAATTGAATTATAACTGCATGACTTTTATTAGGAATTTATAGCGAAAATTGTTGAAATAGGTATTGATTGGGTTATAATGATTATATCCAAACCCGTCACGCCTCTTAACAATGCGCACCAAGACGGGTTATCTGTTTATGGACAAGGCAAAAAAAAATTTTACCAAGAAAGCATTATCTACAGACGAACAAATTGAAATACTATCTAAACGTGGCTTAATCATTTCTGATCGAGACAGCGCTTTTCGATATCTATCTACTGTGTCCTATTATCGTCTTTCTGCTTATTTTAAACCTTTTCAAATTTATGGTGATCATAATCACCATTTTAAGCCAAATATTACATTTGATCGCGTTTGGCAAATTTATGTCTTTGACAGAGAGTTAAGGCTACATATTTCAGATGCACTAGAACGTATTGAGATTGCGTTGCGAACAGCCCTTTCAGATATGATGTCAATTAAATATGGGAATCTTTGGTACATTTCAAAAAAACCATTTTGTGAAAGATGGTTATCAACTAAAAATAAAAAAGGAATTAGTCCACATAAATATTTTAAAAATGAAGTTGATGAAATTTGTCGTGATAAAAAAGAAGAATTTATAGCGCATTATTTTGAAAGGTATGATGACCCAAAATATCCGCCAAGCTGGATGCTAATGGAATGCTTGTCATTTGGTAAGATCACAAGTTTATTTCGCAATTTGGCAACGCTACAAGATAAAAAATTAATATCAAATATTTTCGGATATCACCCTAGAGTAATTGAATCTACACTAGAACCTTTACGATATACACGTAATCTTTGCGCCCATCATTCTCGCATATGGAATAGATGGTTTTTATATGCACCGAAGCATTTAAATGCTTTTGGTAGTTTTTCATCTCCATCTAATTCGTTTCACATGCAGGCATTTATCATTTATAAATTGAATGAATCTATTTCTCCAAATTCAGAATGGAGGGAACGCTTACATCAGTTATTTAATAAATATTCTGATTATATCCCATTTAATCTGATGGGATTTTTACCAAATTGGGAAAGCGATCCATTTTGGAAAATATAGCATGGCATACTATCCTCAACCAAAACCTATTATTGATACATTAGTAGAATTAGATAAGACTTTATTATTAACTGTTTCACCTGAATTTGCTAAGAATGATATAAATGTATCACTTGATTTTTTAAATCAATACACAGGAAATAAAGCTACTTTTGAAGCATATCGTCGTGAAATTGAGCGGCTCCTTCAATGGGCATGGCTTGTTGCAAAAAAATCTATATTGGATATCAAACGCCAAAATATTCAAGAATACATTGAATTTTGCCTTGATCCGCCTAAGTCGTGGATTGGGACAAAACGTGTTTCCCGATATATCATGCGTGGCGGTGTAAAAATAGCTAATCCCAAATGGCGTCCTTTTGTTGCAACTGTTAGTAAGCGAGATTTTAAAAATGGCGATAGACCAGATAAAAATAATTATCAATTATCGCAAAAATCGATTCGTGAAATATTTACCGTGCTAGGAAGTTTTTACAACTATTTATTGATGGATGAAAAAGTAACAGCTAATCCGGTTGCTCTCATCAAACAAAAAAGCAAATATCTTCAAAAACGTCAGCAACAGGCTACGGTAATGCGATTGTCAGAAAAACAATGGCAAACATGTTTTGAAGTAGCAAGAGAGTTAGCAGACGAAAATCCGGAAAAGCATGAACGAACACTATTTATTTTATCTGCATTATATTTGTTATATCTTCGCATCTCTGAATTAGTTTCAAATGATCGCTGGACGCCAATGATGAAGAATTTTTATCGGAAAGCAGATGGTTCATGGTGGTTTAAAGTTGTTGGAAAGGGAAATAAATTGCGGGAAATAGCAGTAAGTGATGATATGCTTTCTGCCTTAAAACGCTATCGTGAAAAACTAAATCTAAGTCCACTGCCCTCATCTAATGAAAAAACATATCTCTTGCCTAAAGAAAAAGGCAAAGGTGAAATGACCGATGCTCGTCATATTCGTCGATTAATCCAATATTGCTTTGATAAAGCCATTAGTAAATTAAGAGAAAATAAGTTTTTCGCAGAAGCCGATGCCATGGAATTTGCTACTGTTCATTGGTTAAGACACACTGGTATTTCTGATGACATTAATAAACGCGGTCGCCCTATTTCGCATGTACGTGATGATGCTGGGCATAGTTCTAGCGCGATTACGGATAGATACAATGATATTGAGTTAACTGAAAGGTATAAGTCAGCTAAAAATAAAAAAATAATAAAAGATCAATAACCTCACAAAGGAAATAGGATCACTTCTATTTGCCTGGTCGCTTACCGTATGTGATGTTAAAATCATCCGTTGAAGGGGTTGTAGGTGAGTAGAATGACCGAATTACTTCGGTCATTCTACTCACCTACAACCCCAGATTAATCGAATGATTGAAATGTATGACGAGCAGAAAAATGCCGTCGCTAAAATTTGCAAAATTTATAATATCAGTCGCCCTTCTTTTTACAACTATCTCAACAATAGAAGACGTGAATCAGCAAAAAATAGCAATTAATTTATTGATCGGAAGGGTTAATTAACCTTCATGGTTTAGAAACACCTATTTCAGCTCATTGGTATAACAATTAATAAAAATATTACTGTATTATCAAATAATTATATAATATTGACATTAGAGTATAGTCTAAGGTCTATACTTATAGGGAGAAAAATTTAAAGGAGGATTTATCATGACAATGACAGCAAAAGATTTTGAAGCTATTGATCCTGCACTAGGATTAATGGGTGAATTTAGCAAGATAAGCCAAGGTACTAGTGCTCATGTTCAAAAAATGCGGCAAGAAGCGATATTTACAGATGGGGTATTACCTGCCAAGTTTAAAGCTTTGGCTGCAACTATTTGGGGCATCAGTGCACGTTGCGAGCCATGTCTGAAATTCTACATCCTCAAAGCAAAAGAGCTGGGTGTGACAGAAAAAGAAGTGGGCGAAATACTCGCGATCGCTTCTGCTATGGGTGGTTGTGTCGGTGAGATGTGGGCACTGAAAGCATATAAAGCTTTCAAAGAAGGAACTGCTTCTGATGAAAGCTGTTGCGAAATAGATGCTAAATGAAAAATCGAGGCAATTATGCGTGACTTAACCATTGGAAAAATCGCTAAATATGTAGGCATTAGTTGTGATGCGATTCGAATGTATGAGCGACAAAGACTAATTGAAGAGCCTGAACGTGCCAGCAACGGCTATCGTATTTATCCGGAATCTGTGATAGCACGATTACAATTCATCCAACAGGCAAAAGCGATGGGGTTTTCTCTAAAAGAGATAGGTGAGCTGCTTGCAATAAAACACACGGCAGCTAATACCTGCGATCAAGTACGTACTGAAGCGCAAGCTAAATTACAAAACATCGAAAAGAAAATTACTGAGTTGCAACGATTGAAAAAAGCGATTGGAATACTTATCCAAACCTGTAACGAAAAGCATGATGATAACCATTGTCCATTACTTGATGCACTAGAACGGGAAAACCGTAAAGGAGGTCGAAAATGAAATGGGGATCAAAAGGGGCACTTATTGTGGCTATTATTGCAGGCATTGTAGCTTCGCTGTGCTGCATAGGTCCATTGGTGTTGTTATTGCTAGGAATTGGTGGCGCATGGATTAGCACGCTGACAGTATTTGCGCCTTGGCGACCAGTTGCTATTGTAATAACACTGATATTACTAGGGTTTGCTTTCTGGCAGCTTTACTTAAGACCGAAATCATGCGCGCCCGGAGAAGCATGTGCAGCACCAAGTAAGTTACGTTTGCAGCGAATTATTTTTTGGATAGTGACAATTATTTTATTTTTGCTGCTGACTCTTCCTTGGTATGCCTCGTTATTTTATTAATAAGGAGTAACCCATGAAGAACTTTCTATTGGCATTGGTATTAGTTATAGGTTGGGCAAATGCAAGTTTCGCTCAACAAGAAGTGTCTCAAAAGATAGTTACTTTATCAATTCCTACCATGACTTGTCCTGTCTGTCCTATTACTGTAAAAAAATCCCTGGAAAAAATATCCGGAGTAAGCAAGGTTAAAGTTGATTTTGAAACCAAAACAGCAATAGTGACATTCGATCCACAAAAAGTTGAAATCAAAGCGTTGACCAAAGCCACAACTGATGCTGGCTTTCCCTCACAATTAAACGAGGAAAAACTCAATGCCCATTAAACAAAAAGAACCAGGCTGCCCACTTTGCCAATGTGAGCATTGTTGCAAGGAAATTCCTGAATCGGCAGCAAAAACCGTCGAGGGTGCTGATTATGTCCGACATTTTTGTGGTACAGAATGCTATGAAAAATGGTGGTCTGATAATAGAAAAAATGCAGCCAAAAAAGATGATGGGCGTTAATGGATTAGTATCAATAATTTTATTTTTTTTATCTTATATCACCCATTCAAGGGTAGTTGTGTGGCCAGTTTTTAAGATAGCCCTTTTTGGCTTGAATGGCGAGTTTATAGGACTTTAGCTCCTTATGGGGAGGGGTAGTAAGACGTCTTCCGGCTTATAGCGACGTGCCTTCACAATAGCCCTAAAAAGGATTATTTATTCATGCTCCTTTTCAATATTACTTTTTCCATTTGGAGATAGCTTGAGACTAAGTTGGACCTCTGAAAAGGGCACAACCTTATTTCTGCCGGTGTTTTTAGCAACGTATAAAGCTTTATCAGCGGCTTCGATTAATGCTGGACCACCTTTTCCATCTTGCGGATATTCAGATATGCCAATTGAAACGGTAATTCCACCTGTATCTTGTGCTCCGAATTTAACATGTAATAATGAAACGGATTTACGGATATTGTCGGCACGTTTTATGGCCGTTTGCGCATCAGTATCATAAAGCACAATGATAAATTCTTCTCCGCCATATCGTGCTGCTAAGTCACCAGGACGTATCTCATTTATTAATAACTGAGCGAGTTGCTTTAGAACCAAATCACCTGCATCATGGCCGTGTACATCATTAATTCTCTTAAAATGATCAAGATCTAACATTAAAACAGCAAGTGGTTGCTTTGTACGTTCTGATTGATGAATTTGTTTTATAAGAAATTCTTCTAAATATCTCCGATTGTATAGAGAAGTTAAAGGGTCACGAACGGATTGAAAGCTTAAATTTTCCCGCAATCTCACGTTAGCTAAGGCAAGCGCTGCTAATTCTGCAAAAGCATTCACAAGCAATCGTTCATTGCTTGTTAGTTGTTGTTCGCCTTCTTTTTTAGCTATTTCAACATAGAGTAAACCATAAATATCATTTTGTGCGCGTAATGGCACACAAAGATAGGATATTTCGCCAGTAACATTTTTGGTTATATGATCACACGTTAATTCGGTCTCTGAAAAACCTGCGTGATGAATATGACCTAATCGTAATGCCCAGCATTGATCTTGGGTGAAATTACTAGCATTCGATATTGGCGATCCCCAACGTGCACTCGCCTCAAGAAAATTTTTTGATGGATGCATAATATAAAAAACACCCTTGGAAAAACTAAGTACTTTGCCGCAATATTTAGCAGTGATTTCGCTTAATTCATTTATCGAGTTGCAAGCTAGCATGACATCACTCATTTCGAGTAATAGAGTAATCTTTTCATTTTTATCTTTTAATTCTTGCATACCTTCATGCAGCACATTTTCATTTTTTAATCGCTCGGTAATATTTCTTTTGATATGAACTGCTCCAACAATATTGTTTTCCTGATCCTTTATAATTTTTCGAGCATGAACATGAAATTCTATATTTTGAACATATTCTTTACCTTCAAGAGATTGTTTCCATGATGCCATGAGTTTATTTTTTACTTCTGGAAAATTGACCAAAGCATCATCTAAACTCATTCCAATAGAAATTTTGGTATCAAAAAGACGCTGAAATTCTTTCTCATAAGCATGGTTAAAAATGATAAAACGATAGTTTAAATCAAGAGCAGCAATCATATCGCTCGCTCCTTCAATAATACTTCTTAATTGACTTTCAACGTTTCTAATTTTGCTTTCAGCATGTCCTCGCTTTATTAGTTCACGATTAAATAATAAAAATGCAATTAATAAAAAAATAACACTGATGGGTTGGCCAATCACAAAAATAACATCGGTAATAGTTGCATTTCGTAAGGCACTATTATTCCGTTCATTTAAAAGTGTAAACTCTACTTGTACAATTTCATTTGTTAATGATCTTATCTCATCAGAGAGCGCTTGTGATTTTTGGAATAAATCCATCGCTTCTGGAGAGGATAATTTCCCATTGTTTTTTATTTGTAACATTTGTTTTAACAAGTCTATTCTTTTATTTATTAACGTAGATAGCCTGATCGCTTTTTCATTTTGTGAAGGATTATCTTTTGTCAATTCAGTTAAACTTGCCAATGATTTTTTTATTTTTGATACATTCTCGGTAAAGGTAGGAAGATAATTTTTGTCGTCGAATAATAGATAGTCATGTTGCCTGGTTTCTAAATAAGTTAAATGATAAAGCGAGTTATGTGCGGATAATATAACTTGATAGGTGTGTGTTACCCATCGGTTAGCATTTCTTATATTATAAAATTGATAAACTGCAATACAACTGATAGCAATGATGATCGCAATTGCTGATAAAAAAACAAAATGAGTAACTGTTTTTTTGCTTTTTACTGTCTCGTTTGGGGCAAATGGAGTGGCATTTTTAATGAAACTATTATCCATAACAATCCTTTTAAAAATGATGCATTTCAATCATTCAAAATTATTATAGAAACGGTTAAAAAAATTTTTCTGCCAACTTGGCGGTTATCACAATAAATCCACCTTCACCATAACCAGGTTTAATCTGTTCTGGAGCAGATATATTTTCAATGGAAGAAAAGATGGTTTGATAAATCTCTTTTTCTTCGAAATTAATATCACGCAACAAGTCAAGAATTTCGACAACGGAATAGAAATGGGCATGCCGATAAAACTTATTTTCTTGTTTTTTAATTCCATAAATCTGCCCTAAAAAGGATTTGCGATCAATCATACCGATGACCAGAATGCCATTTGGTTTTAATACCCGTTTTGCTTCTTGGAGTGCCATTAATGGAACCCTGACATAGCACAATATAGTGTTAGGAGCAACAGTGATATTGTTGCTCCTAAGATGCCAAATATTTAAGAATTAAAACCATTCTTTGCTTACTTCGCCAGTATTAGCATTTATTCTTAATTCTACTTCCTTATTATTTTTATCGAGTACCTTCACTTCATACTTATCTTGCTTAAATTCTATCTTAGAAACGTCATGGTATCCGGCTGCTGTTATTTTTTCTATCACATCAACCATAGAAATCTTGGGGTTGGCCATCGATTTCATTTTGTGGCCAATTTTAGTTTTGGTAATGGTATTTGTTTTAGGATCGATCTCCAACTTCACTTCTTTCTCTTGCGAATTCATGGCTTCTACTTCATAAAAACCATGTTCAAATTTAACTTCTTTAATGTTGTTGTAGCCTTTGGTCTGTAAGTTTTTAATGATCGCAGATATTGGGACTGTGTTAGCTGGAAGATTATCAGCTAATGCAATTAACGTTGACAACATGAAAAATAAACCAGTTATTAGTATAAATAATGCTTTCTTTAGCATAGTCAATTCTCCTTTTTGTGCGGATTAGTAAGTAATATTACCATCTTCCTAAATAAACAGTATTTTTAAAGCCGGCAAATAATCCTTACCGGCTTTAGAATATTATTCTTCTTTTATTTGAATTTTTTGTGACAAACTTTCCTTTGCTTTTGGAATAGTAATTTCTAATACACCGTGTTTACTTTTAGCACTAATTTTTGACGAATCAGCTGCATTAGGCAGACTGATGGTACGATAAAAAGATCCTTGTGACCTTTCGACGTGAACATAATTTTCACGCTCTTCCTTAGTTTCTGTTTCTCTATGTCCCCTAATCGTGAGCATGCCTTTATCGATGCTAACTTCTATATTTTTGGGATCTACACCTGGTACATCTGCTCGAATGACATATTGATTGGCTTCATCTTTAATATCAATGGTTGGCGTCCAATTGGATCCAACGACGTTTGAAAGCCAGTTTTCACGATCTAAGAAGGAAGATGGTTCAAACATGCGATCAAGCGCTTGATGGAGTTCCGATAAATTTGAAAAGAGAGGGCGTTTAACAATTTGATTCATATTTAATTCCTCCATGAAAAATAAAATTTTACCCAAGGTTCATTAACAATTGAAAGGAAACGATTTATTATAACAGCATTATTGGTGCCAAAAGAAATCCTCATAATTTTATCATGTTTATAATTTTTGGTTTTTATTTGAACATTTTAAAATTGGAACCCCGCCTATCATCGGGCAGGGTTCTCGCGGATCGATAGATCAATCACATCATATCACCCATGCCGCCCACTCCTTCTCTTCCCATGGGGGGTTCATTTTTGGGCAATTCAGTGATCATACACTCCGTTGTAATCATCATGCCTGCAACGGATGCTGCTTGTTGCAAGGCAGTACGGGTGACTTTGGTGGGATCCAAAATGCCCATTTCTAACATATCACCATATTCACCCGTTGCCGCATTAAATCCATGATTACTTTTATTCTCTACTACCTTATTTAGAACAACAGATGGCTCATAACCAGCATTAGCAACAATCTGTCTGATAGGCGCTTCGAGTGCGCGACATATGAGTTGTACGCCGATAGATTGGCCGTCATTGTTGCCTTTAAGGTCTTTGATGGATTGCATTACGCGAACCAATGCAACACCACCACCAGGCACAACACCTTCTTCGACCGCCGCACGAGTTGCATGCAAAGCATCTTCGACACGAGCTTTTTTCTCTTTCATTTCGACTTCTGAGGTCGCGCCTACCTTAATGACAGCTACCCCGCCTGCTAGCTTAGCAATACGCTCTTGCAGCTTTTCACGATCGTAATCAGATGTTGTTTCTTTAACGCGCGCTTTTAACTGTTGGATGCGGTCTTCGATATCTTTTTTCCCGCCACCACCATCAATAATGGTCGTGTTGTCTTTGGTAATGTGTACACGCTTTGCTGTACCTAAGTCATCTAACTTCACTGATTCTAATGTGCGCCCTACTTCTTCGGCAATCACTTGTCCCCTAGTGATAACAGCAATATCTTGTAACATTTCTTTACGACGATCACCAAATCCGGGTGCTTTGACCGCACACACTTTTACAATGCCACGCATTTGATTGACTACTAAAGTAGCTAACGCTTCGCCTTCTATATCTTCTGCAATCATCAATAAAGGACGACCTGACTTTGCAACGGCTTCAAGTAATGACACCAAATCCCGAATGGTAGTAATCTTTTTATCAGTTATAAAAATGTAAGGATTCTCTAAATCAGCAGACATGGTTTGCTGATCCGTAACGAAGTATGGTGATACGTACCCACGATCAAACTGCATCCCTTCAACAACATCCAATTCATTTTCTAACCCAGAACCTTCTTCAACAGTAATGACGCCTTCCTTCCCCACTTTGGCCATGGCATCCGCAATGATCCGACCAATGGCTTCATCCGCATTGGCAGATATTGTCCCCACTTGCGCAATGGATTTATCATCTTTACAGGGAACAGAAAGTTTCTTTAATTCTTCGACGGCTTGTGCTACCGCTTTATCAATACCACGTTTTAAATCCATAGGATCATAGCCAGCAACCACTAGCTTTAATCCTTCGGCAAAAATTTGACGACCTAAAACAGTAGCAGTAGTGGTACCATCACCTGCTTCATCCGAAGTACGAGATGCAACTTCTCTCAGCATTTGTGCGCCCATATTTTTGAACTTATCTTTAAACTCAATTTCTTTAGCAACCGTCACACCATCTTTCGTGACCAGTGGCGCACCATATGATTTATCGATCACGACATTGCGACCACGTGGGCCCATGGTAATTTGCACAGCGTTAGCCAAATCGTTAACGCCAGAAAGCATCAACTGTCGTGCTTCTTCACTGAATCGTAATTCTTTAGCTGCCATAGTATTTTCCTCTCTATTTATTAATTCCTAATAACTAACCATCTCATTCAATGACGCCTAAGATATCTTCTTCGCGCATGACGAGATATTCTTTGTCGTTCAACTTGATAGTTGTTCCAGAATATTTCGCAAACACCACTTCATCGCCCGCTTTGACTTGCAGAGGTTGTATTTTGCCATCCACATATTTTCCGGTTCCAACAGCAATGACTTTTCCGCGCATGGGTTTATCTTTATCCGCTGTATCCGGCAAAACGATGCCACCTTTAGTTTTTGTTTCTTGCTCTTGAGGTTCGACAACCAGCCGATCATTTAATGGACGAATGTTGAGTGTAGTCATAGTAAATTTTCCTTGTAAATTATCAATGAATGACAGATTACTTCTATGTAACACTGAATATAGGGATAGTTAATGAGAGTTCAAGTCAACGTTAGCTTGAAATTATTATTAATATAATGACAGTTAATAATTATTAAGGGACAAAAATTAATTAAATATTTTCTATTTGATTAATTTTTAAATCAAAATTTAATCTTGACGGACGCTAGTCAAATTTGGGCTGGATATTTTTTGTAAGATATTGGGTAGATATGATTATTTTTACTCTAATTATGCGTGATATCTATTTTGAAAATACTATAATAAAAAAGGAGCCGTGAGAAAGAGGGAAAAATGGGTGATTTAAGTACCCTCTTCGACCATTATCTTAAGTCATTTTAGATATCTGCTTGTGGCATTGTGTGCGGTTAAGCCTGATGTCACAGAGAATCAGAAAAGAATTGGAAAAGCGGTCAAGATCAGGTGCTTGAATCGCCTATTCATATTCAATTGTTTAGATTGAGGATAAAAAATCCGGAGAGATTGTTACTTATGCAGAATAAACAATATTGCATGATAAATGAGTTAAATAAGTATGCACTCGATGTCACAGAAGCGGTCTGGCTCACTATATTGACTTGTGAAAAGCGGATAATCATCTATGAAATTGATAAGATTTATGAGAATACCATTCCATTGATGATGTTTCCAATTTTATGGATGAAAAATATGGGTTCAATAAATAATTGGAATTAAACTGTTTTATTTGTATGGTTAAAATGATTAAAAACTAAAGAGGTACGAGCATGTCTCTTTCGATTGAAGAAATTCAAAAAATTGCCCATTTGTCACGTTTATATCTTGCAGATACAGATATTGCTGAATATTCAGTACAGCTTTCGCGTATTTTAGATTTCATCGAAGATATGAATCAAGTTGATACCACCGACATTGAACCACTTGCTCACCCATTAGATATTCCTCAACGGTTGCGCGAAGATAAAGTGACAGAACCTAATTTGCGCGATAAATTTCAAGCTATCGCACCTCAGGTAGAATCTGGACTTTATCTTGTTCCAAAAGTCATTGAGGATGAATAATGACGTATCATAAATAAAGAAGAATGGAGGATTCTATGAAAGACAAATTAAACCAGTGGACAGAAGCCAACGAACCTAAAAAAGCAGCCGATTATTTTATTAATAGAATGGCCTTTACGATTGGGCCAGGGGACTTATTTGATGAAATGAAAAAGAAAGACAACGTTAATATTATCGATGTCAGAAGTGAGGAAGATTTTAAGAAAGGTCACATTCCTGGGGCGATTAACCTACCTGAAGAAAAGTGGCCTACTTTATTAGGACTCAACAAGGATTTGATGAATGTCATTTATTGTTACTCCATGGAATGTCATTTAGCAGCGAAAGCCGCAGCCCAATTCGCAAAGTCAGGATTTCATGTAATGGAACTCCAAGGTGGCTATGATCGTTGGAAAGAGAAGAACTTTAAAATAGAAACAGAGGAATAGTTTTTATTCTCGCTCAAATAATTTTGAATTTAAACCCGCAAAAAATTCTAATAGCTCGTAAGATTTTTTTATAAAAATCATACGGTTAAATGTAATTATTTTCCTTATAAATCATATAGTTAAGCTCTTGAAATTTTAAATTTTATTTTTCTAATAATTACTAGAAGGGACTCACAAGCATACGGTAAGGAAGTAAAAAATGACTCAACTTTGATGATAATTGATAACTGTTCGGAGGTGATGATGTATGAATACGTTAATACCTTATGAACCAGCGAAGTTGATAAACGATATGCATAACCTCATGGAAAATTTATGGCAGCGCACATTTGATTTGGATACGAGGAATGCCAGTGGAAGAACAAGTCAATGGTTGCCTGCTATTGATATAAGGGAAGAAGCGGATAAATTTTTAATCTCTGCGGATTTACCAGGTGTAGATCCGAAGAATATCGACATCTCGCTGGAAAACAATGTGCTGACATTAAAAGGAAAACGAGAGGAAGTACATGAGGAGAAAAAAGGATCATTTTATCGTATGGAACGTATGCAGGGACAATTCTATCGGCAGTTCACTCTACCGACTGCTGTGGATAGTAAGCATATTATTGCAAAATCAAAGCAAGGCGTGTTGGAGGTGACTATC
>Ga0070740_10001905_pt1 | contig 26615 bp, 23 predicted proteins | sample Coa_R2_FD_67286 | JGI IMG/M metagenome (GOLD analysis project Ga0070740, IMG submission 67286) | Surface soil microbial communities from Centralia Pennsylvania, which are recovering from an underground coalmine fire - Coalmine... | ecosystem: Environmental > Terrestrial > Soil > Unclassified ...
GCGCGCGATCCGGCTGTCCACAGCCGGCGGAACGGTCAAACGAGGGCGTAGCGCGAGCACGTTCATGGGCGACGGCGCGGGGGAATTTGGTTAATCTTGCCTGCAGGCTCGCAAAACTTTCTCAATAAACCGTTGGAATATTCGACCCAATGCGGCTCACCCTCTGTCAGGCGTGGCGAAATTGAAGAAAACCATCATCCGCGGCGGCCTGGAGACGCTCTATTTCAGCGGCCTGCATCACATGATGCGGCCGCTGGTCGGCGGGGTTGGCGCCATCTTGACGCTGCACCATGTGCGGCCGCCGCGGCCCGACGCGTTCCAGCCCAATCGATTGCTGGAAGTGACGCCGGTGTTCTTTGAGAGGCTGCTGCGGCGCCTCAAGCGCTCGCGCACCGAGGTGATCTCGCTCGACGAGATGCACCGCCGCTTCATCACCAATGATTTCAAGCGGCGGTTTGTCTGTCTGACGTTCGATGACGGCTACAAGGATCTGGTGCGCTGGGCCTATCCGTTGCTGCGCAAATATCAGATGCCGTTCGCCGCCTATATCGCCACCAGCTTTCCGGACAGACTTGGCGAGCTGTGGTGGCTCGCGCTCGAGGCCGTGATCGCGCAGAACACGCGCGTCGGTCTACTGATCGAGGGCGAGCAGCGCTTCTTCGAATGCCGCAGCGTCCGTGAAAAGCGCGAACTGTACGAAGCCGTCTATGGCTATCTGCGAAGCCTGAAGACGGAAGACGAGCTGCGCACCGTTGTGCGCGATCTCTGCGCCACCTACAGCGTCGATATCGCGTCGTTCTGCCGCGATTTGTGCATGGATTGGCAGGAGATCGTCGACCTTGCCGCCGATCCGCTGGTAACCATCGGCGCGCACACGGTCAACCACAAGATGCTCAAGAAAGTGCCGGACGAGGATGCAGCGCGTGCGGAAATGGACATGAGCCGCGCCGTGCTGGAGGCTGCGCTCGGCAAACGGCCGCAACATTTGTCTTATCCGGTCGGCGATCCGACATCCGCAGGCCCGCGGGAATTTCGCATCGCCGCCGAGCTTGGCTTCAAGACCGCGGTGACGACGCGGCCTGGCGTGCTATTCAAGGCGCACCGCGACCATCTGACCGCGCTGCCGCGCATTTCGGTCAACGGGGAATTTCAACAGCAGCGCTACTTGAAAGTGCTGATGTCCGGTGCGGCGACCGCGATGTGGAATGGCTTCCGCCGCGTCAACGCAGCGTGATCGGAGATCGGTGGTCAGTCGTCAGTCATCAGTCATCGAGAAAGAAGCGGCTGAGATCGTCTACTGATTACTGACGTCCGGCCGTCCCATCCATTTCACCAGCAGCATGGCCGGCAAGACCCAGCCGAGTCCGGCGACCACGTAATAGAGCGCCGCGACCAAACCGTTGATGTCGGTGAGCACCGACTGTGCTAGCGCCATCGCCAGCAGACTCCACACCGACACCAGCGCCAGCAGCGCGACAGCGCCGATCAGTTTGCGGATCCGTATGCTCATTGATACTTGCTCATTTGCAGTCGCTGCCGCGTGACTATATGGTCCGCTGCATCCCTGCAACCGTTCGGTCGATGCACACGAGATCGGTTCCTCAGCATACGCGGGCCTTGCGTCTTTGGCTGCTCGCAGCCGCCGCGATGATCTTTCTGACCTTGGTTGTCGGCGGCGCCACGCGGCTGACCGAGTCGGGGCTGTCGATCACGCAATGGCAGCCCGTGTCCGGCGTGCTGCCGCCGCTCTCGGATGCCGACTGGCAGGCGGAATTCAAGGCCTATCAGGCGATTCCGCAATACAAGGAACTCAATCGCGGCATGAGCCTCGACGCTTTCAAGGTGATCTTCTGGTGGGAGTGGACGCACCGTATGTTGGCGCGCACGACCGGCGCGGTGTTCCTGCTGCCGTTCCTGTTCTTTCTCTGGCGCGGCTGGGTGCCGCAGCGGCTGAAGTTGCGGCTATGGCTCATCTTTGCGGGTGGCGGCGCTCTCGGGGTGGTCGGCTGGTGGATGGTATCCTCGGGCCTCGCCGGCTCCGGCCGCGTCAGCGTGTCGCAATACCGGCTCGCTTTCCACCTGACCCTCGCCACCGCGATCTATGCAGCCATCCTATGGACCGCGCAGCAGATCGCACCGCAACGGCCGGCTGCTGCGCCGGCGCGTCTGCGCATCGGCGCACTCATCGTGCCGCTGCTGTTGCTCGGGCAGATTTATCTTGGCGCGCTGGTCGCGGGGACCGACGCCGGCCTCGTCTACAACACCTGGCCGCTGATCGACGGCTCGTTCATTCCCGATCCGGCGCGCTTGTGGTTCCTGCAGCCGCTGTGGCGCAATTTCTTCGAGAATACGCTCACGGTGCAATTCGATCACCGCATGCTCGCTTATGCGATCTGGCTCGCTGTCATGCTGCATGCCAATGATGCCTGGCGGACAGGGCAGGAGCTGCGCGGCGCGCTCATCCTTGCCGCCGCAGTCACGTTACAGGCCGCGCTCGGCATCACCACGTTGCTGTTGCAGGCGCCGCTCGAGCTTGCGCTCGCGCATCAGATGCTGGCGATCGTCGTGTTCACGATCGCGGTCGTGCATGCCGAGCGGCTCTGGCATCGAGAAGGCGCGCTGGTGCCGGCGCTTGCAGAGGCGCGCGCATGATCGAGGTCGAAACGGTCGACGATATCGTGGTGCTGACGCTGTCGCACGGCAAGGTCAACGCGTTGGACATCGAGTTCTGCGAGGCGCTCGCGGCGCGCTTTGCCGAACTGCGCAGCGCCAAGGCCGTGGTGATGAAGGGACAGGGCAGGGCCTTTTCCGCCGGCGTCGATCTCATCCGGCTCAGCGAGGGCGGCGCCGACTACGTGCGCCGCTTTCTGCCGGTGCTGCACAAGCTTTACGAGACCATCGTTTTTCATCCGCGGCCCGTGGTTGCCGCGATCAATGGCCACGCCATCGCCGGCGGCTGCTTGCTTGCAGCTTGCGCCGACCGGCGGGTGATGGGACGCGGGCAGGGCCGCATCGGCGTCACCGAGCTGCAGGTCGGCCTGCCGTTTCCGTCGCTCGCCTTTGCGATCGTGCGCGCGGCGGTGCCGGCGCGCTACCTCGCGGAGGTGATCTATAGCGGAGCGACGTACGAGAGCGATGCCGCGCTCGAGCGCGGCTGGATCGATCAAATCTCCGAGCCCGGCGCCGTCGTCGAGGATGCGCTGGCCATCGCGCGCGAACTGAGTGCGTTATCGCCCGCAGCTTTCGCGCAGACCAAGCAGCAGATGCGCCAGCCGATTGCCGATGCCTATGCGAAAGACGGACGCGCGGTCGACCGTACGGTCACCGACATCTGGTGCGAGCCCGCTTCGCTCGGCTATATCCGCGCCTATGTCGCGCGCACGCTGAAGAAGGGCTAGCCGCGTCTAGCGGGCGGTCTTGCGCCGCGGCGCCGTTTGCCGCTCATGCTTGCGGCGGTGCCAGTTGATCAGACCGCCGCACAAGATCACGTCCGCCTGCTTCTCGGTGAGGCCGTGGGCGACGGCGATCGGCCCGTTGCAGTCGAGCGCAATCTCGCCGCCGCTGCGCAGGGCCCGGTGCAGGCCGCGCACGCGGATCACATCGCCCTGGCGCAGCCGGTCATAGTCTTCGGCATGAACGAAGATGAGCGGCAGCACGCCATAATTGATCAAGTTCTGCCGGTGAATGCGCGCGAAGCTCTTGGCCAGGACAATGCGCAGGCCGAGGTCGCGCGGCGCCACCGCCGCGTGTTCGCGCGAGGAGCCCTGTCCATAATTGCGCGCGGCGACCACCGCGTGTCCGTCTTTGCCGCGCGCCGCGCGGGCGCGCTCCGGATAGCTCGGATCGACGCGCTCGAAGGCAAAGTCCTCGATCTTCTGGATATTGGAGCGATAGGGCAGCACCTTGGCGCCCGCCGGCAGGATTTCGTCGGTCGACACGTCGTCGCCCATTTTCAACAGCACCGGCAGCTCCAGGCTGTCGGGCAGCGCATCGAATTGCGGCAGCGAATGAATATTCTGACCTTTGACCAGTTCGACCCTTTTTGCTTCGCCGCGCGGCGGCGGCTCCAGCAGGCCCGGAGCAATTTTCGCAGGCGCGGGCTCCTCGAGGCGCACATAAGAGACGCCCAGCGTGCGCGGATCGGCGATACGGCCCGCCAGCGCCGAAGCGGCGGCGGTTTCCGGCGAGCAGAGAAAGACCGAATCTTCCTCGGTACCGGAGCGACCGGGAAAGTTGCGCGGCGTCGTGCGCAGCGAATTGCGACCCTTCGCCGGCGCCTGCCCCATGCCGATGCAGCCGTTGCATCCGGTCTGATGAATGCGGGCGCCCGCCGCAACCAAAGTGCCGAGCCGCCCATCGGCGATCAACGTCTGTAAAATCTGCCGCGAGGTCGGATTGATGTCGAAGGAAACGGTCGAGGGGACGGTCTTGCCGCGCACGATCTCGGCGGCAATGGCAAAGTCGCGCCATCCCGGATTGGCCGACGAGCCGATATAGGCCTGGTAGATGTCCTTGCCCGCGATTTCGCTTACTTTGACGACATTTCCGGGACTTGAGGGTTCGGCGATAAGCGGCTCGATCATACCGAGATCGATTTCGTCTTCCTCGTCGTAGCTGCAGCCGGGATCGGCGGCGATCTCGCGCCAATCGTTCTCGCGCCCTTGCGCGCGCAGAAAACGGCGCGTTTCGGCATCGGAGGGAAACACGGTCGTCGTGGCGCCGAGCTCGGCGCCCATATTGGCGATGACATGCCGGTCCATGGCTGAGAGAGACGCCAATCCGGGGCCAAAATATTCGATGATCTTGCCGACGCCGCCGGAAACGCCGCGCCGCCGCAGCATTTCCAGGATCACATCTTTGGCGCTCACCCAGTCGGGAAGCGTGCCGGTGAGCTTGACGCCGAGAATGGCCGGCATGGTGGTGGGAAACGGTTCGCCGGACATTGCGAGTGCGACGTCCAATCCGCCGGCGCCGATGGCCAGCATGCCCAGCGACCCGGCCGCCGGCGTATGGCTGTCGGAGCCGAGCAGCGATTTGCCCGGCTTGCCGAAGTGCTGCATGTGCATGACGTGGCTGATGCCGTTGCCCGGCGGCGAGTACCAGACGCCGAAACGGCGGCAGGCGCTTTCCAGGAACAGGTGGTCTTCGGCGTTGAGATTGTCGATCTGCAGCAGATTGTGATCCACGTATTGAACGCTCACCTCGGTCGCGACGCGATCGATGTCGATCGCTTCCAGCGCAAGCATCACCAGGGTGCCGGTGGCGTCCTGCGTCAACGTCTGGTCGATGGTCAGTGCGATGGGCGTGCCGGGGCGCAGCGATCCTTCGGCGAGATGCGCGGCGATCAGCTTCTGCGCAACATTCTGCGGCATGGCGGTCGGTTCCTGAATGAGGCGAGACCTCGTCCCTTACCGACCCGTAACGTTGATGTGGACACGCCTTGACGGAAAATCAATGACGTGTCCGTGCGGATAGAGTGGGCAAAGGCGCGTTAGGGCCCTGTACGCTTGCCGAAAGGGCGCAAGGCGCGGTCTAGCCTCTTGTCCGCTGACATTGACCCACACCCGCTCATTCCCGCGCAAGCGGGAATCTAGTGGGCAATGCGTCGCGCTCCGATGTCACTCTGGACCCCGGCTCGCGCGGGGGTGAGCGGAACAGGGGACAGCAGCCACACCCGCTCATTCGCGCGAATGCGGGAATCCAGGGGCCGATCGCTCCGCGCATGCATGTGCTCTGGGTCCGCGCTTTCGTGAGCGGCCTGTGGTGCGATGCGATGTGAGCGGATCGGCGCTAGGCCGCCAAGGCCTGTTCGAGATCGGCGATGATGTCGGCAACGTCCTCGATGCCGATCGACAGCCGCACCACGTCCGGTCCGGCGCCGGCCTGCACCTTCTGCGCATCCGAAAGCTGCCGGTGCGTGGTGGAGGCGGGATGGATGATCAGCGAGCGGGTGTCGCCGATATTGGCGAGATGAGAGAAAAGCTTGACGTTTGAGACGAGCTTGACACCGGCGTCATAGCCGCCCTTGAGGCCGAAGGTGAACACCGCGCCGGCGCCCTTCGGCACGTATTTCTTGGCGAGCGCATGATATTTGTCGCCGGGTAGGCCCGGATAGCTCACCCAGGCGACTTCGGGCCGCTTGGCCAACCACTCGGCGACCGCCAGCGTATTCTCGCAATGGCGCTGCATGCGCAGCGACAGCGTTTCGATGCCGGTGAGGATGAGGAAGGCGTTGAACGGAGACAGGGCCGGCCCGAGATCGCGCAAGCCCAGCACGCGGCAGGCGATAGCGAAGGCAAAATTGCCGAACGTCTCGTGCAGCACGATACCGGCGTACTCCGGACGCGGCTCGCACAGCATCGGGTATTTCTTATCGCGCGACCAGTTGAAGGTGCCGCCGTCGACGATCATGCCGCCAATGGAATTGCCGTGGCCGCCGAGAAATTTGGTGAGCGAATGCACGACGATGTCGGCACCGTAGTCGATCGGCTTGCACAAATAGGGCGTGGCAAGCGTGTTATCGACCACCAGCGGCACTCCTGCTTTGCGCGCGATGTTGCCGACCGCCTCGATGTCGGTGATGACCCCGCCGGGATTGGCAATCGACTCGACGAAGATCGCCTTGGTTTTCGGCGACAATGCTTTCTCGAAACTCGCAATGTCGTCGGGATCGGCCCACACCACATTCCAGCCGAAGTTCTTGTAGGAATGATTGAATTGATTGATCGAGCCGCCATAGAGCTTCTTTGACGCGACGAACTCGTCGCCCGGCGTCATCAGCGCGTGCATGACGACGACTTGTGCGGCATGGCCGGATGCAATGGCAAGGCCGGCGGTGCCGCCTTCCAGCGCGGCGACCCGCTCCTCGAGCACGGCGCAGGTCGGGTTGCCGATGCGCGTATAGATGTTGCCGAACGTCTGCAGGCCGAACAAAGCGGCGGCGTGATCGACATCGTCGAAGACAAACGAGGTGGTTTGATAAATCGGTGTCGCCCGCGCGCCGGTGGTCGGATCGGGCTTGGCGCCGGCATGAATCGACAACGTCGAAAAGCCTGGGATGCGCTCGGCGTCGGTCATTGTGTCGTCCCCCGCGGTGTGGGCGCGAGTTATCGAGGCCGGCAGGGGCGGCGTCAAGCGCGCGCGATATGCCTCAGCTGCTGCTCTTCGGCCCGAGGCTCATGCGCTGGACGCCTTTGCCGAGCGTCTGCGCGCGTTTTGACGAAAGCGTGCGCGAATTGACCCCAATCCAGGAAATTTCCGACGATAGCCGTCCATACTCGATTTTCGGACAGCGGTTCATCACCACCTTCAACCCGGCGTCTTCGGCGAGCCGTGCGGCTTCGTCGTTGCGCACGGTAAGCTGCATCCAGATCACCTGCGGCCGCGGCTTGAGCGCAAGCGCCTCTTGGACGATGCCGGGCGCGTATTGCGGGCCGCGAAAGATATCGACCATGTCGATTGGCTCCGGCACGTCGCCGAGCTTGGCGTAGATTGTCTGCCCGAGCGCCTCGTTGCCGGCCTGGCCGGGGTTGATGGGAATGACCCGATAGCCGCGCTCGAGCAGATATTTGAAAGCGAAATAGCTCGGCCGGTTCTCTTTGGGCGAGAAGCCGACCATGGCGATGGTCTTCACCGTATTGAGGATGCCGCGAATATAACTGTCGGGATAGCGATCGTGATTCATCGCGCGGTTTCGGCGGGCGCCGCAATCGATGCGCGGAGCTGCGCATTCTCCGCTTCGAGAGCCGCGATCTTGTTCCTTACCGCGGTGAAGGCCTCTTCGAGATCGGCCTCGGAAAAGCGCGCGAGGATATGCTGCGAGCAATTCGCGTCCCACGCCTCGATGGCGAACAGGATCGCCCGCTCCGGCTTCGCCTTGTAGCTAGGTTCAAACAGCTTCTCGATCAGCGCCGCGTCGTCCTCCACCACGCGCGCACGGCCCCACAATTTGATGCGTTGCCGCCGCGCCGGGTCGAGCAGAAAGAGGAAGGCGCGGTTATTCTCCGACAGATTGGCGAGCGTGATGTATTGCCGGTTGCCGCGATAATCGGCAAAGCCCAGCGTGCGCTCGTCGAGCACCTTGATGAAGCCTTTCGGGCCGCCGCGGTGCTGGACGTAAGGCGCGCCGTCCGCCGTCGCCGTGGCGAGGAAAGCCATGTCCTGCTCGGCGATGAATTTGGCAAGCTCCGGAGTAACCTTGTCGGGAAAACCTTCGGTCATGCGCCGCGCATAGCGCTCGGCCGAGCCGCGCTCTCGTTGCGCCTTCTGCACCGCCGGCGTGAACACGCGCCAAGAGTTGCTCATGGTATCAGCGGTCTTCCCATCGCGGCGGCCGCTTGTCGATGAAAGCGCAGATGCCTTCCTCGGCGTCGCGCGCCAGCAGATTTTCCACCATCACCTGCGATACGTATTCGTAAGCTTGCGCGAGCGGCATCTCCGCCTGCCGGTAAAATCCCTCTTTGCCGATTTTGACGGTGTAGGACGATTTGCTGCCGATCTTTTTCGCCAAGGCGATCGCCTCGTCGCGCTCGCGGCCGGGCGCGACCACGCGGTTGATGAGCCCAATGCGCGCGGCATGATCCGCCGAGACCATTTCTCCGGTGAGCAGCATCTCCATGGCATGTTTGCGCGCGACGTTGCGCGACAGCGCGACCATCGGGGTCGAGCAGAACAGGCCGATATCGACGCCCGGCGTGGCAAATTTCGCCGCCTCGGAGGCAATGGCGAGATCGCAGCTCGCGACCAACTGACAGCCGGCGGCGCTCGCGGGCCCCTGCACGGCGGCGATCACCGGCTGCGGCAAAGCGACGATCTGCTGCATCATGGCGCTGCACATCGTCATGATCTTGTGGAAATAGGCGCGGCCGCGGTCGCTCTCGGTGCGGTGGGCGGTCAACTCCTTGAGGTCGTGGCCGGCGCAAAAGGCAGGCCCCGCCGCGGCGATCACCACCGCGCGCACGCTCGCATCGCCGGCGATATCGCGTAGCGCCTGCGTCAGCGCCGTCAGCAGCGCCTCGGAGAGACTGTTGCGCGCGACCGGCCGATTGAGCGCCAGGATGGCAACGTCGTCTTCGCGCTCGTGCAGCAGTACGGGACCGGTGGTTTGGACGTTCATGCGTCGATAGTTAACCCACAGGCGCCGCCATGCAAGCAGGTGGAACCTGTCTCTAACGCCAACGTTGGCGCGCAGAGGAGGCATTCATGGCCAAACCGGCACGCCGCAGAAAAACACCCAGAGGCCGCGGACGCCGCTGGTCGCGGCGCGTGACCGAAACCAGCGACGCGCTGACATTGGAGCGAGGCGTGTTCAGGAAAGGCAGCCCGCGTGCCATTGCGCAATCGCTTAAGCGCTCGGCCGAACGCAGCCGCCGGCGCAAATCGAATGCGTATCGCTCGGCAATGTCGATGCTGGCCTTCTATATCAATCGCGCCGGCAAAGCCCTGCCGCAAACGCGCAAGCGGACGCTGGAAAAGGCCAAGGACGAATTGCGCGCGTTGTACGGCAAGGATTGACGCGCCGACCGGCGGCTCTATGACGGGGCGCCGGATTTTGCCGGCAACGGGGGTGAGCATGCCGGCACCGCGTCTCGATGCTGCGCAGATCGGCGATTTGCTGCACGAAGTCTTTCCGCAGGCCTACTATCCCGGCTGCGGCTTCTCCATCGAGCGCGTGGATTACGGCCGCGCCCGCGTGCGCCGGGCATTTCATGCCAACCATCTGCGCCCCGGCGGCACCATCTCCGGGCCGACCATGATGGAGCTTGCCGATTTTGCCATGTACGTCGCCGTGTTTTCGGCGATCGGACGCCAGCCTCTGGCGGTTACCACCAATCTCACCATCAACTTCCTGCGCAAGCCCGGACCGGCCGATCTCATTGCCGAGGCCAAGCTGCTGAAGGTGGGTAAGCGGCTGGCGTTTGGCGAGGTGACCATCACGTCCGCAGGCGAAGACAATCCGGTCGCGCACGTCACGTCGACCTATTCCATTCCCGGTTCTGTTGCTTAGTTGGCGGTATTATAATACCAAAATCGTAAGAGATTGAAATAGCAAGACAATCTTCAGAGGGGTTGCATTGACGCCATGCGCCCGGTCGACTAGACCATCGCGCGCCGGCGGCGGCCCGGCAGCATCTCTTGCGAGGATCGATCATGAAGACCTATTCGGCCAAGCCCGCCGAAATCCAGAAGAAATGGGTGACCATCGACGCCACCGGCCTGGTGGTCGGCCGCCTGGCCTCGATCGCAGCCATGCGGCTGCGCGGCAAGCACAAGGCGAGCTATACGCCGCACGTCGACGACGGCGATAACGTGATCATCGTCAATGCCGCGAAAGCCGTGTTCACCGGCCGTAAGCGCGAGCAGAAAGTTTATCACCATCACACCGGCTATATCGGCGGCATCAAAGAGCGCACGGCCAAACAGATCATGGACGGCCGCTTTCCCGAACGCGTCGTCGAGAAGGCGATCGAGCGCATGCTGCCGCGCGGGCCATTGGGTCGCGTGCAGCTTGGCAATCTGCGCGTCTACCCCGGCCCCGAGCATCCGCACGAGGCACAGAAGCCCGAAAAGCTCGACGTCGCCGCCCTGAATCGCAAGAACGTGAGGAGTGCCTGACCGTGGCCGAAACCGTGCAATCGCTGGAAGGCCTGGCGAGCTTGAAGCCGGCCGCGCCGGAAGCGCCGAAATACGAGAAGAAAGTCGATGCGCAGGGGAGGGCTTATGCGACGGGCAAGCGCAAGAACGCGGTCGCTCGCGTGTGGATCAAGCCCGGCTCCGGCAAAATCCTGGTGAACGCCAAGGCCGTCGAGCAGTTCTTCGCCCGCCCGGTGCTGCGCATGCTTATTCAACAGCCGCTGGTCGCGGCCAACCGCGCCGGCCAATACGACGTTGTCTGCACCGTGTCCGGCGGCGGCCTGTCGGGACAGGCCGGAGCCGTGCGCCATGGCCTGGCCAAGGCGCTGACCTATTTCGAGCCGGAACTGCGGGGTCCATTGAAAAAAGGCGGCTTCCTCACGCGCGATCCGCGTGTTGTCGAGCGCAAGAAATACGGCCGCGCCAAGGCCCGCCGCTCGTTCCAGTTCTCCAAGCGCTAAGAAGGCAGCTTTGACGAGCGAAGGCGCGCTCCCGCGCGCCTTTTTGCTTCGATTTCGCATAAATTTGCGGAGAGTTTTCCGGGCAGTTTTGTCGAAGCCTGTATGGCTGCGCAACCTTTTCTGCAGGTGGCGCTGCCTATTTTGCTCCGCGCGTCCGCATGCGGCGGACAACGAGCGGAGCAGCTATGGCCGGCGCCAGCTTTACAGAGCCGTCGTTTCTGGATGGGCCGACGCTTGCCTTTGTGGCGGTATGCATCGTCGCTTTGCTCGGCCTGTTTCTCATCCTGGCGTGGGTGCAACAGCGTGATGTGCGGGCGCTCGCCTGGTGGGGCGCCGCCTATCTGATCGGCGCCTCATCGCTGGCGCTGTGGGCGGCGCCGCAGCCTGCAGTCGCCGTGCCGCGCGATCTGCCATTCGCGATGATCTTTGTCGCCTGCGGCATGATCTGGAACGGCGTGCGGCTGTTCCGCGGACGCCGGCTGTTTCCGGTCAGGACGTTCGCCGGGGCGCTGATCTGGCTCGCGCTTTGTCAGATGCCGTTCTTCGGCGAGGGAGGGACGCCGCGCGCCGTGGTCGGCGTCCTGGTGGTCGCGGCCTACACGTTCTTCATTGCCTTCGAACTGTCGCGCGAGCGGCGCAAATCGCTCTATTCGCGGTCGGCGGCGGTGATCGTGCCCGCGCTGCACGCCGCCATTTTCGTCATGCCCTTGGCCATTCGCTGGCTGCTGCCGGAGGTGGTGGCCGGGCGCTGGGCGAGCGTCTTTGCGCTGGAGACGATCCTCTACGCCGTCGGCACCGCGTTCATCGTGCTCCTGATGGTCAAGGACTATCACGTCGGCGTCTACCAGCGTGCGGCCTCCACGGATTTCCTCACCGGCCTGCTCAACCGCCGCGCCTTCCTGGAGAACGCGCTGCGCCTGTGCGCGCGGCAGGCCGAGCGCGGCCAGCCGGTGACCCTGATGATGTTCGACCTCGATCATTTCAAGTCGATCAACGACCGCTTCGGCCATGCCGTCGGCGACGAGGCGCTGCGGCTGTTCGCCGAGGTGATCCGCAACAGCATGCGCGGCAGCGACATCATCGGCCGCCTCGGCGGCGAGGAATTTGCCGCGATCGTGCCGGAGACGGCCGGTGCCGCGGCGGCGATCGCCGAGCGCGTGCGCGCCAATTTCGAAAGCGCCGGCGCCGACATTGCCGGCAACACCGTCGGCGCCACCGTCAGCATCGGCGCCGCCACCGCCGCCGACGTCGTCACCAACATCGACGCCCTTATCGCCCGCGCCGACGCCGCGCTCTATCGCGCCAAGAGCGGGGGACGCAATCGGCTGAGCATGGCGGGCGACGATCCGGCGCATGACCGCGCGCATCTCATCGCCGCGGCGCGCAGCAGCCCGCCGGTCACATCCGTGCATATTGTGCACCGCGACAGTGCGGCGTGAAACCACGCAACCTCTCGTTTACCGTACCAAACTACGATGCGCGGGATGATGCGCCCGCTTTTCGGTATCCACTCTGACGTGGTCGCGCTCGAGGCCTACGCCGCGCGCGCCGGCGCGGCCTTGGCCTGCGTCTATTCCTCCTCGGCGGAGCTCGACGCGGCTTTGATTGCGGAACGTCGCGCCGCTGGCGTCTATGGACCCAAGCGCCGCCGCCGACAGGTGCTCGTCACGACGGCCGGCATTGTCGTCGCTCTCGCGGTCATTGTCTTCTTCATCTTCGGACCGCCCGCGTAACCACGCGCGCGGATAGCGAAAGGGCCTGCGGGCAACCCTCATTGCCGCTGAGGAGCGATCGCGCCGCGCTGTCTCGCGTCCTTGAAGGCAAATGCCCCGAATGCGAGGTGCTCCAGCAAGCGATGCAGCGGCCGCGCGGACATGATCGCGAGCACGGCCACCGCCAGACCGCCAATGACGTCCGCCAGATAGTGATTGCCGCAGGGCACGGCGGAAAGAAACATGGCGCAGTCGAGAATGACGACAGGCCATAATAGCGGTTTGCTCCAGCGCAACGCCCAGGGGACCAGCACAGCGACGGCGGCATGTAGTGATGGAAAGCTGATAATGCCGTCGATAGCTTGAAAGTCGATGACGTCGAGCGTCCCAGATCGCAACGCCAGCACGATTTGCGCAGTTTCGCGTCCGAGCATCGGCACGTTGGCGAAGTGAGCGCGCGCGCCTACAACGAACATCGGTCCCAAGGTCGGGCATAAAATACTGGCGCTCTCGGCGAATATCGATGCACAGACGAATGCAACAATGAACCGGTCAAGATCGCGTCTGCGGTCGGCGAGGAGCAACGCGAGCGCAGCCAGAAGCAGCTGCGCCGTAAATGTCGAGTAGGCAGCATCAAGAACAACGAGCAGGGCGCGGTGCTCGTCCAGACTCGTCATCAGCCGGAGCCAATCGAAACCAAGGAATCGATCAGCCCAGATCATGTCTTTATCGCGCAGGGGCAAGCCGGTCGATGCGCAGACGTAGCTTAGGCAGGCAAGACTGAGACCCAGCGCGACCACAATCAGTGAAGTTTGCAAAGCGCCAGCGGCGCGAGCCGCGCGCGTGCCAGAGCGCGTTGCCGCGCCGAGTAGGAGCACCAGACCGAAGCACAGGGGGACGGCATTGAGGATAGGTGCTCGCAAGCCCACCATCGCGCCTCCACCGAGAGTCAGCAGATAGATGGTCGCGGCCAGAATTGCTGAGGCAGGTACGGCAATAATCAAACTGTTATGCAGGGCGCCGCTGGGCGCCGCACTGGCAAGATGCGCGCTCACCGGCTTGGCGTCGGCGCCATCGCGAAGTGAATTGGAACTAGGCAGCTTCGAGGCGGTCGTCGGCGGCTGGGAGATGAGTGGCCGCAACAGTCGAAACCCAATGTTTCTCAGATTCGTCGATTATTCCGGCCCGGCAAAGACAATCGGCTTTTACCAGCATGAGTTTTGCCGATGCGGCATCATTTATGGGAAACCACAGAGAAAGATCGGCGGACGCGTACATGCCCCAAAGAACCACCACGGAAATAAATAGTTCCCGCGGATAACAGAGTCGTCTTCACGACGGAGGGAGCTGGCAGTGTCGGGATGGGTCTGAGCCGTCACTCGATCACATCGTCCGCAAGTGCGAGCAGCGTCGCCGGCACGTTGAGGCCGAGAGTTTTCGCAGTCTTGAGCTTGATCAGCAGATCGAGCTTGGTAGGTGGGCAGGCATTTCGCCCTTCAGAATTCGGGCGATGTAGATGCCGACCTGGCGATACGCGTCTGTAAAGTTGGTTCCGTTAATCGATGAGCCCGCCAGCCGCCACCTAATCGCGGGCTGGGTAGAGCGTCTCGATCGTATTTGCCTTCCTCCCAGCAGAATTCTGTCGCGACGTTCTGCCCCTCCACAGAGCCGACCAGTGTTAGGCGTTCGCCGGGTGCGGCGATCATAGGCGCGTACTTCGCGGGGCGATCCTCATTGGGGAATCCACTCAACCGAGTCGGGGATTGCTGGCGCCGCGGCCATGCTGCAGCGGCGCCAATAAGCGTGATGAAGGTTCGTCTCTGCATGTATCAGGCTGAGGGCTGCGTCGTGCTGTAGTCCAGCATATTGCGACCGAGCGGCGAGTGAGAAGTGCCTGCGCGGCGCCGGACCCTGCCCGGCTCGATGTCGGTTTGCAAATCGTCTGTCACACAAAAAAAAGAAGGGCGCCATCGCGGCGCCCTTTTGCTGCGTGCCGATGCTGAGAGCGTGCTCACGCCGAGTAGTACATCTCGAACTCGACCGGATGTGGCGTGTGCTCGAAGCGGATCACTTCCGCCATCTTCAGGTCGATGTAGCTGTCGATGAAATCGTCATCGAACACGCCGCCAGCTTTCAGGAACTCGCGATCCTTATCGAGCTCGCCGAGCGCCTGGCGGAGCGAGCCGCACACGGTCGGAATCTGTTTGAGCTCCGCCGGCGGCAAGTCATAGAGGTCCTTGTCGATGGCCGATCCCGGATCGAGCTTGTTCTTGATGCCGTCGAGGCCTGCCATCGTCATCGCGGCGAAAGCGAGATAGGGATTGGCGAGCGGGTCGGGGAAGCGCACTTCGACGCGCTTGGCCTTGGGATTGGTGGTGTAGGGAATGCGGCATGAGGCCGAGCGATTGCGCGCCGAGTAGGCGAGCAGCACCGGCGCCTCGAAGCCCGGCACCAGACGCTTGTAGGAGTTGGTAGTGGGGTTGGTGAATGCGTTGATAGCCTTGGCATGCTTGATGATGCCGGCGATGTAGGAGAGGCACGTCTCCGATAAGTCGGAATATTTGTTGCCGGCGAAGACAGGCTTGCCCGCTTTCCAGATCGACTGGTGGCAATGCATGCCGGACCCGTTGTCGCCATAAATCGGCTTCGGCATGAACGTCGCGGTCTTGCCGTAGATCTGCGCCACCTGCTGGATGCAGTATTTGTAGATCATCATTTGATCCGCCATCTGCGTGAGCGGCGAAAACTTCATGCCGAGCTCATGCTGGGCCGAGGCAACTTCGTGATGGTGCTTCTCGACCTTGACCCCCATGCGCGCCATGGCGCCGAGCATTTCCGAGCGCATGTCTTGCGCGGAATCCTGGGGAGGCACCGGGAAGTAGCCTTTCTTGAACCCGATGTGGTGACCGAGATTGCCGCCCTCGTACTCGGTGTCGGAGTTGGTGGGAAATTCGGTGGAATCGAGCTTGAAACCCGTGTTGTATGGATCGGCCTTGTACTTCACGTCGTCGAACACGAAGAATTCGGCTTCCGGACCGAAATAGATGGTGTCGCCGACGCCGGATGATTTCACCATGCCTTCGGCGCGCTTGGCGATGCCGCGCGGATCGCGGTTGTAAGGCTCGCCAGTCGTGGGCTCGAGCACGTCGCAGACCAGCGACAACGTGGTCTCGGCAAAAAATGGGTCGATGCAAGCCGATGCCGGGTCCGGCATCAGGTTCATGTCGGACTCATTGATGGCTTTCCAGCCGGCAATCGAGGAGCCATCGAACATCTGGCCCTCGGCGAAAGTATCTTCTTCGATCATCGTGACGTCGAAAGTGACGTGTTGCCATTTGCCGCGCGGATCGGTGAACCGGAAATCGACGTATTTGACGTCGTTGTCCTTGATCATCTTCATGACTTCTTTGGCGGTCGTCATAGATTGCATTCCCCCTTTTTTGAAACACGCCGCGAGGACGCTGCTCGCGGTTTAGATTGCATCGAGCCCGGATTCCCCCGTTCGGATGCGGATGGCTTCCTCGACGTTGGACACGAAAATCTTGCCGTCGCCGATCCGGCCGGTTTGCGCCGCGCGCCGGATCGCGTCGATTGCCTTGTCCACCACATCGTCGCCGAGCACGATCTCGATTTTCACCTTGGGGAGAAAATCGACGACGTATTCGGCGCCGCGATAAAGTTCTGTATGCCCCTTTTGCCGACCGAAACCTTTGGCCTCGGTCACCGTAATTCCCTGTAGCCCGACCTCTTGCAAGGCCTCTTTCACCTCGTCGAGCTTGAAGGGTTTGATGATCGCTTCGATTTTTTTCATTGTCTGTACTCCCTTCCAAGCATGACGTCCGACAGGTGTGCCGTCGTCGGCCCTTCCAGTTAGCACGACGCGTGCCAGTTCGGTATAGTAGAAACCTATGCGATACCAATCGCTTAGACGCTAGTGCCGCCAAGATGGAGCAATTGCCTAATGTGGCGTGCCCATTAATTGAGCACGCTGCATATGATTTGACCAATGGGTATGGCTTGAAACGAAATGGCGTAGAGTCGTGCTGATGATCGATCTGCTCACCACGGCAGAAATGGGCGAGGCCGACCGCCTCACGATTGCCGACGGCACCCATGGCATAACACTGATGGAGAATGCCGGCCGCGCCGTAGCCGACGCGGTGTGCCGCGACCTGCAGGGGCGGTCGATCACCGTGCTGGCGGGGCCGGGCAACAATGGCGGCGATGGGTTTGTTGCCGCGCGCATCTTGGCCGAGCGCGGTCACGACGTTCGCGTCAGTTTTGTCGGCGAGCGCGCGCGATTGAAGGGCGATGCGGCGCGCGCGGCGGCGCGCTGGCGCGGCCCTACCGAACAGGCGAAGCCGGATGGCTGGACCGAACATGCGCTCGTTGTCGATGCGCTGTTCGGTGCAGGCCTCGACCGCGAGGTCAGCGGTTTGCCGCGCGCGGTCATCGAAGCGATCACTGCCAGCGCGGCGCACGTCGTCGCCGTCGATTTGCCAAGCGGGATTAATGGCACCAGCGGCGCTGCGATGGGCGTGGCGGTCAAGGCGAAGCGAACCGTGACGTTCTTTCGGCGTAAGACCGGGCACCTGCTGATGCCGGGGCGACTTCACTGCGGAACGGTGGAGGTCGCTGACATCGGCATCCCCACGCACGTGCTGGAGACGGTCAAGCCCACGGCCTTTGCCAACGAACCGACGCTCTGGCGTGCCGCTTTCCCGATGCTTCGGGCTGAAGGCCACAAGTACAACCGAGGTCACGCGGTGGTCGTTTCCGGCGGCCTGTCGACGACGGGGGCGGCGCGGCTCGCTGGACGGGGCGCGCTCCGAGCCGGAGCAGGACTCGTGACCATTGCCAGCCCACGCGAGGCGCTGGCGATCAATGCTGCCGCCAATCTCGCGATCATGGTACGCGCCGTGGAAGGGGCACACGAGCTCGCCGCGTTCTTGACCGACACGCGGCGAAATGCCGTTGTGCTTGGTCCGGGCGGTGGCGTCGGCTCGGCCATGCGGCACCAGGTGATGGCCGCTCTCGCCAGCCGAGCGTCGGTCGTCTTGGATGCCGATGCTTTGGTCAGCTTTGCCGAAGACCCCGCCACGCTGGCTGCTGGGGTTAGCGGGCGCAGGGGCGGCGGTACCGTTTTGACGCCGCATGAAGGTGAATTTTCAAGAATTTTCAATTCATTAGGAGGTATGACTAAATCGAAATCAAAGGTTGAAAAAACTCGCCTAGCCGCTCGTTACACCGGCGCTGTCGTTCTCCTCAAGGGGCCCGATACAGTCGTGGCGGCGCCCGATGGACGCGCTTCCATCGCCGCTAACGCGCCGCCTTTCCTCGCCACCGCCGGTGCCGGCGACGTGCTCGCAGGGATGATCGGAGGCCTTTTGGCCCAGGGCATGCCGGCGTTTGAGGCCGCGAGCGCGGCGGTATGGCTGCACGGGGAGGCCGCCACGGTCTTCGGGCCGGGCCTCATTGCCGAGGACCTGCCGGACGTGTTGCCGACGGTCTACCGGCGCCTCTTTTCCGCGCCAGCCCATTGAGGACGGCCGCAGTCGGCCTATTTTCTTGCTGCGGCCGTGACTTCGCATGATATAAGCCGCCGCCCGAAAGGACGGTCTGGGTGCCTTGCCGCGGTGCCATTGCCGCGTTAAGCCGTGACCGCGGCGCCAGAACGTCTGACTTTGCCCTTTGCGGGCGTGGCGGAATTGGTAGACGCGCGGGATTTAGGTTCCCGTGACGAAAGTCGTGGGGGTTCAAATCCCTCCGCCCGCACCAAGCCCGGGGCAAAATCCGAACTAGAAAACGCCGCGCAAGCGGCAGAACTGTGTGATCGATGCAAGTTACCGAAACGCTCTCCGACGGCCTCAAGCGCGAGTTCAAAGTCACGGTCCCCGCAGCCGATTTGGATGCGAAGGTCAATCAGCGGCTCGAAGAGCTTAAGGCCCGCGTCCGCCTCGACGGCTTTCGTCCCGGCAAGGTGCCGGTGGCGCATCTCAAGCGGGTCTACGGCCGCTCCGCCATGGCCGAGGTGATCGAAGCCACGGTGCGCGACACCAGCAACCGCATCGTCACCGAGCGCGGTTACAAGCTCGCCGCTGAGCCCAAAGTGACGATGCCGGAGGAGAAGGATGCGATCGAACAGTTGATCGCCGGCAAAAGCGATCTCAACTACACGATGGCGGTGGAGATCGTGCCGCCGATTACGCTCGCCAATTTCAAGGACATCAAGCTGACCAAGCTGACCGCGGACGTGACCGACGCCGAGATCGATGAGGGCATCGGCCATATTGCGGAACAGAACAAGCCGTTCAGTCCGAAAGGCGAAGGCGAGAAAGCTGCGAAGGGCGACCGCCTGGTGATTTCTTACGCCGGCACCATTGACGGGCAGCCCTTCCAGGGTGGCAGTGGCGACGATGCGGTGGTCATGATCGGCTCCAATTCGTTTATTCCCGGTTTTGAAGATCAACTGGTAGGCATTGGCGGCGGCGAAACGCGCACGCTCAAGGTCACCTTTCCCCAGCACTATCAGGCGCAGCATCTCGCCGGCAAAGACGCGGAATTCGTCGTGACGGCGAAATCGATCGAAGCGCCGGGCACCGTTACGCTCGACGACCAATTCGCCAAGTCGCTCGGGCTCGAATCGCTTGCGAAGTTGCGCGATGCGGTCAAAGACCGGATCGCCCGCGAGCACGCGCAGGCGTCGCGGCAAAAACTCAAGCGTGCTTTGCTTGACGAACTGGACGCCCGCCACAAGTTCGAGCCGCCGCCGACGCTGGTCGAAGAGGAGTTCGATCGCGTCTGGAAGTCGGTCCTGCAAGAGCTCGAGACGGAGAAAAAGACTTTCGCCGACGAAAATACTACCGAGGAGAAGGCGAAGGCAGAATACCGTGCCATCGCCGAGCGGCGGGTACGTCTCGGTCTGGTGCTTGCGGAGATTGGAGAGAAAAACAACATCACCGTTAGCGAGGATGAATTGAGCCGCGCCATCATGGAGCAGGCCCGGCAATTCCCCGGCCAGGAAAAGCGGGTATGGGATTTTTATCGTGAGAATCCGCACGCGGTGGCCGGCCTGCGCGCGCCGATCTTCGAGGAAAAAGTCATCGACTTTTTGCTCGAGCTCGCCGCGGTTAGCGAAAAGAAAGTGTCGCGCGAAGAGCTCTACAAGGACGACGAGCAGGCCGCCTGACGGCCACCCATTGCGCTTGCCGCATTGCGAAATTAGATCGTCGCCAACGCGGTTGGAGGGCCTAATCTAGCCGCCGCGATTCGCGCCGAAGGAGCCGAAATGAGAGATCCGGTCGAGACCTATAGTCAGTACTTGGTCCCCATGGTGGTGGAGCAGACCAACCGTGGCGAGCGGGCTTACGACATCTATTCGCGGCTGCTCAAGGAGCGGATCATTTTCATTACCGGGCCGATCGAGGACGGCATGTCCACACTGGTGGTGGCGCAGCTTCTGTTCCTGGAAGCCGAAAATCCCAAGAAAGAGATTGCCATGTACATCAACTCGCCTGGCGGGGTGGTGACCTCCGGTATGGCGATCTACGACACCATGCAGTTCGTGCGCCCGCCCGTGTCCACCTTGTGCGTCGGGCAGGCGGCTTCGATGGGCTCGCTGCTGCTTGCGGCCGGCGCCAAGGACATGCGCTTTGCGCTACCGAACGCCCGGATCATGGTGCACCAGCCCTCCGGCGGGTTCCAAGGGCAAGCGACAGACATCATGTTGCATGCGCAAGAAATTCTGAATCTGAAAAAGAGGCTCAACGAGATCTACGTGAAGCATACGGGTCAGTCGCTGAAAAAGATCGAAGACGCGCTCGAGCGCGATTTCTTTCTGACCGCCGATGCAGCCAAGGACTTTGGGTTGGTGGACAAAGTGATCGACAAACGGCCCGAGGAACTGCTGCCGAAGCCCGCCTGATGCATTCCCGCAACGGGTTCCAAGCTGTTGCCCAAAGTCGTGGATCGCGAGCCTTTGCCCGCTTTGACAGGCTCCGGTCGGGGGGCATTATCGTTAACAGATTCTTGATTATCCAGTCATTAGCATGCTTGGCTTATGCTGGGTGGCCGAGGGAAAGGTGAGCGGACCGCCTACGTCCAGTCCGCCGTGTCGCAGGATCGGCGCGAAACTTGCTTCGTTTGCTGTCGGTTGTAGAGGCGGCCGGTACGGACGCGTGTGACGGAGAATGGAATGAGCAAAGTCGGCGGCAGCGATTCCAAAAACACTCTGTATTGCTCGTTCTGCGGCAAGAGCCAGCACGAAGTGCGCAAGCTCATTGCGGGCCCTACGGTCTTCATCTGCGACGAGTGCGTCGAACTGTGCATGGACATCATTCGCGAGGAGAACAAATCCTCGCTGGTGAAGTCGCGCGATGGCATTCCGACGCCGAAGGAAATTCGCAAAGTTCTCGACGACTACGTCATCGGTCAGGACCACGCCAAGAAGGTGCTCTCGGTCGCCGTCCACAATCATTACAAGCGGCTCAATCATCAGTCGAAACACAACGACGTCGAACTCGCCAAGTCGAACATCCTGCTGATCGGACCGACCGGTTCGGGCAAGACGTTGCTGGCGCAGACGCTGGCGCGCATTCTCGACGTGCCGTTCACGATGGCCGACGCCACGACGCTCACTGAAGCCGGTTATGTCGGCGAGGATGTCGAGAACATCATCCTCAAACTGTTGCAAGCCGCCGACTACAACGTCGAACGCGCGCAGCGCGGCATCGTCTACATTGACGAGATCGACAAGATTTCGCGCAAATCCGACAATCCCTCGATCACCCGCGACGTGTCCGGCGAGGGCGTGCAGCAGGCACTGCTCAAGATCATGGAAGGCACGATTGCATCGGTACCCCCGCAGGGCGGCCGGAAGCACCCGCAGCAGGAGTTCTTGCAGGTTGACACCACGAACATCCTGTTCGTGTGTGGCGGCGCTTTCGCGGGCCTCGAGAAGATCATCTCGGCGCGCGGCCGCTCCACCTCGATTGGCTTTTCCGCCAAGGTGCTCGCTCCCGAAGATCGCAAGCAGGGCGAAATTTTCCGCGACGTCGAGCCGGAGGACCTCCTCAAATACGGCCTGATCCCGGAATTTGTCGGCCGTCTGCCGGTGGTAGCGACGCTCGAGGATCTCGACGAGGCTTCGCTCAAGAAGATTTTGGTCGAGCCGAAGAACGCGCTGGTCAAGCAATATCAGCGGCTGTTCGAGATGGAGTCGATCGACTTGACGCTTGCCGAAGAGGCGCTTGGGGCGATCGCCCGCAAGGCGATCGACCGCAAGACCGGCGCGCGCGGGCTGCGCTCCATCATGGAGGGCATTCTGCTCGACACCATGTTCGACCTGCCGAGCCTGGAGGGCGTCGAAGAAGTGGTGATCTCCAAAGAGGTCGTCGAGGGCACCGCCCGTCCGCTCTACATCTACGCCGACCGCAGCGACCGCACGGCTGAATCCGGCGGCGCCAGCGCCTGACGCTGATCGGCGCGGCCGAACTTCGGCCCCCGAATCGGCGTTGTTTGGGATATCGGTTGACGTGTGCGTCGCCTTCAAAGTGAGCAAAATGGGCTGACTTGCGGACCTTCCGGCCCCGTCATACGTATAGCGTGTCGGCTGAAGGGGCCGTACGAGACATCGTAGTAGTGGAGTGGATGCCGCACGTATCCAACCAATGTCGGCACTGATCTGGCGAGGCCGCTCAGCGGATCGAAAGAGCAGGGGCACAACAAGAGGACCAGGGAAATGACCAACAAGCCACGACCCACGCTGCAGCCGGGCGAGACCCGGGCCTATCCGGTTTTGCCGCTGCGCGACATCGTGGTGTTTCCGCACATGATCGTCCCGCTCTTCGTCGGCCGTGAAAAGTCGATCAAGGCCCTGGAAGAGGTGATGCGCACCGACACCTTTATCCTGTTGGCCACGCAGAAAAACGCTTCCGACGACGATCCGGCAACCGATGCTATTTTCGAAGTCGGCACACTGGCGAGCGTGCTCCAGTTGCTCAAGTTGCCCGATGGCACTGTCAAGGTCCTGGTCGAGGGCGTCGAGCGCGCACGCGTGAATAAGTACACGGACCGCAGCGATTACTACGAAGCCGACGCCAGCGTCGTCGTCGACGACATCGGCGATCGCGTCGAGGCCGAGGCCATGGCGCGCTCGGTGGTCAACGAATTCGAGAACTATGTGAAGCTGAACAAGAAGGTGTCGCCGGAGGTGGTCGGCGTGATCCAGCAAATCGAGGACTACGCCAAGCTCGCCGACACCGTAGCTTCGCACCTCGCCGTCAAGATTCCGGACAAGCAGGACATCCTGGAGACGCCAGTCGTCACCGAGCGGCTCGAGAAGGTGCTCGGTCTGATGGAGAGCGAGATCTCCGTGCTGCAAGTCGAAAAGCGCATCCGCACGCGCGTCAAGCGGCAGATGGAGAAGACGCAGCGCGAGTACTACCTCAACGAGCAGATGAAGGCGATCCAGAAGGAGCTCGGCGACGAGGAAGGGCGCGACGAGCTGCAAGAGCTCGAAGACAAGATCAAGAAGACCAAGCTCTCCAAGGAAGCCCGCGAAAAGGCGACGCACGAGCTAAAGAAGCTGCGGCAGATGTCGCCCATGTCTGCGGAAGCAACCGTCGTGCGCAATTATCTCGATTGGCTGCTGTCGATTCCATGGAACAAGAAGAGCAAGGTCAAAAAAGATCTTACGCTCGCCGAGCAGATCCTCGACGCGGACCACTATGGTCTGGAGAAGGTCAAAGAGCGTATCGTCGAATATCTCGCCGTGCAGCAGCGCGCCAACAAGCTGACCGGTCCGATCCTGTGCCTGGTCGGCCCTCCGGGCGTCGGTAAGACCTCGCTCGGCAAGTCGATCGCGAAAGCGACCGGGCGCGAATTCGTGCGCGTGTCGCTCGGCGGGGTCCGTGACGAGGCGGAAATCCGCGGCCATCGCCGAACATACATCGGCTCGATGCCGGGCAAGATCATTCAGTCGATGCGCAAGGCAAAGACCTCCAACCCGCTTTTCCTGCTCGACGAGGTGGACAAGATGGGCGCCGACTTCCGCGGCGACCCGTCGTCGGCGCTGCTCGAGGTACTCGATCCCGAGCAGAACCACACCTTCAACGACCATTATCTGGAGGTGGATTACGATCTCTCCAGCGTGATGTTCATCACCACGGCGAACACGCTCAATATTCCGCCGCCGCTGATGGACCGGATGGAGATCATCCGTATCGCCGGCTACACCGAAGACGAGAAGGTGGAGATCGCGCGAAAGCATCTTATTCCGCACGCGGTTATCAAGCACGGCCTTACCAAAGACGAGTGGACGATCGACGACGAGGCACTGCTCACCATTATCCGCCGCTATACGCGGGAAGCCGGCGTGCGCAATCTCGAACGCGAACTGTCGACGCTGATCCGCAAGGCGGTGAAGGAGCTGATGACGTCGAAGAAGAGGTCGATCGCCGTTACCGCCCAAAGCCTCGGGGACTACCTCGGCGTACCGAAATTCCGCTACGGCGAGGTCGAGGAAGAGGACCAGATCGGAGTCGTCACCGGGCTCGCCTGGACCGACGTGGGCGGCGAGCTGCTCACCATCGAGGCGACGCAGATGCCGGGCAAGGGCCGCATGACTGTAACCGGCAATCTGCGCGACGTGATGAAAGAGTCGATCTCGGCGGCGGCGTCCTATGTGCGCTCGCGCGCAGTTGCCTTCGGCATCGAGCCGCCGTTGTTCGACAAGCGCGACATTCACGTGCACGTGCCGGAAGGCGCGACGCCGAAGGACGGTCCTTCCGCCGGTGTCGCGATGGTCACCGCCATCGTTTCGGTAATGACCGGCATTCCGGTGCGCCGCGACGTGGCGATGACCGGCGAGATCACCCTACGCGGACGCGTGCTACCCATCGGCGGACTCAAGGAGAAGTTGCTTGCGGCGCAGCGCGGCGGCATCAAGACCGTGCTGATTCCGGAAGAGAACGCCAAGGATCTCGTCGAGATCAATGAAAGCATCAAAAAGGGCCTCGACATCGTTCCGGTTCAGCGCATGGACGAAGTGCTCGAGCGCGCGCTGACCCGCAAGCCCGAGCCAATCGAATGGGACGAAGCCTCGGCGAAGCTCGCCGAGGCTGCAGCCGCCGCCGAGACGGCTGCGGTGGACGAGGACGGCTCCGGCCTGACCGCGCACTGAGCCACGAACGGCAATGACAAGCGTGAAACGGCGCCCGCGCGGCGCCGTTTTTCATATGCTTGCGTCGGTGCGACGCTGCGGCGATATTGCCGTTTGGGGAAGGGCGGTTAGCTCAGTTGGTAGAGCGCCTGCTTTACACGCAGGATGTCGGCGGTTCGAGTCCGTCACCGCCCACCACCTTCCGCGCCTCCGGCGGTTTCGAACGAAAAACCAGGTGGCCTTTCGTAAGATCGCAGAGCGGGGGACGGATCGAGATAATGGCCCACAAAAAGCAAAATAGCGGGCGTGGATTGCTCCACGCCCGCCGTAACTTCCCCGGAGGGTCGGGCTAACGCGACCGTCAGATCGCTTCTTTTAATTCCTTGGATGCACGGAAGGCGACTTTCTTGCTCGCCTTGATTTGAATTGCTTCGCCCGTCGCCGGATTGCGGCCCATGCGCGCAGCGCGCCGGCGCACCTGCAAGATGCCGAGGCCGCCGATGCGAATGCGTTCGCCCTTCTTCAAATGCTTCACGATATTTTCCACGAGATCGCCGAGCACGGTCTCTGCCTGTTTTTTTGACATTTCATGAGATTCCGCGAGCGCGGCGGCGAGATGTTTCAAGGTCACGGTCGGCGGTGTCGGTGCCTTTCCAGGAACGGTAGCCATCAGTGGGACCCTCCTCTTAGAATCCGCGGGTTCGGCGCGGCGCCAAACAGACCGGCCATAGACGATTCGTCACATGCCTACCATCGATTCCTCTCGATAAATAAGGCATTTTCGCAATTTTGGCACTACGGGTCGCGTTTACCTTGACTATATTTAGGGGGCCCATTAACTGCGACCCACGCCCGCGGGGGCGTAGCTCAGTTGGTTAGAGCGCTGCCCTGTCACGGCAGAGGCCGCGGGTTCGAGTCCCGTCGCTCCCGCCATGTTTTCAATCACTTAGCTGCCATTTCTGCGCTGCAATAGCCGCCCCTTTGCCGCTGTCAGTCCTGCTCGGAGAAGCATCCATGCCTGGCATGCGGGCCATGTTCTTCGACGTATTCGGCACCCTGGTCGACTGGCGGACCTCCATCGCGCGCGAAGCCGAAAGTATCCTGGGGAAGCGCGGCCACAGTCTCGACTGGCTTGGCTTTGCCGACGCCTGGCGCGGCGAATACCAGCCGGGCATGGAGGAGGTGCGCTCGGGACGCATTCCGTTTTCCAAGCTCGACGTGTTGCACAGGCGCAATCTCGTGCGCTTGCTGCCGCGCTTCGGCTTGCAAAACCTTACCGATAATGTGCTCGATGAACTAACGCTCGCCTGGCATCGGCTCGACGCTTGGGACGATGTGCCGGCTGCACTTGCAAGACTGAAAACGAAGTTCATCATTGCGCCGGTGTCGAACGGCAACATCTCGTTGATGGTCGATCTCGCGCGGCGCAACAATTTTCCCTGGGATGCTATTCTCGGCGCCGAAGTGGCCGGCGACTACAAGCCGAAACCGCGCGTTTATCTCGCCGCCTGCGAAGCGCTCGATCTATCGCCTGCCCAATGCGTAATGGTAGCGGCGCATTCCAACGACTTGGCCGCCGCGGCCCAATGCGGCCTGCGTACCGCGCACACTGCGCGTGTCAACGAATACGGACCGAACACCGGCGAGGCC
>Ga0070740_10001907_pt1 | contig 26591 bp, 23 predicted proteins | sample Coa_R2_FD_67286 | JGI IMG/M metagenome (GOLD analysis project Ga0070740, IMG submission 67286) | Surface soil microbial communities from Centralia Pennsylvania, which are recovering from an underground coalmine fire - Coalmine... | ecosystem: Environmental > Terrestrial > Soil > Unclassified ...
CGAGAGCATGCTTCAATTGAGCCACGTTCATTCAAACGTGGAAACCGGTTCTGTCCCGACGCGAGCATGGCGAGCACGAACCCGCTTCAATTGAGCCACGTTCATTCAAACGTGGAAACCCGTCTGTGGTCAGCGCCAACGCAACACGCTCGGAGTCGGCTTCAATTGAGCCACGTTCATTCAAACGTGGAAACCGCAAAAAACTTGCACAGACAAGCGCCGCACAGTTGCGCTTCAATTGAGCCACGTTCATTCAAACGTGGAAACCGTTACGACCGCGGAAGTCGGGCGACCCGTTTCGACGCTTCAATTGAGCCACGTTCATTCAAACGTGGAAACCGCGTTTGCAAAGGGTTGGAACATTCTGTGTACCTCCGCTTCAATTGAGCCACGTTCATTCAAACGTGGAAACCGTTCAAGCGTCAATTCGTCGCCGCCCTCCTTCAAGTGCTTCAATTGAGCCACGTTCATTCAAACGTGGAAACCTCCACACACCGCCCGCGAAGTAATCGAACGCGCGGCGGCTTCAATTGAGCCACGTTCATTCAAACGTGGAAACCGCATCCTGTCTTTACGGTCGCGTCAAGTCTCGGCGTGCTTCAATTGAGCCACGTTCATTCAAACGTGGAAACCCGCACGTTTCCTATGACTCAGAAGTTTCCCGGAAACTCGCTTCAATTGAGCCACGTTCATTCAAACGTGGAAACCTCGCGGAGAGCGTGGAAAAGGGCGAGGACCTAACTCTCGCTTCAATTGAGCCACGTTCATTCAAACGTGGAAACCGCCGTGCGAGCGCCGCACGTCAAACCCAAACACTAACGCTTCAATTGAGCCACGTTCATTCAAACGTGGAAACCCGCGTGTCGTGCTCGCGCTTGCAGGGGATGCAGCCGACGCTTCAATTGAGCCACGTTCATTCAAACGTGGAAACCGGCGGTAGGCGCCGCGATCTACGTGCTGCTTCACGGCGCTTCAATTGAGCCACGTTCATTCAAACGTGGAAACCCCGCGCGCGGCAGGCGCTCGAAGTCAACTCCGGCTTGCTTCAATTGAGCCACGTTCATTCAAACGTGGAAACGGGTCGACCTGGCGACGCTCGGCGCGATGATCCGCATGCTTCAATTGAGCCACGTTCATTCAAACGTGGAAACCTCCCGGTGAGAAGCGTCTCCCCCCAATTCGCCGGAACGCTTCAATTGAGCCACGTTCATTCAAACGTGGAAACCTGCACGGCTGCAAATAGTAGCATACCATCAGCTTTGCCGGATGAATTCGAGCGGTACTGATTCGGATGTCGAACTGAGGTGAGTGTAACTTGTTGGGTTGGGCTAAACATTTAACACGCCACTTTTTACGTGCTGCGAGCGGGGCTGGCCTTATGAGCATCGGGTCGGCACTCGCTCCGGTTTAAGCCAAGTCGTGCTTAGTAAGCTAGACGATGATCGCTCAGCGCGTGGAGGAGTTGTCAACCGCCCGACCCAGTGTCTGAATGCTGTTTGCTCCGCGCTGCTCGGCGGGGCCGAGGTTGACGATGATGATTTGATCATCGCGCGCGTTTATGACTTTGGTGAGGGCCTCGATCATTAAGGCGCGCTCGGCGGCGGAGAGATGGCAGTGGAAGACAGAGAGTTGGAGGGCGTCGCCGTAGCCGCGCATCGTTCGGTGCACGCGGCGCAGGCGCTTGGGATCGCTGATGTCGTAAGCGACTAGATAAGTTAGACGCATGGCTCAAGCTCCTTCGCGCGCTCCGGGGTTTACATCAGCGTGTGCAGAACGCCGGGTAGAAGTTTATTTCGCAGGTGAGGAGGCGCGCGAGCAGACGGGCCTGCACTTCGAAGACGCGGCGGTAGCTGATCGCGTAGCCGAAGCGCGGGTGCGTGACGAGCGTGTCCAGGCGTCTTTCGTAGGCTTCGAGCACCTGCTTTCTGCCGCGGGGCGTGAGCGCGCAGGCCCCCGCGCGTGTGATGAAGTCCGACGGGCGCACTTCGCCGTTGTTGATGAGGTTGATGACGACCGAGTCGGCGACGAGCGGGCGGAACTCCTCCATCAGGTCGAGGGCCAAAGCGGGACGCCCGTACCGTGGTTGATGATAAAACCCCAAGTACGGGTCCAGCCCGACGCCGACGAGCGTCGCCACCAGGTCTTTCAGGAGCATGGCATAGACGAACGAGAGCAGCGCGTTGACGGGGTCGCGCGGCGGGCGACGGTTGCGCTTCGTGAAGTCGAAGCGCGCCCACGTCTCTCTGTCCGGCGACGCTTGGGCGGTCTCCGCCTCGTTCTCGAAGTAAGAGGCGTCCTCCTCTTCGAGCGGCTCGGTGTCACGCTCGCGCCCGCCGTCCGTTTTGAACATCAGCGAGAAGCTCGCGAAGTAGTCGCGCGCTGCCGCGCCTTCGATGCCGAGGAGCTGTTCGATTGCTGAGGCGCGCTCGGCGTCGCGGCGCGCGTAGGCCAGGCGCACGAGGGTCTCGCGCGGCAGCTCACGCGCGTTACGGCGCAGGAGCGTCCGCGCGTTGCGAATCTTGCCGGAGACGAAGGAGCGCGCCAGCCGAAGGCAGAACTCCTTATCGTCGGCGGCTCTGAACTGGCGTCGGCGCAGCTCTATGTTCTTGTGCGGCGGCGGGGTCGTCACGGCCGTCAGCCAGCCGCCGTAAGACATGTGTATGACGGGCACGTCGCGCCCGGCCAGCTCGTTCAGGGCCTGCGCCGAAAGCTGCACGTTTCCGAACAGGCAGAGCTGGTTGGTCTCGAGCAGGCGTGCGTCGCTCACGGGCTTGCCCTTCTCGCGTATCTCCAGAACCTCGCCGCGCAAGCCCACGCTGTAGCCCTGCCCCTGCACATAGACCGCGAGCGCGTCGTCGCGCGCAGGGATCAGGCGGCGCGGCTCGCCTTCAGCCCGTGGCGAAGGCCCGACGCCCGCCGAGCGGGACGCCTCGTCTTCCGTTTCGGCTTCGCCGGAAGAACTCTCGTCCGTAGCTTCACGCAGCAGGTTCGTCTCGTCCGGCAAACAGATGCCGACGAGCGAGCAGCGCGGGCACTTCGGCGAACGCACGAGCGGCGGCGGGATCACTCCGCCGGCGGCGACGCGGCGCGCCTCTGTAATCAACTCGCGCGTGCGCGCCACAAGCTCCTCGGTCAACTCGACGCGGACGCGCTGGTTCGTCTCCGCGAAATAGATCGCCCCTTCATCGCACTCGTAACCGTGCTCGCGCAGCAGCAGCCCCTGCAAGCAGACCTGCACGCGCTCCGGCTCATACGCCCCTTCGGCCACGTCCGGCGGCGCGCCGCGCTTGTAATCCACAGGGATCAAACGCCCGTCGTCCACCTCGATCACGTCAACCCGCGCCGTCACCCCGAGCGCGTCCGAGCCGAGCATCACGGAGCGCGCGTGCAAGCGCGGCATCTCGACCACCTTCTCCGGCTCCGGCACGCGCCCGCGCTCCTCGTCCACGCGCCGGTGCACGAATCGCCCGTCGAGCGTGTCCGCGCTATGCGCCCACTCGCCCTGCACATATTCGAGGTAATAAAGTCGCGGGCAGTAAGCGAATTCGTTAATCATCCGCGCCGGAATCTGCTCGACGCCCTCAAGTGTCTCGTCGCTCATCGCTGTCATTGCGCTCCTTGACGCTACCGACATCAATGCGACGAACGAGCAAAAACCGGAAAGGCGCGTGTGAAATCTTTTCTGAAAAAAGCGCAGACGCTCAAGTCGCGTCCGGCAACGCCATAAACAGACCGAGTCCGAAGTGAGACCCGAAGCCGAGCGAGAGCGGCGCGCTTGCCCTTTCCGCAAACTCGATCTCAAAGCCGGCGACGCCGTAACCCGTCGAACCGTTGAATCTCCGCGTCTCGAACTCAAGCCAACGCACAAGCGGACGCCACTCCGCCTGATAGCCCGGCGTCGGCTTGACCGAGATTATTTCCGGCAACCCGCGCACGCGCGCCTCACGCCGCAACTGCGCCTCCGGCGTGTCGCGCGGACGCGCGCGCTTCCCCGCCCCGCGCGTCGCGAATCGCGGCAGCACGAACGGCGTCACCGAACGCCACCGTCTGGATGGTTGCAGAAGCGCGGCAACACCTTGTTCGCCAATAGGCTTCCGTTCACGGAAATCTTCTACGCCCCCGTGTCCGACTAAGATGGCAAAAACTTTGTGGGTTTCCCCATGACGGTAGAGTTCGTGAAGGCGTCCGAGAGCCTCTAAGTCATGGGGACCAAAACCACGCGCGGCATAGACGGTTATGTGGTCAATCCTGCCGTCGCCATTCTCATCCGTTGCGAGGTAATGCGCGTGTGCGTGATCTTTGAGCGGCGTTTTCTTATCCGCCTCTTTACCAGCTAAGACTTCAGAGAACGGCGCGTCCGGCATGGCTTTGCGAATCTTCAATATCGCCCACCGCACGGTTTCGCAAAATGGCAGCGTGTCTTGCACGAGCGGCAACACGTTCGAGTCAAGGGCGAAACGGGCGACCGTCACTTTTTTTGTTTGGGTCGGACGTGAGACTTTCGTGCGGCGCGGCGTGAGCAAGTCGAGCGGTCGCGTGTACGTTAGCCAACGACTCCCTGGCGGATCGAGTTGCCTGCGCTTACGCATCGCCGCCGTCTCGTCTAGTAGCGCATCCATCAACTCTGCGCCCGTCGAGTCGGGCATCAGCACGCGCACCGGCTCACGCCCCGCGAGCGAATCGTCGGCGTCTAGAGGCGTGCTCCACTCCGCGCCGTCCGCGCCGTGAGTTGACGCTTCACCTGACAAGTAAGCGAGGGCTTGTGCGTCGTCAAGCAGCGTCGCCTCACACCACGATTCAGCGCGTCCGAACGTGCCGAGCGATTCGAGCAAAGATGCCAACGCCGCGCGGTCTGCCGCGTCCAGCTCGGCATCTTTCCACAGCCAGATGATCGCCGCCTTCGGATCGAGCGCGACGAACGTATCGAAGAACTTGGTACCGCCGTTCGCCGCATCGTAGTGGCGCGTGTGCGCCGTCGCCGCTTGGGGCAGGCGGTATGCGGGCGGTGCGGCAGCGAGCGCAGAGACTATGCGCGTCAACTGTTCGGCATCAACGCCTTCGGGGCGCGCGCGATGAAACGTGGCGACCAGCGAACGCAGCAGACGCCACAATGATGGCGGATACTCGACCACGCCCTCGTTGACGTGATGTCCCCACGGCGTCGCATGAAAACGCCCGGCGAGAAACGCCATGCTGATGCCAATCATTCGCCGCCCCCTTGCGCCTCTTCGGTCGGTGCATTCTTCGTGGCTTTCTTCGGGGGCATCTTCGTCGAAACGGTCGTCACGGCGTTTGCGCCGAAGCCACAGGCGGCGATCAATCCCGGCAGCGCAACGCTAACTTCGGTCAGCAACTCGCCGGACTCTCCGAGGTAGATGTTGGCGGGACGTGTCGCGGTCACGGCGACTGCTTCAAAGTCGCAAGCGGTTCGCAGGCGCAACCCGCTCTCCAACACCCGCAGCATCTTAAAGAGCGCGAGCGCGATGAGCATCCGGTTCGCGTCTTCACCCAAGCCGTAGCCCCGCAAGGTCGCCAAATCGAGGTTGAAGTACGCGGTGACTTTCTCGGCGACGAACTCGGTGCGGCTGAACGGCACGTTGCCGTAGCCTTTCGCTGCGTCGCCCGACGGGTTAACGCGGTCGAGCTTAACGCCGCCCGACGTGACCGCGCTCGCGCCTTCGGCCTCGATGAAACTTGAGAGCAGACGTTGAAGACGAGCGCGCCCGCCTGCGATTTCGCTACGCGCGATGAAGACGCCATGCAACACCGCTCCCGCATCGCGTTTGAACGCCGCCTGCGCCAGCTTGCGTATGTCGAGCGCGCCAGATTCAGTGTTGCCGACTTCTTTAGCAATCGCACCGTTGATGTTCGGATCGTTGATGATGTAGGGCGAGTTGAGACGGTGCGCCTCTTGAATCGAACTTGTCTGCGAGCCGTTGTCGAATTTGACGACTATGTGCGGCAATCCTTTGAGCGGTTCGATGATTTCATCGGCGGCATCGTCCCAGCAAACGGCTTCCAAGCGGTTCGCCATTGACTGCGCGCTTTCGACGAGCAGCATCGGCGTGCCGTCGGGACGTTTGTAGGTGGCGGCTCCGAGGTCTGGGAAGCCGGTCGGTTGAAAGCGGTCGCCCTGCACGGGGCGCAGTTCGGCTTGCACGAGCAAGCGCGGGGCGGTCTTCAAGGCGTCGAAGACCTCATCGAAACGGGTGGTCATGAGTGTTCTCCAAGTGTGTCAAAGGTTGATTACAACCGCGCGAGGGATTCGTCTTCTTCTTCGCGCAGCACGAGACGAGCCAACGCGCTCGCGGCGCGCGACTCGACGGGGACGAGCAACGCGGCGGCGAGTCGCGTCCCGTCCTCCGGGTTAAAGTGGAAGTGTTGATCGAGCGGCGCGAGTCCAGTCGCGCGCAAGCGACGCGCGGCGATCTCAATCGCTTCGTCAACGCGCGTGGCGCGCAGGAGCGGGATGACGCGCGGTTCGTGTTTGATGATGATGGGTTTCAGGCTTCCGCGTCGGAGTTCTCCGTCCCGCAAGAAGAGCAGTTTCAGCAGGGCGTAAGCTCGCGGCAGGGCGGCGGGCACGGTGATCGCGGAGTGCGTGCGCCCGGCTCTACTCGCGCGTTTCCAATCAATCAGGGCCAGCCCGCGCAAGAGGTCTTCAATGTATGCGTCGTCGGTCATGTATGAATTGTCGCTCTTGCGTGTAAGAAAAGCGGCGACGGCAGTGAGTGAAGCACGTCGTCTGCCCGCGACAGCCGGATGCGTCAGTGTGTTCACGCGGGCGTCAATCGAACGGCGGTTGATAACTGAGGCGAGATTCTCTTCGAGCGTGCTCGTGCCCCACACCGCGCTCCCTTCGCGGTTCGTCCAAGCGACTTTCGTCTTCTCGACGGTCACCGGCTCAAGACTCGAACGCATCGCGTCGCGCTTCCCGTCGCCCGTGATCGAAGCGAGCGCGAGCGCGATGGAGAATTCATCCGTGCCGTCGTCGCACGCTTCCGCCCACGCTTCGCCGAGTCCCGCGAGCGGCGGCAGGTTGTGTTCGTCGCGGAAACGCGGACTCGCCGCAACTTCGGCTTCCGCCGCGCCGAGCGCAATTAACGTCTCGCGCAAATGTTCCGCCTGCCCGCTCGCGCACAGGTTGAAAATCGCTTCCTCGACGCGCTTGCGCGCGCGGAGAAAGCGCGGCGGCGTGCGCTTCGCGTCACTCGTCGCACGGCGCAAGCGTTCGAGCCAGTAATCAACTTCGTGGACGAGCGCGGCGCGTGGTCGCTCACTCTTTGGCACCTCGAAGCGGCTAAGTGGAAGCGCAAGGTTTGCCTGCCCGTTGCGCTCGATGAAGGCGTAGCGTTGGAAGGCTTCAATGCCGCGATCAACACCGAGTTCGGCGACGGCGCGGGCGAAGTCGAAGCCGGTGCGCGCCGATTGCCGATGAGAACCGCTGAATTGCACGCGCCCTTCGCCGAAGACCTGCGCGATTTCGTGGTAGCTCGTCGGACGCGACCAGAGCGGCAGCCACATCTCGGCGCGCATCTTTTCGCTTTCGGTCGCCGTGCCGTATCCGATGGTTGAGTTGCGCGCCGTGAACGGGAACGACGCGCGCGAACGCGCTCCGGCGGCGAGTTGTCTCACGGTCGCGCTCGCCAGCATCAACGTGCCTTCAATCGCCAGAATGAAATCCCAGGGGTTGACATAAGACTCGCCGCTCACGCCCTGCGTCGCGTTCGCCCCGCCTGCGCCCGCCGGGTAGAACTGCCCGACTGCCGCCTTTTCGAGTGTTGCAACAGAGTCGCCAAAGAGCGCGGCGCGCAATCGCGTTTCGCTTTCTTGAAGTTGCGCTCGCGTCTGCCTCGCTACTTTTCCTTTGACCTTTCCTGCTTTGGCTTCGGGCACGTCACGCAGTTGCTCCTGTGAGTTACGTTCAATCGCTTCGGGCAACACGGAGAGCAGGCGCGCGACGAAGTTGATCGTGAAATCCAGACGCCCGTCGTTGCCGCCCGAACCGAGCAGAGGCGGGTAGTCCGTCTTGTCGTCGCCGAGGACGAAAGCGGCATCCAGCCACTTCAACGCCTCATCGGGAAACACGCGGCGCGCGTGGCGCAACAGCTCGGCTTTCTCTTCGTCCTTCGGCTGCTGCGTGCGCGCACCGACGACTTCACGTGCGGCGGCGACGGCGGCGCGGTAATCGTCAAAACGCGCGGCTGGCGCATCACACAAAGCATTCATCATCGCGCGTTGGTTTTTGTCTTGCGGATAAAAACCGCTCCCGCCATTCCACGGCGCGACGATAGGTGACGGGCAATACTTTTCAAGAAAGAAGAAGGCAAGCTCATCTGCGCTCGCGGTCGTCGAGAGCACGAACGCACGACCGCGCCACGCCCCGCGCGCCTGCGGGTCTAACTGTTCGGCGACGAGACGCAGCACGCCGAGGGCTTTGAGATAATGAATCAAGGGCGCCGGCTGACAGCCTTCGAGCGTAATGGTGTTAGTCGTTGTCATCTTATTTCCTCCACTTAACCTCGTCCGGGAACTCACTGGCGCGCACGTCCGCCGCGCGAACCAACGCTTCGAGGTAGGCGAGGCGGAAGACGCCGAACTGCTCGCGCAGGTTGATGGCGAGATCGAGCCAAGAATGTTTGTCGGGCGCGAGGCTTCCTAAAAGCATCGGTTCGAGGTCGAGCCTCACAGGCTCGGTCGTCACGCCGTCGCCGAGTGAGGCGGCAGGGAGCGAATCGCCGTCGTGTATGCCGCGCGCGAATTTGATCTCCGACTGGTCGGGTTTCTTCTCGCCGGGCATCGCGCGAATGCTCAAGCGCACTTTGCCGTGATGCGCGGCGGCGAGGTAAGCGGAGAGGTCGCTCGCGCCGGTTTGCAAGAGGGCGAGCGCGCTGGCGAGTTCGTGGCGGAAGTACGGGCGTTCGTGACGATTGCTGCCTAAAGTTTTGGCGAGCAGGTCGGGGACGTTCTGTATTTCGGCGGGCGCATTTTTCAGCCCCTTCCGCATCGTCGTTTGAAATACGTCGTGCGCCTTGCCCCAGTCGTGGTGATGCGTGGCTTTGACGACTTCGGCGCGCGTCGGGTCGTCGAGATCGAGATCGCCGAGCAGACTCAATATGTTTTCCGCCGCGCCGCGCGCTTCGCGCGAGTGAGCTTCGAGCGTCTGCACATACGAGAGAAACGAGCGCGGGTCACTGGCGTAAGCGTTTAGTCGCCCCGCCTTTTCATTCAACACGGGCACAACGTCCGGCTGCTTCTTCGGCGCGTCCGCGCCGCGCCAGCCGTAACGCGCGTCGTAACCCTTCGCGCCCGCGTCCATCAACAACATCATGCCGACGCGCAGCTCTTCGGGCTTGATCGCGCGCCACGCGCCTTCGCCGCGCTTGCCGCCGAGCGTGTCCCACGTGAACGCCGCGCGGGTTTTGAGAAACTCGCGCAGTTCGTGAATGGGTACCGGGCAAAGTTCGTCACGAAAGAGCGGCGTAGTATTCCTGTCGAGTACCTGACCATCGCCGACGCCCGCGCGCCACGCGACTAAACAGTCGCGCTCGTCGCCGCCGCGAATCCAGCGCGAGATGTCTATGTCGTTGCCGGAGAGGTCGGGCGTCGTGTCGAAGAGATCAACTATGTCGCGTCGGCGCGGGTAGTGCGCGGGCGTGTACGGGTCGTGATGTTCGATGCTTTCGAGGTCGGCGGGCGCGGCTGACGTGACGCCGAGCAACAGCTTGCGTGCCGTCTCCAAACTCTCCGCTTCGTAAGGGCGCGCGACGTTTGCCGCCTCCTTTTCGTCGAGTTCGTCTTTGCCGTCCAGCTTCTCTAGTTTCTTTATCAACGGTCGATCAACCCAGAAGACGCGCGCCCCCGCGTGCTCGCCCGCGCGATTGCAGCGACCGAAGCGTTGAACAAGTGAGGCAAACGGCGCGAGGTCTGTGATGAGCAGGCGCGACGAGATGTCGAGTCCGGCTTCGACGACCTGTGTCGCGACGACGATGCGACCCGCGCCCTTGGCGTCCGGCTCCTCTTTAAGAGAGTCAATCCACCCGCGCCGGTCGTGAGGGCGGAAGCGCGAGTGAATCAGTTTCAATTCAGGCGGCGGCGTGAGTTTCGCGCATTCGCTCTCTAACGCCGCGAACGTCTCGCGCGCCCGGGCGACGCGGTTGACGACGAGGAGTGTTTGCGTTCCCGCCGTGTGATGCTCCAGCGCGAATCTCGCCAAGCCTTCCGGCATCCGACAACTCGCCGGCGCGGGCGCGAGGTCTTTGCGTGCGTGAAGACGTTTCGCCAACACGGGCGCGCGCCGATCATCTTCCGACAGCGCGACCTGCTCAAGCGCCGGCACGTCTTCGCGGAAGTCAATCGTCTTTAGCCACTCGCGGTCGAGCGTCGCAGACATCCACAGCGAGCGGCACGAGCCGAAGGTTTTCATCTTCTCGCGCATGGCTTGGAGCTGCGTGGAAGCTGCCAGCCCCTCGCTCATCAGTTGCACTTCGTCGAAGACCCACAGGCAGTCGTTGTTGAGCAATCCGAAGTGGACGGGCCACTTGAAGCGGCTCAAGGCGTAGCCGCGATTGAGGGCGCGGGAGAGGAGCATATCCTGCGTGCCGATGATGACGCACTCGCGTTCAGGCTCCGACTCCCACTCGTTGTCAACGTCGCCGCCCATCAAGACGTGAACCTTGAACCGGCCTTCTTCGATAACGCCCGCCTGCTCAAGTCGGGTGACGGCTTTACGGGCTACGCCCCGCGTCTGCTCGACGAGAGTTCGCATCGGCAGGCAATAGACTAGACGCCGCCCGACGCTCGGCGGACTCTGCCGCCTCCGCCAGAGCCACGCGCCGAGGATCGCGGCAGTCTTGCCCGCGCCGGTCGGGGCGTTGATTAGAGCAGCCAGCTCCGCATCGGTAGCGATACGTCGCTGATAAGCGAATGGCGATTGCCCAAATGCAAGATTAAAGAAGGCGTCGTAGTGTTGGATAGCTGAAACCATATGTACACCTGAAGCTACGGATTCGAGAGGCTGGCGTTTGTCGTATCGCAACATATGCTTGCCCAACAAACGCCAGCCGGCCCTGTCACGCGCGGACTTTAAGCCTGATTTGAGAGAATGTCAATATCTTTTTACGCTTTTACAACATTCCACTGTCTTTAACCTGCAAGGTGATTTGCCTAGACTTGACTTAAATTCCCATGACACATATCTTTTGCAGTGGTAGGTGTGGCTCAATTGAAGCAAGACTGTGGATTGCTGGCGGATAACGCCAACCTGCTTTTACCACAGCTACCACCTCTACAAATATCCCCTGCCTATAATTCACGCATGATGATTTGCACATCAATTTTCAGCCAGCGTTTTTCTCGGCTTTTCTCCGTCGTTCTGGCGAACAGGAACTTGTCGGCGTCCATCAGGCGGGCGAGCGCTTCGTTTTCGGCGCGCAGGGCGACGGCCTCGGGGTGCGTTGCGACGTAGCTGTTCTGCGCGGCGGCGTCAGGCGTCATTCCGATTTCACCGTGAGCAAGACTGCAACTAGCGGGCCTATTTATCCGGCTTTTTCATTAATGAAAGCCAGGAACGAAAACCGGAAAAGTTTTTTTAATTTTTTCTGAGGGCCGTCCGGCGGTATATGCCGGTCGCGGAAAGGTTTCCTTTTGCCGCCAAACTTGCTTAAATACCGTCCGCGCCGGCAGGCCGCGGAGATTCCGACGAAAGAGTTTTTCCGGGTTACGGCGCGCTCTTATATTTACTTGGTGAGGAACAAGCTCCAATGCGCCCTCCGCCCTCCCGCGCAGGAGCCGAAGCAGATAAGGGTGTTCGTCCGCTGACGCGCCGCTACGTGGATACGGGTGCGCCTTATGAACGTTTGCCCGAAGTTGAAGCGCAGGTGAGGCACGTACTCGCGCTCGAAGGGACGGCTCTCGCCGCGGAGCTGAGGCACGACTACAAGTCGCCCGCGCACATTAAGGATGAGACGCTCTGCTATTTGATACGGGAGAGAGTACGCGCCGATCGGCACGAGGAGGCGAGCGCCGTCACCGAAGTTCTCCTGCGCCGCGTCGCCGGAATGATCAGACAACGCGTCGTGAGCGGCGGGGTTGACGAACGGCACCGCGAGGACTGTGAAGGGGAGATCGTGAGCCAACTGCTCACGGAGCTTTATGACGTGGAGACCGACCGCGGCGATTTCGCGCAGGTGCGTTTCGGACTCTACTTCAAGCGATTGTCGTATCTCGTGATACACAATTTTCGCCAACTCCAGCAATGCGAGCGGCAAGCCGAGAGCGTTATCTCAACGCAAGACGACAGGGCAGAAGAGATTGACCTGCTCGACACTCTCGCCGAAGAGCGCGCCCTGTCTGCCGAAGAGCGCGTCCTTCTGCGTGACGCGCTCGCGCGTCTCCCGGATACCCTGCGCGCGCCATTCCTGCTGCGCTACTTCGACGGCTGGCAGATCGAGTCGGATTCGCCGACGGAGCCTTCAATCAGCCGCCGCCTGAATGTTACACCGCGCACCGTCCGCAACCGCTTGAGAGACGCCGAAGCTATCTTGCGCCGTTGGCGAGAAGGAAAATAGAGGACAAGGGTCGAGGCGCGAATTAGCGAAAGGCCCGCTACGCTTGGACGAATGTGGCTCGATTGAAGTGAGTGGGGAGTAGGATGAGCGACGACCAGCAAGTTGAAACGCTGCCGACGCCGGAGCAAATCATCGAAGCGTACTTGCTGCACCGCGAAGAAGCGGTACTGGCGGCTAGTGACGCGGTCGAGGCAGCACGCGCCGCGCGCGCTGTTCTAACAGAGTTCATGCGCCGCTACCCTCACGCGGCTGACGCGCTTGCGGATTTCGCCGCCGCCTCGAGCATCATCGAAAACTCACCCGACACGGGAAGCCTGACAGATAGCGAGAGCCTCGCGGAAGAAGAAAGAATTGTCCAACGCGGGATGGAAACAGCCGCCCGCCTGCTTGCCGCGCGCCGCGCGTTGCCAGCGCCTGAAGGGGCTGCGCGGTTAGCCGGGCTGCGAAAGGAGGCCGAAGCTCGTGGGCTTACCATCCAGGCGCTCGCGTCGGCGACACGCTTGACCGTGCCGCTGCTCGTTAAACTAGACCGCCGCCTGATTCGCTTCGCTTCGATTCCGCGTCAAGCGATTGAGCGCATCGCCGCGGCGTTGGGACGCAGTTCGGACATGATCGCTACATACTTGCAGGGCGGCGCGCAGTTCGCTTCTCAAGCCTCTTTCCGCGCCGACGCCGCGCCGCAGATGCCCGACCAGCAGGACTTCTTCGACGCCGTCGAGACAGACTTAACGATGAGCGAAGCTCAGAAAGATGAATGGCGCAAAATCAAAAGTGCCGGCTGAAGATTGAGCTTTAGCCACGTTCGTTCACATGCCTCACTGGTCTTACATTCGCGTCCAAGCCCGCCTGCGACATCGTGAAGTGCTTGCTCACGCCACGAGAGTCGCGCCGCACACAGTCTCCGCCCCACTGACCGCCGCGCAGTTGTTAGCTTACGCCGAGGCGTTGACGGGACTATTGCGAATACCGTTGGCCGCCGGTGATCCTCTGCTCTACGGCGCGCAAGCAACTTTGGACGAAGGATTCATCTACTACAACGCCGAGATAGAGCCGCGGCTGGCTCTCTACTACCAAGCACACGAATTCGCTCATCACTGGCTTCACAACGGCGGATCGCTCTGCTCCGACGAGGATGTTAACTACACTGAGTCGGAAGACAAGTCGCTGTACGGAGAGGGGCGCATAGAGGCTTACGGCCCGCGACAGGGCTGCGAGATGGAGGCGAATGTCTTCGCCCGCGAATTCCTTCTGCCCGGCGACGAGCTGCGCCGGTTGTATGTTGAGGAAAAGTTAAATGCTGAGCAAATCGCTTCCCGCTTCGGATTAAAACTTGATTTTGTGCTGCACAACCTCGCCTACGCGCTGCTCACGCCAGACGTTGAAGATACGCGCAACGCGCCGGACAGCGATGAAACTTTCGCCACGCCGGACGCGGCGATTTTAACGCTCGACGAAAGCCAGCGGGCGGCGGCACACAGCGCGCACACACCGCTGCTCGTCGCCGCCGGCCCGGGAACTGGTAAGACGCGCACACTCGTCGGGCGTATCCTTCATCTGCTCGGCGACGGCGTCGCGCCGGAGAAGATCGTCGCCCTGACTTTCTCGAATAAGACCGGGGAGGAGATGCGTGAGCGCATCGAAAGATTTGCGCCCGAGGCCGCGCCGAAGATTTGGATCGGCACGTTCCACGCCTTCGGCCTGGAGATTCTACGCCGCTACTGGCAGGTAGCGGCGTTGCCGCCGCGCGCACCCGTGCTCGACCCCGTGGACGCGCTCTTCATCCTCGAACGCTGCCTCCTGCAACTCGGCCTCGAACACTACCAGAATCTCTATGAGCCGACGACGCACCTCGCGGCCATCCTCGCAGCCATCTCACGCGCGAAGGATGAGCTTGTCTCCCCCGACAAGTATGAAGAGCTTGCCGGGGCGATGCTCACGCGCGCCCAACGCGAGGGCGATGCGGAAGAGACGCGCAAGGCCGAACGCGCCGCGGAAGTGGCGCGCGTCTACCAGTTCTACCAGAATCATCTTGAGCGCGAGGGTTTACTCGACTTCGGCGACCTGATCTTTCGCACGGTGCGTCTGCTGCGCGAGCGAGATGCGGTGCGGGCGGAACTGCAAGCGCAGTACCGTCACGTGCTGGTTGACGAGTACCAGGATGTCAACCGTGCGTGCGGCGTGCTGCTCGGACTCTTGGCGAACCGCGGGGAAGGTCTGTGGGTCGTCGGTGACACTCGGCAGGCCGTCTACCGTTGGCGCGGAGCGGCCCCCGCGCAAGTCCGTCACTTTCTCAAAGACTTTCCGAACGGATGCACTAAGGCGCTGATGGTCAACTACCGCTCACTGCCGCCGATTGTGAATCTCATCTCCGCAGTCGCTTCGCAGATGAGCGTTCTACCAGCGACAGATACCTACACAGAGACAGTAGAAGTGACCGAGCGCGCAGACTTCTCCGCCTGGCAGGCGCACCGTCAAGAAAGCGATCCCTCGCTGGATGAACAAGGCGCGATTCGCTTCGAGATTGCGACAACTGCGGAGGCGGAGGCGCTTGAATTAGCTCGATTAATAAAGTCTCGAAAGGACAGCGGCGTGCCTTTCCGCAAGCAGGCTGTTATCTGTCGCAAACACTCGCAACTCAGCAAACTAGTCGGAGCGTTTGAAGCGGGAGGCGTGCCCGTGCTCTATCTCGGTGACCTCTTTGAGCGAAGTGAGGTGCGCGATCTATTGGCTTTGCTTGCCCTCGCCTCTGGCGGGAGTGGGCGCACGCTCCCGCGGGTCGCGCGCTTCCCCGAATACGACATTCCGCTTCCTGACGTTCGTGAGATTCTTCGAACTGCAAAAGAGACAGGACGGGAGTTCTCAGATGCACTGACATCGCTCAATGCGCCTCAAGCAGTCGGCGCATTGGTATGTAACAAAGTGGAAGGGGCCAGAACTGAGGCGAGCGGCGTCGCGTGTGGAGTAGGCGGGCAAGACAACGCAAATACGGAAGGCCGCGCGCGCTTAACCTATCACCTTACGCGCGTCACGCACCTACAGTCGGCTTGGAAGATGCTCGCTCACTATCTGTTCATTCATAGCCGCTATCTCGAACCCGTACTGACCGACCGCACGAGTGCCGGGGCGCAAAGGCGTCTGGCTATCTATCAGCTCTTGCAGTTCCTTCACAACGAAGGCGAGCGCGCAGTCGAAGCGACGGATGAAGCGGACGCGCGCCGCGCTGTGTTGCGCTACGTCCGACGCCTGAAAAGCCTTTACGAAGATAAGGGCTTGCGCCCTGTTCCGGTTTCCGCTGAAGGATTAGACGCGGTTCGCCTGACGACTGTACATGGCGCGAAAGGGTTGGAATGGTCCTGTGTTTATCTTCCCTTTCTCGGCAGAGGGCACTTCCCCGCCAAACGCCAGTATGAGCCTTGCCCACCGCCCGTCGGTATGATCGAAGTTTTTTCAGACGGCGACGATAACAAGGCGGGGGAAGGAGGCGACGCAGGCGAACCGCAAAACGATACTCATTTAGAAGAAGAGGAGTGCTTATTCTTTGTCGCACTTTCGCGCGCGCGCGACCGCCTCTGCTTGTCACGCGCCGAGCGATATGGCGGCAGCAACAGTAAAGCCTCGGAGTTGCTCGAAAAGATTGAAGAACAGTTACCGCGCGCCGCCAACAGCGCAGCCACGTGGCATACTGAACCCGAAGATAACGTAGCCGACGCTCGCCCGGATTCCGGGCCGCAGACGCCCAACCCGAAACCACTTTTCACCGAGCGACAACTCGCCGCGTATCTGAAATGCCCGCGCAAATTTTTCTACGAGCAGCGCCTGTATCTCAGCGGCAGGGGCGAGGAGACAGCTTATCTGTGTTTTCATGCTTGCGTTTATGAGACGCTATCCTGGCTCGCCGCAGAGCGCATGGCCGGACGCCTGACAGAAAGCTCGGCCCGCGGTTTTCAAGAGAGGGTACAATCTCAGCTCACCCAGTTATGGCGGACGAAAGGCCCCGTCGGGCACGTTTACGAATCGTCCTACCGCGAGCAAGCCAAGCTGATGGTGGAGCGCGCCGTCCGCCATTACTCGCGCTCACGCGGGCAGCTTTTTCATCAAACGTGGATGATTGAACGCCCCGGCGCGCTCGTCAGTCTCACGCCTGATTACGTGGAGTTAGTAGAAGGGATGAGCGGCGCGACGGTCCTCTTCCGCCAGACGCGGACCGGCAAGCCGCCCTCCAGAACGCCAGACGAGGATGTTTACGCGCTCTTCTACGCCGTGGCCGCCGAGCACTTCCCGCAATCCCGCCCGCGCGTCGAGATTCTTTATCTTTCGACCGATGAGACCATCTCAGTCAATCTGAGCCAGCGCACTATTAACACGCGCCTCAAACATTACGACGACGCCATCAAAGGGATTCTCGCCGGAGAGTTTCCGCCCGAAGTCTCCGACCACCAGTGCCCGCGCTGCGCGCATTTCTTCACCTGCCCGAAGGCCGAAGAGTAGCTTCCCGAAAAATATTTTCTCGACAATTCGTTTCCGCTTTGCGCCCCTTTCTGCCATTGATAGCAGCGAGGAGGGCTAGAGGGTATGAAACGGGCGGAAGCGAAGACGCAGACATTCAACCAAATTCTCGAACGGCTCGAAACCCAGAACGCCGAGCGTTTGATCGAAAAAGCACGCGCGGCCAATCGGCTCGCCAAATCAGCACCCGCCAGCCGCACGCGTCGCTGCGCCTACCGCGTTAAAGTGGATGCGCTGCTTAGTCTGCGGCGTTGTTTTCCCACCCGCACCAGCGTCACGACCGACCCGCGCATCCCGTCCTTCGTTATCGTCCGGTATGACTCGCCGCAAACTAACGCGCGGTGCGGCCTGCATGCCCCCGCCCGTGACTTTGTCTGCTGAAAACAAGGGCCACAGTCTGACGCCCAGGGTAGAGCGCTCGGCCTTAAATTATTTGAAAGGTTGGCTCCCGATGATTAGACCCCGCGTAATCACCATTGACTGCGAAACGCTGCCTGAACAAATAGTCCGATATGCCGATGAGGAGGCCGCCGTCAGCGCAGACTCATTGGATGTCACGCAACGAAGTATTATGCCGGCAACCGACGATGCGGCTATGGCGGGGTCGTCTAACCCGCGCGACAATCATCGCAGCGCGCTCAACGGCGACACCGGGCGGCTGCTGTGCATTGGCTTTATTGATGAGGGCGGCGGGCAACGGCTTGTGAAAGGCGTGCTCGGTTGGGACCGCGAGCGCGGGTGTTTTATCGACGACGAGACCCAAATTCTGCGCGATTTCTGGGAGATGATGCGGACGTTCCGCCCGTGTCTTGACCGCATCGTCGGGCACAACATCTACAACTTCGATCTGCCCTTCATCTACAAGCGTTCCGTCATCTGCGGCGTGCGCCCTTCAATCGAACTCAATTTCGCGCGCTACCGCAACCAGCCCATCTACGACACGATGTGCGAATGGGAGAAGTGGAACCTGCGCTACGCCATCAGCCTCGACCGCCTGGCGCGCGTTCTCGGCCTCGAATCTCCCAAGACAGACGATTGCGACGGCTCGCGCATCGCCGAGCTGTTCGCGCGCGGCGAGCACAAGATGATTCATGATTACTGCCTCAAAGATGTCATAACGACGCGCCGGATTTATCGCCGGATGACGTTCGCCGACGCGCCGGCCCCGAAGCCAGCGCCCGGATTCGAGCACCGAGATAGTCCACGTGAGACGGCGGTCGCGAATTTTCACTGATCAGGATTAACTGCCGGAAGGTCTTGAGCAGTTAAAGACTTTTACAGAGGCTCCGCGCCGATCTCAAGCAGGTGCTTATTTTCGGTGGCTGGCAGGGTTAGAAGCCTCTTCCCTCGCTCAAGAATAGTTCGCGCCAGCGCCGCAGTGCGACTGCCAGCCTCGGCATGAACAATAAGCACGCGGTCGGCGAGATCAACAACAAACTCATTACGCCGGGCGGCAAGGCGCGCAGTTGCGCGCTCTTCGCGCGCGGCAAAAGGGGAAAGCACCAACAGGCGACTATCAGCGAGCGCCTGCCGCCACGCGACTGGAACGCGCATCCTGTCAATGCTGCGCGCCGGACAGATAACGATGCCGCCTTGACCTTGCATCAATGTCAGTAGCGCTTCCTGTTCGATGGGCGCGTGGAATCCGCTGATAACCGTCTGCCGCCCGTCGCGCAAAGTGCGTAAGGTGTCATAGAGCTTGAGTATCAAATTACCCGGGCATCTCGCTGAACAGAAAAGGGCGAGCGTGTCACGCTGTAAAAGATCGAGATTGCCCAGCGCCAACAGACGCGAAACTGTTGCACGGCAACCTGACGGTACAAGCGCTACGGTGCAATCGAGAGGCATCAGTGAATTGGTTTTGGGACTCATGTAGATGCCCCTTTATCTGCCTTTTTATTCTTCAGCCTCCCACTCCACCCTGCCCATGCGGTACTTGATGTCGTAGTTAATGATGAAGTCCACCTCCTCTTCGGTGAAGCCGTAATGCGCCGCAAGAACGCGATCTATCTCGTCAATTATGGGTTTACTAAGTTTAGGAAAGATACACTGTACAGTTAACGTATCATGTTTGAAGCGCATCCTCTTTTCCTCTGAGTTTCTCTTCAGGTCGGCCATCAAGTCTTCAGCTAGCCTTAGAAGTGGATCGCGATGTACTCCACTCGCCAACTTCTGAAGATCAATCGGAAAAGCATCTACCTCGCGCTTGTTGACATGGCGACAGTCCGAAAAGACAGTGATAAACTAATAGAAGAGATTTGCATTTAGACAGCAGAGAGCGGTTTGGGCATATATCGGGGTCGAAAATCTCAAGTCCTTAAACTCAGACGGTGGGCGTCGGTTACCATCTCCGTCCAGTACCTTTGGCTCGAAATCTAGTGCTTGAATGAAGTAGCCGACTTTTCGCGAGTAGAAAACTCTGTTGCCATCTTTACTATAGAATGATGCCAAGCATTTCTTCTGAGAAGAGAGCTTTTCGATAATACTTTCCTCAATCCCAGATGACAGCTTCGGCAAAGTGCCGGCAACAAGTGCAGTTGATGATACGGTGTAACTTAGCTCCTCAAACAGCTTAGTTCGTTCAATTGCTGCCCACTTGTTATAGCGAGTGGAGAATAGCGAAGCGATTGATGAGTGTGCGCTTATCAGATGAATGGTGAGACGAATATGCTCAAGTCCGTCGAACAAACGAGAAGGACGGTCATCGAATGAGCTGTAATGAAGTTGGTGTTTTGTTATTAACTGCTGAAGACTTTCGTATCGGTCAGTAGATATAGAAGAGACGGGGACGATAAAACCTTCTCGTCCAACTCTCTTCGAAAGTGACAGACATCTCTCTATTATCAATGCATATAGGTTTCCTGAATCAATGCACTTATATCCTAACAAGTTATATTGCGATAGTGCATTTAATTCCACGTATGGTGGGTTGCCAATAATCACGTCGAAGCCACCACTGGTGACGATACCATAGAACTCTGTGTACCAGTGAAACGGCTGATGGCTCCTGCGCCACGCCTCAAATTCTTTCTGCTTGTGTGGGTCTTTGCCGTAAATTTCCGCTAGGTGGCGGTCGAGTTTTTCGGCGAGCGCGTCCAAACGGCGGCGCAGTTCGCGTTTGAACTCGGCTTGCGTCTCGTCCTTGTAATCGTAAACGGTCTGTATCTGACGGAAGCGTTTATAAGCGCGGTCGGCTTCGCGTGCGTCTTCCTCGATCTGCCGCAGCGTCTCACCGGCGCTGAAATCAAGGCGCGCCGCGAGCGCGCTTTTCACTTCGCCGAGACTGGCAAAACCGACCAATGTGTTTCCCGCGCGGATATTAAAATCGACATCTGGAAGCGGCTCCAGCCCCATGTTTTCCCGCCGGTCGTTGCGCCAAACGTGCGCGACGAGCTTTAAGAAGAGGCGAAGCTTACAGATCTCCGTCGCCTCCTCCATGATGTCCACACCGTACAGACTACCGACGATAATTGACTTTAAAATGAAATACTCCGCGTTCGAATGCTTATTAATCTCCTTGAGCACGCGCCGGAACGCGGGGTGCGCTGCGGCGCGTCCCTGCCTGTCCGCCTCCTCAATGAATGAGTGCATCCGCTCAATGCACGTCTCAATGAGCGGATAAAGCACATTCAGCGTGGCGAAGAGAAATGCACCGCTGCCGCACGCGGGCGCGCAGACGGATGATGTTTTCTACGCCTTCCGCTGGCAGGAAAGAATAACACAGGATGCTATCCGCCTTTTGACCCACGCGGTCAACGCGCCCGGCGCGCTGGATGAGACGGATGATCGCCCACGGCAGGTCGTAGTTAACCACGACGTGTGCGTCCTGCAAGTTCTGGCCCTCGCTCAAAACATCCGTGGCGATGAGTACGCGCAGTTCCTCTTCAGGCTTAACGTGCTCCTGTTTTTCGTTACTGACGGGGCTGAAACGCCAAGCGATTTCCGTCGGATTCTCCGAAGCGCCCGTGACTCCGGTAGCCTGTGTAATACCGCGACGCCGCAGCTCGTGCGCGACGTAGTGCACCGTGTCTGCGAACTGCGTAAAGATGAGCAGCTTCTCTGCCTTGTGTTTCTTATTGATCAGGGCGACGAGTGCCTCAAGCTTACGGTCTTCGGCGGCGCGCCACTCGCCATTCAGGCACAAGATTCCTAGCAGTGCCTCGCAGTCTTGCTCCAAATTTTCCTTGAGAGATGAGGTTAACAGTGTTGGCGAAAGCCACTTGAAGTGGCTGTGGTGTTGGCCGGCATACTGTGTGTAAACCGAGGCGGCGCGCCGTTGGAAATCTGCTGCGTCAGAGAGGTTGGAAACATCCTCTGTCTCTGCCACTTCTTCCGCCCGGTCGGCGTCCGCCCCGTCCTCATAATCAATCAAGCTCGCCGTCAAACTTGTCGCGTCCGCGTCTTCGTCCATCAAGCGCGCGTCCAGCAGCGTCGCGTCTTGTGTCCCGATTGGCAGCGGCAAGTTGTTGTTGATGGCGTGCAGAAAGATGTAATTGCGCAAGACGTGGCGCTCTATTGAGAGCAGGAAGGCTTGCCCGCTAGACTCTAACCGCTTAAAAAGATTCGTCCGACAAAAACCCATCAGGCGCTTTCCGGCGCGCGACAAGTCGCGCAAGACCTTCTCTTCATCGGCAGTCGGCTCCACGCGCGGACGCGGTGCGACGTAATTGCCTAAGCCGTAGCGTGGCAGGTTAAGGTTATTAATCGCATCCACCACGGGCGGCGCATAGAGCCTCGCGTACCGATCTTGCGGGTCCTCAGCATCCACACGGAATTTAATCGTCTTCGGCAGACGTGACGGAAAGTAAGATGGCGTGCCGTCTTCAAGGACAAGGAACTTCCGCCCCGTTCCCTCATCAGTCTTAGCGTAATTTTCTTGAATGAAGGTGCGCGTGCGCCGCACCATGTAGAGTCTCATCAACTCCCGCCAGTCATCTGCGTACTCACTTTTTTCAAACGCCGCGATGGTGCGCGGCGCGACCTGCCCGAGCGCGGCGAACGCGGCGTCGCCCAATTCGCGCAACAGCCGCTCGGGTCGGATACCCAAATCCTTGTCTTCTGGAACGAACAGCCGTAGTTGACTCGAAAGGTCGTGGTAAGTCTTGTTGTAAGGCGTGGCGGAGAGTAGGATGCAGCGGCTGTCATTCTTCTCGATGTATTCCTTTATCGCCCGGTAGCGCTTGCCTTCGCGGTTTCGCAGGTTGTGGCTCTCGTCAACCAGCACGAGACGAAAACGGCGCGTCTCGGAGAGTTCCTGCGTGACGCGACTGAACGGCACACCTTGGCGCGCAGGCGGTAGCGTTGCCTGTAATCCTCCCACATCTGTTTAAGGTTCTTCGGGCAGATAATGAGCGTCTCGATTCCGTAATCGTCTTCAAAGATGCGCGCGAGCGCCGTCGCCATCAGAGTCTTGCCGAGTCCGACGACATCACCGATGAGTACACCGCCGCGCTTATTCAGGTGGTGCGCCGCGATTTTCACCGCCGCTGTCTGGAAGGCAAAGAGCCGGTTCCCGAAATCGCGCGGGATGCGGAATTCCGCCAGTCCGGCACGGGCCTCTTGCGAGAGGTGGTACGCCATCTTGACGTACACGTGGTATGGAGGCGTCAGCTCTTCCCTCGCCCAGCTCTCTTCGACGATTCCGACCAACTCCTGCGAGATGTCAACGCACCAACGGTCGTTCCACCGCTCTTCGAACCAACGCTCCAGCTTCCGGGTCGCATCATGATCCAGTACGTCAACATTCAACTCGCCGCCCTGCGACAGACCTGAAGCCGTCAAATTGCTGCTGCCGAGGTAACCGATAATCGGATTGATCGGGTCCGGGCGGTAAAGAAGGTAGAGCTTTGCGTGAAGAGAGTGGCGGAGGAAGAGTTTGACGACAACCTTACCGGCTCGGATTTGCGCGGCGAGCCGCCGCAACCCCTGTTCGTCGTCATTCGTCGGGATGCTGGCGGCGAGTTGCTGTCGGAATTCTTCAGCAAGCTTCTTCTTGAGCCGTAGAGCCGTCGAGTTATCTAGTCCGCCGTCCCTGCGGATCAGGCTGTACATCTCGCGCTGCTCTTCCTGCGGGAGTTTCTGCATCCCGACAAGTAAGCGACAACGTTGCCCTTCTCCCCCATCCCAGCGCTCGATGTATGAGTCCAACTGCTTCCAACCGCGCAGGTTGAAGTAGCCCACGCAAAAGTCGGCGTGTGTTGCTGGCTCCAGCGCATCACAGAGCGCGGGCAGTAATTTCTGTTCGATATTGTCGTAGATGCGAGGCAAGCGTGTCCTACCTTCTGTATGAGGTTCTAATCAAATCTGCGCTTCTTTGGCTAAGGGCGTATGTATGCATGCATACATAGCTATTTCTCCCACAATCATCATTTCACCAGTTCAATTATTAATCTCCATGCTTGCTGGTATAGCTCTTATAAGCGGAACTGCTATGATTTACAAGAGGCGATGACCAACCGTGGTATCGACCCGATCCATACTACAATTCTTCGATGAGTCAAGCACTTTTTTCTCTTTTTTGACAAATGCTGACACCGTGGCTCTAAAGGCACGAAAAGTAAGAAGCGCTTATGCCCTCCGAAGCGTCCGGATTGCACTCGCGCCTTGATACGATTGTTTCAAGGCGAATTCGAGGACTTTTCAGTGGACGCTGGCAGGACGTTAACGTCAACGAGTTGTTCCAGCAGTCACCTTGGATTTTATACAGCATGAGAACTGTTATCACTATGGTATAATGCTCTTAATCCGCCACGAGGTATGAAGAGTTATGGCGACTATTACACCAAAGAAAGAAGTAGAACTCGAACAGCTCGTCTGGACCGATCCCGAGCGAATGAGCGGAGTTCCGTGCTTCTACGGCACGCGCGTTCCTGTCAAAAACCTCTTCGACTACCTCGAAGGAGGGCAGAGCCTTGAGACCTTCCTCGACGACTTCGAAGGTGTCTCACGCGAGCAGGCCGACGGGGTGTTGTGTCTGGCGATGGACAGCCTCTTAGAACAACTCAAACAAGCTTGAAAATCTTCTTGGACCACTGCGTACCAAAGCGACTCCTACGCCTGCTTGCCGATCACGAGGTGAAGACCGCCTATCAGATGGGGTGGGAGGCTAAGAAAAACGGGGAACTCCTGAAGCTTGTCGAGAGTGATTTTGAGGTATTCCTCACCGTTGACCAGAACCTCCGACACCAACAGAACCTCGCATCCAGTTCCCTTAAATTCATAGTCTTGGTTGCCGCCAATAACCAATTCGACAGTCTTGCTCCGCTCATCTCACAGGTCAAAGCAGCACTCACAACGCTAGCGCCGGGTGACGTAATAGAGATTTCCTAAAGGATGTTAGGTGATGAATGTTTCATTAACTCTTTGAGCGACTCCACCTCAGTTCCAGTACCTTGAACACTCATTGGCTTGGTACTGCTGTATAATTCAATCAGAGGAGTTAAGAAGGCTTCAGCGGGAAGGTGCTTTGATGATGTCCTAGCTTCCGTCAATACTTCTTTGGACCGCGCTGCCGCTCGCATTTCTGCCAGTCGTGGCAGCCATTGATGCCTTGGCAATAAAAGGTTACAGATCAGAAATTTAATCCAGACAGGTAGGCAAAGAGCAAAGTTAAAGACTTTGGTCGATGGATGCCCATGCCTGATAAACTTCTCATGCACCGACGCCACGCTAATAGCTTCGAGCGGCAACGCCATCTCGATTGATTTCTTCCGCTACGGCTGCGTCGTACTCATCTACGGCGGCGTGCGCCCGTGCTAGTCTTTAAACAATAGCCCGCTCCATCCAGCAACGGGAAGCGGGTGATCCAGGCGGCGGGGAAGCCCCAACTTCCCCGCCGCTTCTTTTCTTCCCTTCAAAAGTTCGCGCCGCAATCGCCCCGGAATCGTTACCGGCGTCCTCACCACACGTAGTGTTCGGCAAGCCTCATCTGCAACGCGGCAGGCATCTCTTTCTGACTCGAATGGAAAAGCGTCTTCGGATTCCATTCACCCGGTTGTAAGCGGGTGAATCGCCACTGGCCGAGACCCTCCTCGTCAAGCCGCCAACGGTAGTGCGGGCCTCCCGCGCGCTGGGTGTAGAACACTGCACCGGCGACGGGCGTGCCCGCGCTCACACTGGCGGCATGTACACTAAGTCTGAGCATCTTAGCCTTCCCCGAGCTTTCATAGCTCAAATGACTTTCGGCAACTCAGGCAGGGTTGTGGGAAGCGTCCGAGACGCCCAGCGGGTCCGAGAGAGTCTCTATCTCGTCGAGACTGTAGATCATCACGGGCTGGCCGCTCCCCTTGAGCTGAACTTTAATCATGGTGTATGAAGAAGGCGGGCCGACCCGATGGTCGAAGGCGACTACTTCCCCGGTTCTACCTCCGTGCCAACCGCGGCGTATCCTGACCGTCGCACCCAGTAAATTATCCGTCGCCATGTTTATCTTTCTCCCCCGGGGGGCCTTTCGGTATTGGCGGTTCGTAGAGAGAGGAGAGTGGAGCGTAGTAGTAAGCCCCCGTCATCCTGCCCCGCCCCACATTGAACAGCCGGCGCGCGCCGCATCTCATGCATGAGCGGTAGGTTTCTTCGCCCCCCGTGAAAGGGGGACTCATATTGCGGTGCCGGCATCCGAAGAGGCGCGTCAGCCAACGATTCGGAATCGCTGTTTGCAACGGCAAGTCTGTATGATCTCCGCCCTCTACGGCCATGTTTTTAACGGCTCGCATGAAGATTCCGACCACAAGGCTACGTATGCCGACACAACAATAGCTGGCCGTTGGAGCGGGCTGTGGGCTTCAGGTGATCTGGATAATTCCAGAGGAGCTGAGAAGGGAGCGAGCCAGGCTCGGTTCGTAAACACGTTGCGCTTTATGTCAAAGCTTGTCAAGCCGTCGAGCCCGGCAGGGGCGAGCGGCAGGGCTTGAGCGCGCGACGAGTCACCTGCCCTTCGCCGCACGCTTCCTGCCCGCCTTCTTCTCGCCCGCCAGCTTCAGCACGTCACCCGGTTGGCAGCTAAGCGCCCGGCATATCCGCTCAAGGGTGGGGAAGTTGATGCCCACGGCCCTGCCTTTCTTCAAACGCCACAGGGTCGTGTGGCTGATGCCCGTCTCCTTCGCCAGCCAGTAGAAAGTCCGCCCGCGCTTTTCCAGCAGTTCGTCGATCCTGATCTCGATCAAAGTATGCCTCCCTTCCGACACCTATTATTTATCACACAAGCTATATTTCAGATGTGAGTTATATTCTACACTTGACATATAGCGCTGTCTAGCGTAAGGTCCTACAGAACCGAGTCCGCTTACTCTCTTCTCAGCTCCTCCGGAATCCTCCGGATCACCTGAAGCCCACAGCCAACCATATCCGTCGAAAACCTACGAGGAGATTGACGCAAGCCATGAATACAAATATCAGACCACTGCACGACAGAGTGATCGTCAAGCGCATCGAGGAAGGCGAGCAGGTTCGCGGCGGGATCATCATCCCCGACACCGCGAAGGAGAAGCCGCAGGAGGGCGAGGTCATCGCCGTCGGCGA
>Ga0070740_10001909_pt1 | contig 26558 bp, 22 predicted proteins | sample Coa_R2_FD_67286 | JGI IMG/M metagenome (GOLD analysis project Ga0070740, IMG submission 67286) | Surface soil microbial communities from Centralia Pennsylvania, which are recovering from an underground coalmine fire - Coalmine... | ecosystem: Environmental > Terrestrial > Soil > Unclassified ...
CAGTACCTCGTTGCATCATAGATGATAAATAAAGTCATCAACTGTCTGATAATGTTCATTAAAAATCATATATAAACTCTCTGCTTCTTTCTGCTGTGCAATGACAACCAATTTCTTACCCAAACCATAGCCGACTCCTGCTTCAATATGCGCTGATTTTCCTGCCGGAAGGAGAAGCACAATGGTTTCAGATGCTTTCAGTGCGTCCATATCTTTTTTGAAGATTTGCTGAATCATTGTGCTATTTTTCCAGTCAGGAGTTGCTTCAAATTGCTGCATTGTTTCTTCCGGATCAGCAGCAAACGAATGAAACTTGTCTGTCTCCATGAAACAATAAACTACTTTTCCTTTTTGGCGAAGCTTTTTGGCCAGTTCCAAAACACTGTCCCGATTTCGCCACCGCGAAGCAATAAAATACTGATATTTTTGTTTCATACTTCATTAGTAGATCTAATTTGTAACCGCAATCTCTCCGTAAATTCTGTCATTAAGTATCATAATTTTTTTATTTGTCCTCTTTTTGATAATCACGTATGCAAGCAGGGCGTAAGCTTATTCTCTTTCTCATAAACAATAGGTATAGCTATTAACCTTTTACACTGTTTGCAAGATAAGTTAGGAATATCTTTCTTTGTATCTAATTTTGTTAAGCTTTCAGGTGCAATTATTCTATCCAGATACATTCTTTTCAATGAACCTGGACCATCTTTTTGATAAAGTAATAAGTGATTTCCACAATAAATATTATAAAAAATAGAATAGTTACCTCTATCTATCCTGTGCTTGTCTTTTATAAACTTGAAGTTTTTTGTTTACATAGCGTAACAAGTATAGCAGAAGCTGTATAATACATTTATGAACAAACCAGGTATCTTTAACGTTGCGGTGGCAGTTATTATAGAGAAAGACAGTCAAATCCTTATTACTAAAAGGTCACCAACTAGAGACCATGCACCAAATGAATGGGAAGCAGGGATAACTGGGAGAGTAAATCAAGGTGAGACGTGTGAAGAAGCTGCACTGAGAGAAGCAAAAGAAGAGCTAGGTATTGATGTAGCCCTCATTACTGCCTTCAGAACATTCCACTTTTATAGAGGTAAAGAGCAAGTAGAACATCAGGGTATAAATTTCTGGGCCAGGTATCAAAGTGGAGATATTGTTTTGGATACATCTGAACAGGTTGAATATAAATGGGTAACTCCTGAAGAAGCTTTAAGCTATGTAACAGATAAAAGTGTTATTGAAGAAGTAAAAACTTTTATAGAATTTAAGAAACACTATTCCTTATAAGCTTCTAAGCATATTTTCATCTATATCAAGCATGGAATCTAAAACTTTTGTTGCTTTTGAAAAATCATGGTGTTTGGAATGCATATGAGGAATAGCAATAATCTTCATCTTTGCGTTATATCCAGCTTCTACACCATTTTGTGCGTCTTCTATCACAACACAGTCAGTGGGTACAATTTTGAGTCTTCTTGCTGCTTCTAAAAAGATGGATGGGTCAGGTTTACTGATTGTTATATCATCACCTGTTACTACAATGCTAAATCTTTCACTTAAATTAAACATGTCTAATACTTTTTTAGTAAACTCTGTAAATGATGAGGTAGCCACTGCTTTTTTAATTGCTAGAGAATCTAGCAAATCTAATAATTGATACAAACCATCATTCACCTTAACCATACTTAAATCTTCTAAAAGCATTTTCCTTCTTGTAGCAATTAGTTCTTCCACACTAACTTGAAGATTATTGTATTCTTTGAAAATAGATAAACTATCATAATCTTTTCTTCCCATCATTCTAACTCGCACAGTATCATCCATTATTGCGTTATATTTCTCTGCTAACCTAATATTAATGTCACGCCATAAATTTTCTGTATTTACCATTGTGCCATCCATGTCAAAAATTACTGCTTTAATCATATATTTTAAGATAATTATTCTTGAACTAGCTCCTCTTATGCTGAACATGTTGTCTTTGAACAACATGTTTCAACCTACGATTGCTTAAACGTATGAATTTTATAAAACTCAATTATTGCTTTATCTCTCCTCTGGATAAATTTTCCTTCATAATCACTCGGATTATCATTATTCAGAACACTTTCAACTTCAGCAAGAGGAATCCACCTTAGCTGAAATCCATTCTCACTTTCTTCATCAGTATAATTTACTTCTTTTTGTTCGCCTGTTGCTTCAGCAAAAAATACATAAGATATTTGGAATTCCTTCAATTCATCTCTTGTTTCTAATGTAACAGAATTTTGGTCTTGCTCATCTTTTACTATACAATCATACCCTGTTTCTTCAAGCACTTCACGCTTAAATGCTTCTTCATTTGTTTCATTATTTTCAATACCACCTCCTGGTAGTTTGTGATAGTTTCTTTTGGTAACATGTAACAAAGCTATTTTCCCATCTTTTACTAAAATACCTCTTGCAGCTCTCCTTACGTGATAATCGTTGATATTGTGCTTGTAAGAATAATTTAGGTCAATGTCTTTATCAGTAATTTCAGAAATGATATATCTTGCTATGTGAATCATAATACTAATATCAATGAAGCTTCTTTGTTAATATGCTCAAATCTCCATCTAAAAAGATTGGATTAAGTCCATAGACTTCTTCTTTTATTCCTAAATCTTCTGATATGCTGTTATAAATAAAAATTGGCTTTTTATAGTGAAATGCTAGAACCATTTCCATTAACACATTTCCTCCAATATATCCTTGCAGCCCATTTTTTTCAAAGTTAGTTACTAGGATTGCATCTGCTTCCATTACTTTCTTGAAATGTCCATTCATAAGCTGTGTCTTTTTCTTGTAATCATTTTTATTGGTATACCATGTCTTATATGTACTGACATCAAAGTTATTTGTCCTTTTCATCACATTTGCGGTTTTAGGAATTTTAACCCTGAATCCCATCGTTTCCAGTTGCTTCTCAATATCTAATACGTGCTTATAATGGGCAGCACTTGAGCAAATTGTAATTATCTTGTTATTTCTTTTCATGGTCATCTTCTTTTTGGCAAGGGGTTTTTCTACAAATAAATCTGGATGGACAAATCTTGATAACGCAGAAATTACGCCATCTCTATATCCACTGGTTCTGGTAATTGCATTTTTAGTCATTAACCCAAAATGTCCTTCTGCATGTTTCGAATTTACTGTTTTGAAGACCATATCATTTGCTATACCAAGTTCAATGCCTTGATGGACTAATTCCATTAATACTTGAGGAGTAGGCATTTTAACAGTGGAACCAATCCCTTCATTGCCTTGTTTATCTACCACGACAATCCAGCCATTGTCAAACCAGTATTTGCCTATGTGGTGTAATCCTCCTTCCAGTCCAACACCATAATCAGCTTTCAGTTTTTTCATTGCTTTTCTTGCTCTGTTTCTTGCGCCTTTTATACTTTCAGTATCACTCATGGGTTGATTTGATACTTCTGATTCCACTTCAATACCTATTACTTCCCATTTCATTTCAGGAAATACTTTTTCAAATGCTTCTTTGGTAGCTTGTATTTTAACTGGATTTTTGGAACCGACTGCCACTTTCATACATGAAACAAATTAGTATTTATCTAACCTTTTTGCGAACTAAGTTCTCGTATAAGTCCCACTACTGTTCTAGACAGTGATTGCAACTCTTCTGGTGTTAGCTCTATATCAGGCTTGTTTTCTGCTTCTCTTTCTAGTTGTTCCAACTTTTCTCTTGAAATAGCATCGATTGGTATACTACCTCTGATACCTTCTCTGATAAGATGTTGTACATCAAGCGGTATCTCATCTGAAATTGTTTTTATTTCTTCTGCTGTAATAATTGGCAGTCCTTTTAATCTTGCATATGCTGCTTCTGTAGCTGCACTTTTGCCCAGATATCCATCAATGTTTGCAACATATAAGTGGTCTAATCTCAGGTACAACTTCACTCATGTGTTGATTATAGCACCAATTAAAGAGCTTGATATACCCTTGCAAGACTCCTCAGCCTACCAAGTTAGCTTGGTAATTGCGGATAGTGGCATTTTTTCCACTTTTTTCCCGATCCGCACCAGCAGGGATCATTACGGCTTAACTTTTTAGTATTTTTCAAACCTTCTTCTTGCTTCTTACTTCTTGATTCCTGCTTCTGCCCCTGTGAGACCTCGCTCGCTGGCGTATTAGTCGTCACATGGACATGGGGTGGGGGTTGCGATTGCTGGACTTGCACTTTGAAAATCCTGTGCACGATCTCATCATCAATCCCCCACATCAACTGTTCAAACATCCGGAAACCTTCATTTTTGTATTCCACCAATGGATCGCGCTGGGCATAGCCGCGAAGCCCAATGCCCTGGCGCAAATTATCCATAGCGTCAAGATGATTCATCCAGAGATTATCGATCACAGACAGCATAACAAACTTTTCAATCTGCCGGGCAAGTTGACTGCCAAGTTGTTCTTCGCGTTTGTTGTAAACATCATCAGCGAGTTTGGTGAGGAACGCGCTTTTCTCCTCAGCAGAGTGATGTTGCTCAAGTTGATTGATGAGTTGTTTTTTCGAGGGTTCATCAAACGGGATGATCGTTGAAAATTCCGAAATAATCTTCTGATTAACATCTTCATTTGCTTCCGGCGCAGAAGCGACATTGACAGTTACCAGATTCTCAATTGTCCGATGCAATCGTTCCAGAATCTCCTGTTTGAGTGATGCTGAATCAGTTGCTGTTTCAAGCAGTTTCCGCCGCTCTTTATAAATAATTTCCCGCTGTCGATTAAGGACGTCATCATATTCAACCAGATGTTTGCGTGTATCAAAATTAAATCCTTCGACTTTCACCTGCGCGTTTTCGATTGATTTGGAAACCAGCGGATGTTCAAGCGGCACATCTTCGGGCATGTTAAAACGTGTCATCAAACCGGCAATCTTATCCCCGCCAAAAAGCCGCATGATCTCATCATCCAATGCTACAAAAAATCGTGATTTTCCCGGATCACCTTGCCGTCCTGAGCGACCGCGCAATTGATTATCAATACGACGCGATTCATGCCGTTCCGTACCAATGACATACAATCCGCCAAGTTTCAACACTTCCTCATGCTCTTTTTGCCATTGTTTCATTGCATTTTCAAAGTCCCTATTATCATATGTTATCGATGTATCTGATTCCGGATGCGCACTTTTGCGCTTATCAGAAACTTTTTGATTTTTGATTTTTGATTTTTGATTTTTCTTCGGCGGTTCTCCGCCCAAAACAATATCTACGCCGCGTCCTGCCATATTGGTTGCGACAGTTACTGCGCCTTTTTTTCCGGCTTGTGCGATAATTTGCGCCTCACGTATATGATTTTTGGCATTTAAGACTTCATGCGGAATTTTTCTCCGTTTCAAAAGTTCAGAAATAATCTCATTTTTATCAATTGATGTTGTGCCCACCAGCACCGGCTGACCCCGTTTGTAGGCTTCCTCAATCTCGGAAACTACAGCGCTCAATTTGGCGCGTGTTGTTTTATACACCGCATCCGGCAGGTCCTCCCGGTTGACTGGACGATGCGTCGGGATGACAACAACATCAAGATTGTAAATTTTGCGGAATTCTTCCGCTTCTGTTACTGCAGTTCCCGTCATGCCGGCTAATTTCTCATACATCCGGAAATAATTTTGTAGAGAAATTGTCGCAAGCGTTTTTGATTCACGCTGAATTGGTACGCGTTCTTTTGCTTCAATTGCCTGGTGAATACCTTCGGACAAGCGCCGTCCCGGCAGCAACCGTCCGGTAAATTCATCAACCAGAATGACCTGGTTGTCCCGAACGATATACTCTTTTTCTTTATGAAAGAGCGCCCGTGCTTTCAGTGCTGCTTCCAAATGATAGACAATATCAAAATCTTTTTCATAAATATCAGAAATACCATACAATTTTTCAATCTTCCCGATACCATGATCAGTCAAATGAGCAGTCCGTAATTTTTCATCAATTTTGTAATCAAGCTCTGGTGTCAATTTTTCAACGACTTGTGCATATTCGTAGTATCGCTGTGATGGTGCCTCATCAGGCGCTGAAATAATATGCGGTGTCCGCGCTTCATCGATCAACACTGAATCCACCTCATCAACAATCGCAAAGTAATATCCCCGCTGCACGACTTGGGACATGTCCTGCGCCATGTTGTCACGCAAATAATCAAATCCAAACTCGGAATTGATACCATATACAACATCTGCCTGATATGCTTCTTTTCGTGAGATTGGTCTTAAATGACGCAAGCGGTAATCCGTCGCGTTTTCGTCAACAAAATCCGGATCAAAAAGAAACGATTGCTCACTGATGATTGATGAGACAGAAATACCAAGCAGATGAAAAACCGGGCCCATCCAGCCGGCATCACGACGCGCCAGATAATCATTGACTGTGACTAGATGAACGCCTTTACCAGTTAAAGCATGAACATATAAAGCAGGGACTGCTGAAAGCGTTTTTCCTTCGCCGGTTTTTTGCTCGGCAATTTTCCCTTGCGCAAGAACAGCTGCTGCCATGAGCTGTACGTCAAAATGCCGCATCCCAACTGTCCGGCGTGCCGCTTCCCTGACTAGTGCAAATGCTTCAGGTAGAACAAGATCAATAGATTGACCGGAAGCAACGCGCTCTTTCAGCTCCCGGGTTTTTTTTGCGAAATCAGTATCTTTTAATTTTTTTACAGGATCTTCAAGTACATTGATTTCATCAACAATCGGCTGCAATCTATTGATCTCGCGGTTGTTGGAATCGAAGAATTTGTTGATGATTGAAAACATACAAAATACGCTCTCATCTTACCATACTCTACCCTCAAAAAAAACCCCTACTCAAATATGGGCAGGGGTTTTACCAATTGATCAATTGGTGTTGATCATACAACAAAAATCAAACTATTTTTTCTTTCTCTTTGTTTTTGTTGTTTTCTTGGTTGTCCTTTTTGTTTTTTTTGCTGCCATGGATGAATCACCTCCTTTATTTTCTATGATAATTTTATCTTGCATTGAAGCTAAAAAAATGTCAAGCATTTCCGTTTGCTTTAAAAAGGATGATTTAGGTTGGAATAGCAATAAAAATTAAAATGTTATTTTGATGTTTTCTAACAGTAATTCGAGGCTAGAATTTGTAGAATTTTTAATTTGAAATTTTCAATTCTTATTCATTGAGACAATTGAAAATTCATTGAAAATTGTAAATTAAAAATTGAAAATTTTGAGTATCTTAAGTTGTATGTGGTTTTATTATTGTTTTGCCGATATACTTTTGTAAAATAGCGGGTATAATGACGCTTCCATCCTCCTGCTGATAATTCTCCAAAATAGCAATAATCGGCCTGTTCATTGAAAACGCAGTGCCGTTTAACACCTGCAGATACTTCTTTTCGTTGCCATCGTGATATTTCATATTGAGCCGCCGCGACTGAAAATCAGTAGTTGTTGATGTCGAAGTAACTTCACGATATTTTTGCTGCGAAGGTATCCATGCTTCAATATCATATTTTCTTGCAGCATTAAATCCCAAATCGCCGGTGCAAATTAAAACCACCTGGTAGGGAATCTCTAACATCTGGAATAATTTTTCTTCCAATGACAACAAATATTCATGTTCTTTATCGTCTTGCCCTTCTGCAACAAGTGAAACCATCTCCACCTTATTAAATTGATGCACGCGGAAAATTCCCCGGGTATCCTTGCCATATGATCCTGATTCACGACGGAAACAAGTTGAAAATCCGACATACCGGCGAGGCAAATCTTCTTTGCGAAGCGTCTGGTTCATATGCAGCGGTACAACTGATTGCTCAGATGTACCAACCAGATATAAATCATCCTGCGCAATCTCATAAATATTTTCCGCCTCACCCATTGCAGTATAACCCAATGCGTGCATAATCTCCTTTTTAATTAAAACCGGCGGAATAACCGGAATAAAACCTTCTTTCAGTAAGACATCAAATGCCAGTTGCTTGAGCGCCTGCTCCAAAAGTACGCCTTCATTTTTGAGATAATCAAAACGCGATCCTGAAATCTTTGCTGCCATGCTCACATCAATAATATCCAATGCCTCACCTAACGCAAGATGATCTTTGGGAGTAAAAGAAAATTTCGTCGGTTCTTTAAACTTTTTAATAACTTTATTCTCGCTCTCATCTTTGCCCACTGGCACATCGGGTTTTGCCGGATTAGGGATATTTTCAAGAAGCAGTCTGCGTTTCTCATCAATCTCCTCAAGTTGTCTGGTAAGTTCAGTTAGATCTTGTTTTATCTTCTTACCTTTTTCAACGTCACGCGTTTTGGCAGCTTGATTTTTTTCCTGCTGCAGTGTTTGCAATCGAGTACTTACTACACGATACTGATTATCCAGTTGTAATAATTCGTCAAGTGAAATACTGACACCTTTTGCTTTGGCAGCTTGTTCAATCTCTTTCGGATGTTCGCGGACGTATTTGATGTCTAACATAGAATAATTTTCAATGTTTGGAAATTGCTTATTTTACAATGCAATGAAAATTGCAAATTGTGAATTGAAAATTGATTTATTTTCTAGATGAGGACTTCTTCTTTGTCGTTGTCCCCGCTGGCTTTTTCGAAGATTGAGAAGAAGAAGGTTTCTGTTTGGTAGTTTTCTTCCCGCCTGCTAATTTCGATAACGATGATTTCAACCGTGCTGCTTTATTAGCATGAATCACGTTTGCTTTTGCAGCTTTATCCAGCGCACTAAACGCTTTACTTAACGCTTCTGGCGTTTTTACTGCCTTTGCTTGCTTGAGTACATTCTTAAATGTCTCTTTTATTTTCCGGTTGTGTATGGTACGCTTCTTATCCTGGCGCTGTTTTTTCTTCGCGTGTTTGAGTATCGGCATTGCATAATTTTATCATGAGAGGTATAAAATCGCAAGGTTCAGTTGCTTTTGTAACTGAACAAAGAATGGTATACTTAAAAACATGAAAAATCATTTTCTCCAGAAAGGGCTTGATCTGCTTACCCGTCGTCAAACCAATATCCTCTCCGCAGCATTTGTCATCATGGCTACCGTTATCCTTTCTCAAATTCTTGGATTGATAAAAAAGCGTCTGCTCATCGGCATTTTCGGTGCAGCAGCAACTACCGGCGTCTATGACGTCGCGTATAAATTGCCGGATTTGCTTTTTCAGCTGATCATCGCAGCCGCGCTTTCAACTGCCTTTATTCCTATCTTCTCTGATTATCTTGCGAAGGACAAACAGGAAGAAGCGTATAACGTTGTCTCAAACTTTTTGACGTTAGGAGTTATCATTTTCTTTTTTGTTTCCTTACTCCTGGCAATCTTCGCGCCATTTTTTCTTTCTATTTTTAATCCCGGCGGCGGTTTCAGTCCATCAGATATGCAACTTATGGTTAATTTGACGCGCATTATTATCTTTGGCGAATTTTTAATTATTATCGGTACATTTTTCACTGCCTTGCTGCAATCCTATAATCATTTTTTTGTTCCCGGATTTGCTCTGGCGCTCTACAACCTGGGGATTATCATCGGTTTGCTTACACTTTCCCGATACATTGGTATTTATTCCGGAGCAGTCGGGACAATCTTGGGCGGATTCCTTTTTATTGTCGTACAGCTCCCGCTAGTAAAAAAAGTTGGTTTTATTTATAAACCCCGCTTATTCTTGAAAGATACTGGAGTACAAAAAATCTTTCATTTGATGTGGCCCCGGACTGCTGCCAATGCGGTCTCGTATATTGGCTCAATCCTGATTGTATCACTCGTGTCATTTCTCCCGATGACCGGACGCAATTACGTTATTTTTGATCTTGCGCAAACAATTGCATTCGCACCTGTCGCATTAATCGGTCAGGCAATCGCGCAGGCAGCCTTTCCTGTACTCTCGCGCGAGAAAGACAACCCGCAAAATTTTAAATTAACATTTATTAATAGTTTTAATCAGATGTTGTACTTAATTTTGCCGATTTCAGTTCTTATTCTGATACTCCGTATTCCGGTCGTTCGTCTGGTTTTCGGCGCCCCCCGCCTTGATTGGGATGCAACAGTCTTAACAGGAAAAACCCTCGCATACTTTAGTATTTCTATTTTTGCGCAGGCACTTATTACGCTGGTACTTCGAGCCTTTTATGCATTGCACGACTCCAAAACACCCCTTCTTATCAGTTCCTTCGCCACTGTGTGCATGCTAGCAATTTCATATATACTTATTGTTGTATTACGTCAGGATTCTCTCTGCGTACTGCAGCATTGTCTGCCAAAAGGTGTTGATGCTCTCGGCCTTGCGTATACGATTTCAAGCATCCTTCAACTAGCAGTACTTTTTATAGTATTGGAGAGAAAAGTGGGTGGATTTCAGAAAAGACAATTGCTTCTTCCCTGGATCAAAATTCTTGTGTGTACTTTTTTCACTGCATTCGCACTGTATATTCCTATCAAACTCCTTGATAAACTCGTCATCGACACAACCTATACCATCAATTTGATTATTCTCACCGGTATTTCCAGCTGTGCTGGTTTGCTTTTGTATCTATTATTGACGTGGTTATTTGATATAAAGGAGGCAGGAACGTATCTTCTGGTGTTTCGTAAAGTCGGGAACTGGAAAGAAATTCTTGTTAAGTCTCAGGAGATGCTTGAAGGAAATAGAATCAATCCCTAAATTAATACATGCCTTCCATTCCACCCATGCCGCCTGCCGGCATTTCAGGTTTCTTCTCAGGGATATCAGCGATCAATGCCTCTGTGGTCAAAATCATCATACCGATACTCACCGCATTCTGCAGCGCGGAACGTGTCACTTTAGCTGGATCCACAATTCCTGCCGCAACCATTCCCTCGAACGCTCCGCTAATCGCATTATAGCCAAGATCTGCTTTCCCTTCTTCAACTTTGCGAAGTACCCACCCATCATCTGCACCAGCATTTTTTGCTATCATTCGTACCGGCTCAGCAAGTGCATTGTACAGAATTTCAACCCCAATCCGTTCATCTGTCATTGGCAAACTTTCCTTGAGTTTGGCAAGAGATTTTCTTGCGCGAAGCAATGCGACGCCGCCCCCTGGCACAATACCTTCCTCAAGCGCTGCTTTCGTGGCAGCAACAGCGTCATTAACGCGTTCTTTTTTCTCTTTCATCTCAACTTCAGTTGCAGCACCAACATTAATAACAGCAACACCACCTGTCAATTTTGCCAACCGCTCTTGTAACTTCTCACGATCAAAATCAGATGTTGTCGCATCAATCGCCTTTCTAATCTGATTAATCCGTGCAGTAATTCCTGCCTTTTCACCTTTACCGCCAATAATTCTGGTATTTTCTTTATCTGCCCACACTTTATCTGCCCGGCCGCAATCTTCAACGGTAATACTTTCCAATGTCCGCCCGGTATCTTCTGAGATAACCGTACCTCCGGTCAATACTGCAATATCCTGCAGCATTTCTTTACGTCTATCACCAAATCCTGGCGCCTTCACTGCAAGTGAATTAAATGTACCTTTTAATTTATTAACAACCAATGCTGCGAGTGCTTCACCTTCGATCTCATCTGCAATAATCACCAGATTCTTGGACACTTTGACAAAATTCTCAAGGAAAGGAAGCAATTCATTCAATGAAGAAATTTTCTTATCAGTGATTAAAATATAAGGATTATCAACTTCCGCTTCCATCTTATCAGCATTGGTGACAAAATATGCAGAGGCATAGCCTTTATCAAACTGCATACCTTCGGTATAGGTTACTTCCAGTTCTGTACCGCGGCCTTCTTCAACAGTAATCACACCGTCTTTTCCGACTTTGGCAATTGCCTGCGCAATTTTCTCCCCAATTTCCTCATTTTGTGCTGAAATTGTTGCAACGCGCACGACATCAGTATCTTTGACAGGTCGTGCCATTGCTTTAATTTCTGCAATAACTGCTGCCAATGCTTTTTCAATACCTTCTCGAAGAATCATGGGATTCGCACCGGCAGTAACATTTTTCATCCCTTCATTGACAATTGCTTGTGCCAAAAGTGTTGCGGTTGTGGTCCCATCGCCTGCTTTATCATTGGTTTTGCTCGCTGCCTCCTTAACAAGTTGCGCCCCCATATTTTCAAATGGATCTTTGAGGTCAATATCTTTTGCAACTGTTACGCCATCGTGAACGACTGTTGGCGCTCCCCATTTTTTCTCCAGTGCGACATTACGTCCTTTTGGACCAAGCGTCGTAACGACAGCTCGTGCCAAAATGTTTACACCTTTTACTAATGATCTTCGCGCTTCTTCGCCAAATTGTAATTGTTTTGCCATAGGTACCTCCTATTCAACAACTGCAAGTATATCAGATTGTTTCACAATCTTCCACTCTTCATTGCCAACTTTAATTTCATTGCCACCCCATTTGGTGAAATATACTTTTTGTCCGACTTTGACCAGCATCGGAATAAGTTTGCCATTTTGGTCATACGCACCTTGACCAACTGCGACAATTTCACCGATCTGTGGTTTTTCTTTTGCAGTTTCAGGAAGGTAAATACCGCCAGCGGTTTTTGTCTCCGCTTTCAACGGTTTAACCAACACATTATCAAAAAGTGGTTTGATATTTGTTTTTGCTGCCATAGTAAGATGTTTACTGTCGGGTTATCAGTAAGGGTCTTAGTATGCTAATTTATACAACAGCCTTTACTGCTTGTCAATAGCCTATAGCAAAAATCCTTTTTGAATCTCCTTATTTTCGTTCTGAGCAATATAAATATGTGTGATATTGCAACAGAGCTTAAAAATAAACTTTCTTACAGTAAACTAAATACATTCACAAGCCTCAATTTTATAACCACCGCTTGACACATCTGTTTTTATTATATTAGGATAAAGTTGGGTAAATAAAATTTAGAGCATTACTGCCTATGAATATAAATGCAAGAAAATTTTTCTTAATAGGGTTTGTTGTCGTTTTACTCGTCGGTATTCCACTTACAATATATTTATTACAGCAACAACAGGAACAACGAAGTCGAGCACAGAAATCAACAAACATCACCTTTAGTCCTACTTCTTCACAGACAGCACCGATTCAGAAACAGATTGGAGACACTATTCCTCTTGATGTTATGATAGATCCGGGGCAGAATCTTGTTTCGTTTGTTAAGCTGGAAATTCAGTATGATCCGACTATCCTTGCTACAGCAAGTGCTAATGCATTTCAGGCAAATACTGTTGCTTTTCCAGGACAAGAAGAAGGCCCTATTTATTCACCTGGCAAAATTGAATTGACACTTTCTGTGGGACCTGATCCGACGAAGGCAATACAACAGGTAACCAAAGCTGGTACCATTACCTTTAAGGCACTTGCTAATACTCCAACTGGTACACCGACACTGGTGACATTTGGTCCTGACACGCAAGTGCTTTCACTTGGCTCCAATGATCAATTCAGCGAAAATGTGTTATCAAGTGCTGAGCCAGCAACCGTTGTGATCGGCGCAACAAGTCTTTCCGGGACTCCCACTACATCAGTTATTCCAACTGCGACACCTGCTGTCAGTCAGATACCCACCGGTACACCGGTACCGACGCAAACACCTGCACCCACAACAGCACTCAGTGAGACACCAGCACCAACTGGAACAGGTAGTGCTAGTACAGATCAACCACCTGTCTGTAATAGTCTTTCTGTTGATCGTGCCACCACAGGAACAGCACCCTTCTCACTTACGCTCACTGCCAATGGTACTGATCCTGACGGCACTATTAGTAAAGTTACATTTGATTTTGGTGACGGACAGCAAAGTGATGTAACGACAGCCGGAGGTATCGGCACCAATGCAGTCAACGTACAGATTTCACACACCTACAATAATCCAGGTGATTACACTGCCTCAGCAATTTTGACGGATAACAATAACCAACAAAGTTCTCCGAGTGCCAGTTGCCAACAAACAATTACTGTCCAGTCCTCAACCGGTGGGGGTACCACAGGAGGAGGGAGCACATCAACTGCTTCGCCAACGCTTTTGTCGCAAACATCGCTGACACCGACTATTGGCGCGACCGGATCAACAGCACAAGTGATAGGTATTGCTGGTGTAGCTGTTGCCTTTATCGTCGGCGGCGGCCTCCTCTTCTTCCTGCTCTAAAGTGATACACATCAATATAGCTAATTTATGTATCCTGAAGTTTATAAGAAGTATTTAAGTTAACCCTGTTTATTTAGAAGAACGCTTTGATCCTCGAGTTTGTGGTTTCCTCCGTCCCGATAGCCTAAAAGCAATATATGCCAAAAAAATGACAATGAGAAAAAGAGCTGTTGCAATTTGGGCATTTGTGGTTAATGTGAGAAATTCATTACTATTCATCCTCTAATAATCCCTCCAGTTGTACAGAAATCAGTAGAAACAGCATACCAAACCCAATATCACGTGTCAATGCAAGGATTGTTATCAGAGCAGTAACACTAATAAAAGTTGGCGTGATAAACGCTAGCCCAAACCATGCAGCTGCCATATTTACGGATAGCGCTGACAGGCTTCGTAGTAGAGGTCTGTTTCTAATCATACAATTATTACTTCCCTTCTGTAATCATCGAAAAAAGCGCTTCCTGCGGCAAATCAATTTTGCCAACTGATCTCATTTTCTTTTTTCCCTTTTTCTGTGCCTCAAGCAATTTATCTTTTCTTGTCCGATCACCGCCACTCATTTTAGCGAGCACATCCTTGCGAAACGGCGGGATTTCTTCCCGGGCGACAATCACACCATTGACGAGAGCTTGAATAATCTGGCGGAATTGCTGGCGAGGCAATGACGATTTTAACTTTTCTGCTTTCTGTCGCGCGACATATGTCGCTTCGTCTTTGTAAACATATTCTGATAACACATCAATTACCACATCATTAATGCGAATATCCAGAGTAACTAAATCGGCCGGTTTGTAATCTGTCAATTCATAATCAATACTGGCAAAGCCTGATGAAACCGATTTGATATCAGCAGAGATCCCCCGAATAAACATACTATACGGCATCTCATACGACAACACGACATAGCTGTCATGATACTGCATATCCAGAAGTTCTCCTTTTCTCTTCTGACAGACACCCATAAGTGCGCCGACATACGTACTTGGCGCATATACGGAAAGCAGCATATATGGTTCAAGCAAACTACCATCAGGATTTTTTTTATAGAGCACTTGCGGCATAGTCAAAAGTAAATCCAGACCAAACTCTTGTTGCAATCGTTCTTTGACAATCTCAGCGTGAAGTAAACCGAGGAAACCAACCCGGAAACCACTTCCCAAATATGCCGAGTACTCATCACTGTACGTCAAGGACGTATCATTCAATGTTAATTTCCCTAATGCTTCCTTCAGATCTCCGTATTCATCTGCGCTTGCTGGATACATACCAAAGAACACCATCGGCTTTGGCACATGATATCCCGGCAATGGCAGGATATTTGACATTTGACCTTTACCAGTTGACATGGTAATCGTATCCCCAACCCGGCATTGCCGGATATCTTTTATACCAGTAATCACATAGCCAATTTCACCCGTTTCCAAACTATCAGCAGGTTTGAGAAATGGCGTAAATGATCCGACTTCGGTCACTTGCGTCTTCACGTGATTTTGATAGAGTTCAATTGTCTCGCCGGTTGCAATTTTGCCGTCAACTACTCGAACGTAGGCGATCACGCCGCGATATTCATCGTACACTGCATCAAAAATCAATGCCCGAAGCGACCCATTTGCATCTCCTTTGGGCGGCGGAATTTTTTCAATCAATTTCTGCAGTAACTGTTCGACATTCTGTCCGGTTTTGGCAGAGATAAAGATAATGTCCTCTTTTGGGAAACCGAAAAACTCATGCAATTCTTTGACAACTAACTCTGTCTGAGCGTTGGGCAAATCGATTTTATTGATTGCAGGAATCAATACCAATCCTTCCTTTCGTGCAGCGTGATAGTGAGCGACAGTTTGTGCCTGGATTCCCTGTGTAGCATCAACCAGAAGAATTGCTCCTTCACATGCTGCCAGCGTCCGGGAAACTTCATAAGAAAAATCAACGTGACCGGGAGTATCAATGAGATTGAGAGTATATTCTTCTTCATATTGAGAATATGTTTCTGGCTTGTCCAGAATCTCTATGGTTGCGGTCGCTGTATATCTCATTCTCACCGGCGCCAGCTTAATCGTGATTCCCCGCTGCCGGCTGATGACATTTTGATCGAGAAATTGCTCCTGCAACTTTTCTTTTGGGACAGTATTGGTCAATTCAAGAAATCGATCTGAAAGCGTTGACTTGCCGTGATCAATATGGGCTATAATGGCAAAATTCCGGATCAGTTGTTGATTTTCCATGACGCTATTGTACCTGATTCCGGTTAAGAGAGCAAAAGGAGATGATGAATGCACTATCGTGAAAATAAATAGTGTGTAATAGTATAACACAATCTACAAATAATTACTATAAGTCGCTTTCTTGAATTTTATCTATGGCTTTTTTGTGGTCAAATTACGCGATATATACTATACTGTATACTACCATGAACAAATTTTCTCTCTTACTTTTTATTGGCATTGTTGGTGTTTTTGTCGGTATCGTCTATCTGACACAACAGGGAAGTTTCAAAAATGTCCTGTCTGCTCAACAAACGCCATCACTTCCTGCAAATGCCAATACCCTCCAGCTGATTTCTCAACTCCCGCACCAACAGGACAACCAAACTGTGCAGCCGGTCACGCCGACAATCACGCAAACCTTTGGTGTTGCCGAACAGCCGCGGGCTTCTTATTCAGCGACTATCAAAACAACTAAAGGAGATATTGTCCTCACACTCGATGCTCAGGATGCCCCAAACACTGTACAGAACTTTATCACCAAAGCAAAAAGCGGTTACTACAATGGATTAATCTTTCACCGGGTTGAGGATTGGGTCATCCAGGGCGGCGACCCCAAAGGTAATGGTACCGGCGGCGGTCTGATGCAGACTGAGCTTAATCAAGTGCCCTTTACGACCGGTTCTTTGGGGATGGCTCGAGGACAAAACATTCAGGTCTCCAACGATTCACAATTCTTCATCACCAAATCCGATGCCTCCTGGCTCAATGGACAATATACGAATTTCGGCCAAGTAACAAGCGGTATGGACGTTGTGAATAAAATCCAAATAGGTGATAAAATCCTCGGGATTACGGTAGAGTAAAACATTTTTCCTCGAATATTTAGAGGAGTCTCTTTAATTCATCTGGAGATAATTGAATATCATTCAATATTGAGCGAAGTAATCCTTTTCCTATTTGTTTTGAGGGATGTATATGAACAACTGTAGTTCTTCCATCTTTATGGGCGAAAAACGCATGGCTACCTTTTTGACGTATTTGAGAAAATCCTAATTTTGTAAGGATCTTTACCAGTTTTTTTGCTTTTATTGGAGATAAGCTGCTCATGAAGGAAAGCCGAATTTAACCGGCACTTCGGTTACTCCAAGGAATTTCATTTTTGTGTCTTCAACTTCGCTCCAATCGATTTTTTGATAGTATTTTTTGTCTTCCTTTGCTACTTCCAAACAAAGCTCAATTGCTTCTGTAATGTTTTTAATCACCTCTTCATACGATTCTCCTTGCGAATGACAGCCAGAAATAGCTGGAACTGATGCTACAAAGATTCCATCCTCATCCTGTTGGATTATGATACGGAAATTCAATACTTTTGCCATAAATATTCTCCTTAATTGTTCATACAATACCAGAAAACTATAGACAAAACAATAGGACTTGTTTGTTTTCCTGGATTCCTGCTACCCGATCAATTTCGGGGACAAGCTTCTCAGGAATGATACAATATCGTATTGTATCATTTTGGAGAAATTGAACCGTATCGGTAAATAGATACTCGTTTTTTTTACCATCTGAAGTGTGCGAAAGCGCGGTTGGCTTCAGCTTGCCTGAGTGTATTATCACGCTTACGGATAGCCTCACCAAGATTTTGAGCAGCATCAAGAAGCTCTGCTGCTAATTTTTCTGAAAAATGATGATATTCTTTGTTGGATCGCTTCCGTGCAGCCTCAAGAATCCAACGCAGTGCGAGCGCCATACGACGTTCATGCTTCACCTCAACCGGCACCTGATAATTAGCGCCACCAACGCGGCGGGCTTTGATTTCAATCTTCGGCCCGACAGTCTGGAGAGCTTTTTCAAAAAGTTTCAGGGGATCTTCACCTTTTGCCTTGATGATATCAAACGCCCCATAGACTTGTGCTTGTGCTACTGTTTTTTTTCCATCGCGCATGACATAGTTAATCAGCTTTGTCACCAGTTGATTATTATACAGTACATCTGCTTGAATTTTACGTTTTGTTACTTTTGCATGCCTCATAGACCTTCTGTCATTGTGAAGCCATGTAATGGCTGTGGCAATCCCTTTCGCGGTACCTAATCCAATGGGATTGCTTCGCTGCGCTCGCAATGACGCTATTTACGACGCTTTCGCAGTCGTTGGACCGCTTGAGCGTTTCGTGCCATACACACTTCGTGATGTTTTACGATTCTCAACACCAAGCAGATCAAATTTACCGCGGACTAAATGATATTTCACACCCGGTAAATCTTTGACACGACCGCCGCGAACTAAAACGATACCGTGTTCCGACAACGAATGACCGATGCCTTGAATATATGCGGTCACTTCCATTTTATTGGAGAGTTTGACACGGGCAACTTTTCGCAGGGCTGAATTCGGTTTTTTCGGCGTCATGGTCTTGACCAAGGTGACAACACCGCGTTTTTGCGGTGAATTCAGCGCCTTATACTCCCGGTCTTTGGCATTAAACAAACGGCGAAGCGCTGTCGCTCTGATTTTCTTGGTTTTTCTTGCTCTGCCTTTTTTTGCTAGTTGTGATAATGTCGGCATACTTCTCCTCCTAAAACGTTTGTATTATAGCATAATGTAACTTCATTTAGTATGCATATCTAATAATTTAGGCAAAATTTTCAATGAAATCTAAATGTCTTAAAATTTAAATTTTAAGTATTGAAACTTCAATGAAAATTGAGAATTGAAAATTTAAAATTACATTGTGGTCGGCTGGACTTCTGCTGTTGTTTCCTCACTTGCTCCTGCCTCTGCATCCGGTTGTACTTCTTCTCCCTTGGTGTTGACCGGAACGACAGGAATCAATCGGCCAAGAATCACATTCTCTTTCAGACCAAGCAGATCATCTCTACGGCCTTCCAGCGCTGCTTCTGTTAAGACTTTGGTCGTTTCTTGGAACGATGCAGCTGATAACCAGGAATCAGAGAATAATGCTGCTTTGGTAATACCAAGAACAACTTGTCTTCCGCTTGCCGGCTCTCCACCTTCTGACAAGACTTCAGCGTTAATTTCTTCAAAGCGTGCTTTGGTGATGAAATCCCCTGGAATCAATGAGGTATCGCCAACACTCTCAACCAATACCTTATCTGACATCTTGCGCAGGATTACTTCAAAGTGTTTATCATTAATACCAATCCCTTGCGATTCATATACCCGCTGCATTTCGGTAATCAAATACCGCTGAACCATGAGCAATCCTCCGATCTTAAGCACCTCTTTCGGATCCAAATCACCTTCTGCCAGTGGTGTCCCGGCAGTAACTTCATCACCATCGGAGACTTTCAATGTCGCTGCTTGCGGGACGAAATATTCCTGTACCTCGATTGGCTTAATCCGGGTATTCTTAATTTGTATTAGATGTCCTTCGTTATTTGTTTCAATCTTTACCCGCCCGGTAAGTTCCGCAACTGGCGCAAGATTCTTGGGTGTTCGCATCTCAAACAATTCTTCGACCCTCGGCAATCCTTGCGTCACATCACTCATGACTGCACCTGCGACATAACGTGTCCGCATAGTCAACTGTGTACCCGGCTCGCCAATACTCTGTGCAGCGACCACACCAACCGGTACGCCAAGCTCCACCCGGTGTTTCGTTGAGAAATCCCACCCGTAACAGGCAGCACATAATCCATGTGAGAGTTTGCAAAGGAGCGGTGAACGAACAACAACTTCAGAAACTTCATGTTCCGCAAGCAGTTTGGCTATTTCCTCATCAACAAGCTCTCCTGCCTTTACCAACAGCTTCTTTGTCTTTTTAGAGGTAACATTTGCTGCCAGCACTCGTCCAATAGCCCGCTCTGAAAGACTGGTTGTTCTGTTCTTCTCATCTGCGCTAATCGTCAATCCTTCTGTGGTCCCGCAATCTTCTTCTCTAATAATAACGTCATGCGTCACATCAACCAGTCTTCGGGTCAAGTAACCGGCGTTTGCTGTCTTGAGTGCTGAATCAGTCAGACCCTTGCGTGATCCCCGCGCTGAGGCAACGTACTCAAAGATTGAGAGCCCTTCGCGGAAGTTGGATTTAATTGGTAACTCAACAATTTTTCCAAGCGGATCAACAATAAGACCACGAATACCTGCAAGCTGTTTAATCTGTTCAACACCTGCGCGTGTACCACCGGAATCAATACTAATCCGGATAGGATTGGACGCATGGAGATTTTCCAATGTTAATTTGGAAATAGCATCAGTTGTCTTTAGCCAGACATCATTAGACAAGCGTTTCTTTTCAGAAAGCGTAATCAAGCCTTGCTGATATTCATTATCAATTTCAGCAATTTTCTTCTCTGACTCATCAATAAGCTTACTTTTCTCTTTGACAATTTCATTATCAAAGACCGACACACTGACACCTGAAACTGTCGAGCCAAAAAAACCGAAACTTTTAATCTTATCAATTAATTCTGCGACTTGTTCTGAAGTATAGAGTTTCATCGCACGCGTAATTAATTTCTTAATACCTGCCGCATTAATTGATTCGTTGATATAGCCGAAATCCGTGGGTAATAATTCATTAAACAGTAACCGGCCAACAGTCGTTTCAATCAATGCAGTTTTCCCCCCATCCTGAGCGAGACGGACATGAATTGGTTCACGTAATTTTACTTTACCCAAATCATACGCAAGCATTGCACCACTTACTGTTGCAAAATATTGTTGTTCTTCTTTCGGTTTGTGCAGCGATTCATCAATTGTTGTAAGATAGTAGGTACCCAATGCCATTTCTTTATTCGGCAGTGTAATCGGTTCACCATTTGCCGGTTTTAACAAATTGTGATTTGGCATCATTAATGCAATCGCTTCTTCTTGTGCTTTCTTTGATAATGGGATATGTACAGCCATTTGATCGCCGTCAAAATCTGCGTTATAACCAGCACAGACACATGGATGCAATTGGATTGCTGCTCCTTCAATCAATACCGGATAGAACGCTTGAATGCCCAGTTTGTGCAATGTCGGCGCGCGATTGAGGAGAACCGGATGATTTTTTGTAATTTCTTCAAGAATATCAAAGACTTCAGGGGGGCGTTTTTCAATATATCGTTTTGCGGATTTTATGTTTGTCGCCAGTCCCCGGACAATCACCTCCCGTAAAATAAACGGCTTAAACATTTCTAAGGCCATTTCTTTTGGCAATCCACATTGGTTCAACCGAAGTTCCGGTCCAACGACAATAACTGATCGTCCGGAATAATCAACCCGTTTCCCGAGCAAATTTTGTCGGAAGCGACCCTGTTTGCCGCGCAACATATCGGAGAGCGAGCGCAAACTTGTTGCCAATGTTTGACTGCTGCGCTGCGTTGAATCAATCAATGCATCTACTGCTTCCTGCAACATGCGCTTTTCATTACGCAAAATAATTTCCGGTGCGCCAAGCGCGAGCAAATGTTTAAGACGATTGTTACGATTGATGACGCGGCGATATAAATCATTCAAGTCTGATGTTGCGAATCGTCCTCCAGACAGCTGCACCATTGGCCGAAGATCTGGCGGAATAACCGGTAAAAGCGAAAGGATCATTGCAGACGGACTAACGCCGGCCTTACGCATGGCTTCAATCAAACGCAAACGTTTTACCAATTTGAGATAGCGTTGACCAGAAGTTTTTTCACTTTCTGTACGAAGATTTGCAATTAATGCTGACAAATCAAGTTGGTTCAATACCTCCAGTAGAGCTTCTGAACCGGTTTTTATGGTAAAGAAGACAGGAATATCATATTCAAGAAGCTTATAATATTCATCTTCTGACAACACACTGCCTACACGCAAACCTTTCAATAATTTAGTGAATGTTTCTGAAATCTCATCAAGTTTTTTAAGCTCTGATTCATGCGATTCTGCATTACGGGCGAGCTTTTGCCGTTTGCCCAGCTCAAGTTCTTCTTGAACAAGTTGTTTCTGCACAGATGATACTTTACTGGTCTTAATTTCCTGCTTGCGCGCTTGTGCTTCCTTTGCGATCGCCTCTTCTTCGTCTTTCATTCGTTTCTTCAAGTTCTCTTTTCGCTTCTCGATTGTTTTTTGGAACACTTCAAATGCTTCTTTCTTTTTATTTTCATCAATTTTAGTAATAAAGTAGGATGCGTAATAAATAATCGATTCAAGATTCTTTTGTGGCACATCCAACAAAAGAGAAAGAGCAGATGATGCACCCTTAAAGAACCAGACATGCGCCAGTGGTGCTGCCAATGAAATATGGCCCAACCGTTCACGTCTGACACGTGAAAGCGTCACTTCAACACCGCATTTATCGCAGATTATACCGCGATAACGAATACGCTTGTATTTACCGCAGTAACATTCCCAGTCTTTTGTTGGGCCAAAAATTCGTTCATCAAACAAACCATCTTTCTCTGGCCGAAGTGTCCGGTAGTTAATAGTTTCCGGTTTGGTGACTTCTCCATATGACCATTGCAGAATATCTTCGCTCTTTGCCAAAAGCAACTTGAGTGCTTTGAAATCAGCAATGTTCAAATCTTTTAGAATGTTTTTGTTTTTATTATTGTTCATAAATCTTACTGTTGTGTTGTCCCTTCCGCATCAGCAACTTCTGTCGCATCCAGTGACTGTTCCATTTGTTGTACTTCCTGCTTGACCTCTTCTGAAGCTACCTCTTCTTTTGTTTCTGAAACCTCATCAGCGATAACTGCTCCCATCGGAAGGACATTAAGTGCTAGTGATTGCAATTCTTTAATCAATACTTTGAAGGACTCGGGTACCTTCGGTGTTGGAATATCTGTGCCTTTGACAATTGCCTCAAATGCTTTGGCACGCCCGACTACATCGTCTGATTTAATAGTTAACATTTCTTGCAAAATATAGCGCGCACGATGTGCTTCTAATGCCCAAACCTCCATCTCTCCCAAACGCTGTCCGCCCATTTGTGCTTTTCCCCCAAGTGGTTGCTGCGTGACGAGTGAATATGGTCCAGTTGAGCGGGCATGCGTCTTGTCCTCAACCATATGGATCAGCTTCATAATATATTCTATACCGACAACAACCGGATTTTCATAGGGTTGACCAGTGCGTCCATCGAATAACTGCATTTTTCCATTTACCGGCAGACCTGCTTGTCTGAGCAAATCGACAATTTTTTCTTCTGAAATTTTTTCAAACACTGGTGCACCAATCTTCATCCCTAATTTTTGCGCTGCAAATCCAAGATGCGCCTCAAGAATCTGTCCAAGATTCATACGGGCAAGAATAGAAACCGGAGAAATAATAATATCAACCGGTGTCCCATCTGCCAAGTATGGCATATCTGCAACCGGTAAGATACGAGAAATAATACCTTTATTGCCATGTCGTCCTGCTAATTTGTCACCAACTGCAACATGTCTAAATTGCGCTACTTCAACAATAATTTTCTTGAGAGTTCCAGGTTCAAGCTCATCGCCCTGTTTACGATCAAGAATTTGAATATCGATGACAGTTCCACGTTCCCCGTGAGGCATACGCAAACTGGTATCACGGACTTCCCGCGCTTGTTCACCAAAAATTGCCCGCAATAATCGTTCTTCTGCTGTTAATTCTGTTTCGCCTTTTGGAGCAATCTTGCCGACGAGGATATCACCGGGACCCACTTCACTTCCTAAATACACAATTCCTTCCTCATCAAGATTACTCAATCCTTCTTCAGAGACGTTAGGGATATCTCGCGTTAATTCTTCCGGTCCAAGTTTGGTTTCGACGACTGCTGCTTCGTATTTTTCAATATGAATTGATGAGAGCACATTGTCTTTAACCAGTTTATCTGAGACAATAATAGCATCCTCATACCCCAACCCGTCAAGCGAGGCAAACGCAATGAGCAAATTGCGGCCCAGCGCCAATTCTCCCAGCTGACTTGAGGGTCCGTCGATTAACAGATCACCTTTTTTAACCAGTTGTCCTTCTACAACTACCGGTCGTTGTGTATAGCAAGTAGCTTGCGAGGTCCGCTCAAATGTTTCGATCGGAAAAGTCACTCTCTCACCATTCTTCCCTTCTAAAATTAATTTTGCCGAATCAACGAACATCACCTTTCCATCAAAAGGTGCTCGAATAACCCGTCCCATCACAGATGCAATTGTTTCTTCCATACCGGTACCAACAACCGGACTTTCCGGATTGATAAGAGGCACTGCCTGACATTGCATATGAGTTCCCATCAGCGCGCGGTTGGCTTCATCATGCGCAATAAATGGAATTAGCGATGCTGACGCACCGACAACCTGTCGTGGTGCGACGTCACTATATGTAATAAGGTGCTTATCAACTTCAATAAACTCTCCTTTATGACGTGCTGCTACACGTTCATCCAAAATTTCTCCATCTTCTGATAAGGTAATACCTGCATGAGTAATATATTGTTCGCGTTCATCATCAGCTGTCATATAAACAATTTCATCAGTTACTCGTACGATTTCCTTATTGCCTTTTTTCTCTTTCACAACCTTTTTATAGGGTGCCTCCAGAAAACCATACTCATTCACGCGTGAATAGAGGGCCATATACGTAACTAACCCGATATTTGGCCCTTCCGGGCTCCGAATAGGATCAATCCGACTGTACTGAGAGCTATTGATATCCCGAATGGAAAACGCTGCGCGCTCCCGTGAGATACCTCCCGTTCCCATAACAGTCAAACGGTTAAGATTATCAATTTCTGAGAGCGGGTTGGTCTGGTCAAGAATCGTGGAGAGCTGTGAGGTGCGGAAGAATTCATTAATTGCCGCCATAATTGGACGGGCATTAATCAAATTCGCAACAGTGATCGGCTGATCAGCCTGCAATAAGCTCATCCGTTCTTTAATACTTCTCTCTACCCGTAAAATACCAACACGGAATGCATTGATAGCAACCAGTTCGCCTACACTACGAACACGCCGGTTGGAAAGACTATCAATATCATCCACATCTCCCTTACCTTGTTCCAGCATAATAAGATAAGAAATGGTTGCTAAGATATCATTAACGGTTAATACGCGTTCGTCTGAGGGAGTAAAGCCAGATACTGCCTGCAAACGTTTATTCATCTTGTAGCGTCCGACAACACCAAGATCATAGCGACGATTATTGAAAAACAGATTGGTAAAGTATTCACGGACTTTATCAAGGACAATCGGTTCTCCGGGATGCATCTTCTTGAAAATTTCAACCAATGCTTCTGTTTCATTGGTTGTTTCATCTTTTTGCAGAGTATTCACGATATATGATTCTTTGTTCCCTTCTTCAAGTTCGGCAAATTGTACTTTAATGGCTTCATTGTCAGAAAATCCTAACGCGCGAAGGAATGTCGTTACCAGGAATTTGCGACGACGGTCAATTTTGACAGTCAGTGTGCCATAGCGAGTACTTGCAAACTCCAGCCAGGAACCATGCACTGGACGAATTTCGCTCGAATACAATGTCTTGCCGGTAATAGCATCCTGTGTGCCGGTAAAGAAAACGCCCGCAGAGCGGACGAGCTGATTGACAACGGCACGTTCAATACCATTAATGATAAAGGTACCGCGTTCAGTCATAAGCGGAATATCTCCCAAAAAAACTTCAGCGTGGTAGGTAGCATTTGTTTTTTTATTCGTTAATGTCACTTTTACTGTTAGGGGTGCACTGTAGGTCAATCCTTTTATGAGTGCAGTTTCCGGATCAATGGTTTGTTTACCGATTTTGTGTTCTTGAAAAGAGAGACTCCAATTCTTGCCGGTAAAATCTTCAACCGGAGAGATCTCTTGAAGTATCTCAGCAATACCTTTATTCTGGAAGAGTTCGTAGGATTTTTTTTGCACAGCAAGTAAATCAAGCTGTGGCAAAACGGAGTAAGTTTTCCCCCAATTCTGTCGAATTTTATCTTTTACGTCGGATTGCTTAGGCATTTGTTTGAGTACAGGCAGAAAATACTCTTGTATACAACAAAAGATACTCGGGGTATGCCCCTAGTATCTGCATATTGAAAGAGAGCTTATTGTGTATATCATATCCAGGAATATTCTGTCAAGAGTCATTTTAAGAATAGTGTAATATTTAGATCACTATAAGATATTTTTCTTTTATCACTGGACGTAAACGTATCATCAACGAAGTAATTTCAGGAATATTGGCAATCATTGGTGAAAATGCTTTTATAGTGGTAAGTTTCACCCATTGGTAGTCAGAGTATTCTTCATTGAGGGAAACTTCTCCTTGTATATAACGGGCATAGTAATGCGGTAACAACATAAAGCTT